>Ga0310695_10012843_pt1 | contig 11633 bp, 8 predicted proteins | sample RumenRJG_04DNA_FD_203882 | JGI IMG/M metagenome (GOLD analysis project Ga0310695, IMG submission 203882) | Bovine rumen microbial communities from Lethbridge, Alberta, Canada - RJG_04 (v2) (version 2) | ecosystem: Host-associated > Mammals > Digestive system > Stomach > Rumen | place: Canada... | reverse complement strand
AAATATCTTTTTCATGATTCAGATGGTTTAGGGATTAATGCTTGACGATCTTCTTGACAGTTCCCGCGCTCTTGCCCTTTGCCTTCACAACATATACGCCTTGGTGGACATGCTTCAGAGAACGTTGATAGACCTGACGGGATGTGTCGTCAGCATCGACGAGTTGACCCTGAAGGTCATAGACGGCTATACCGTCAAGCTGGGTACTGCTCTTCACGGTGACGACACCACTGGAAGAGCTGTAGCTGATGCGGATCTGCTCCTCGTCGGCGTAAGTCGTCTCTATTCCTGTAGGCTTGACGTAGTTCCTGTCTCGAAAGGTAATGACGCTGAATTTGGAATAGGGATACTCCGTGGGCCAGTTGGTGTTCCACAGGCGCACGCCGCTGTTGCTGAACGTAATCTTATTCAGGTCATCCAGCTGATACAGCGCGGCTTCCTTGTTGTTCTTGGTATAGACATACAGCATGTCGTCGCCATCAGTAGCTTGCGCAAATACATCTGCAAATGCAAATAAACCAAAAATTGCAAATAGGATAATTCTCAGTTTCTCCATGGCAGGAATAATTTTTTCACCCCTTCGGCTCTAACAGGGATAGATAAGCGATATTAAGGTTTTGTTAAGGCACAAAAAGAAAGTGTGAGCCTACTTAACATATTCTATCTGTAGGCTCTCGACTGCCCGAATGTTGAATAAGAAAAGTCGCTCACACCTCAGGCTGTATATGCAAATGATACATATATACGAACCTAAGGTTGCGTCTTTTGCTTATCCGATTAATTCAGTGAGTTGTCGAGATTCACCATTATGGAATAGCTAAACGCTTCCTAATTATGTCTGCCAAAATTATTTATGCGACACTGCAATTATAAGAAGTATTTTTCAGAAACGCAAATTTGTGAGCGACTTTTTCTATTACATCTCAAAAAACTCGCCTACTTAAACTTAATCACTCGGAAATGGTTATCACCTACATACTCTATCACCAACTTGCGATTGGGAGAATAGGTGATCAGGAGTTTCTGGCCTCTCAACATAGAACAAGCCAACAGTTCGTCACGATTGTCGAAAACAGAATTACTGTATGCTGCATCTTCCAATCGTAATGACTCCCAGTCGGCATATCCAAGATAGCGGGCGATGATATTCAGTGTTGAGATGCGAGGAGTACGTTCGTCAGCAATGAACCCTAAAAGTCGCTTCATGGTGTTGACACCAATATGCTCACTCGTCATAGACTCTATGTCGAGCGTCAGCAAATCACAATTACAAGAGAGTCGGATCTCATGACCCAACTTCTCTCGCAACAATGTTATAATATAAGGTGAAAACTTCATAGTCCCTTTTTCATTCCCAATCAATAAACAAATGACTTCCAGCCTTTGACCTTCTTGCGCCGCTTCACTCTGCAAGCGCTTCGCGATGAAGACTTTAGACCATTTTACTCCCCTCGCCCGTTGGAGAGGGGTTGGGGGGGAGGCTCCTTTGACCTCACTCCCACTCTATGGTCGAGGGCGGCTTCGAGGAGATGTCGTAGCAGACGCGGTTGACACCATGCACCTTGTTGATGATCTCGTTGGAGGCCTTCGCCATGAAGTCGTAGGGCAGGTGTGCCCAGTCGGCGGTCATCGCATCTACCAGAAGCTACCGTCCTTCATTGCCGACTCTCTGCCAGATGCATGGGGTAATCAGCTTTTCGAGCAATGGCGTAAGGAACAGCATATTTCAGAAAGAAACGTTACGCCCTTGGAGAAACTTGCATTTATCGGCAAACGAGGGATGGGAGCCTTGGAGTTTGTTCCTGAAGTAGACAGAGGACCCATAACGGACATCATAAACATCAAAGCCTTGGCCGACCTTGCCCAGAAGATTGTTGAAGAACGGGAAAGTATAATTATATTGCCCGAAGAGACGCTAACCATGCAATCCCTGATTGCTGTTGGCACTTCCGCTGGTGGCCGCCAGCCTAAGGGTATCATTGCCATGAATCAAGAAACGGGAGAAATTCGATCCGGACAGATAGAAACAGATACAGGCTTTGACTATTACCTATTGAAGTTCGGCAATAAGGAACGCTCCTTGGCAGAACTGGAGCAGACCTACTATGAAATGGCTATCGAGGCAGGCATCAACATGATGGAATCCCGTCTATTGGAAGTGGAAGGCACGAAGCACTTCCTGACCAAGCGTTTTGACCGTGACCAGTCAGGTAAAATCCACACACAAACCCTGGCAGCTATGAAAACATGCTGACCGTTTGTCGGAAACTCCACCTGCCAGAGACAGATAGCCAGGAAGTGTTTCGCAGGATGGTGTTCAATATCCTTGCCAACAATACCGACGACCATAACAAAAACTTCTCCTTTGCTGCTGAATGTGGAATCCGTCGCCCTGATGCCATCATCCGTAAGGTTGTTTCAGCATTGAAGCAGTTCCGCTCAGTTGCCGTGAAGAATGGTGTGAGAGATGAATGGATTGGGCGGATTGAGACAACGATTATCGACCACTTGAAAGCATGGGGATTATGGGAAGATAACAGTCAAACACAAAACTTGACCGTCGATGGTCATATTGTAACCCGCTTTCACTTGAAACAGCAGTTCAAGGGCAACTACCTCATGCTGGCAACCATTAACGGAAAAGAGTTGAAGTACATCATACGTAAAGGAACACCAGAGTATGATTTGTTGGCGAAGACGGGACAGGCAAACATCACAGACGCAATCAAGCAAGAACTGGTAGTGCGCTTTCTTCTTCCCAAAGTCTGTAGCAAGGGTATAACGCTATAAAAATTATACATATTGAATGGATATGAAACCATCTTCTTTCTTAGCGGCTTTTATTTGCCGCTTTTTAAAGATGGTTTCATATCCATTTATCGTTTTAGGAAGAACTAAAGAGCAAGGCGCAAGCCGAGGGCGTAGTCCCGGTGGCCTGGCGATTCGCAGTACCGGAGCGACACGAGACAGATACTCGCGCTGCTGCAGAGCCAACTGCCACCACGGCACACGCGGTCAGAGCCTGATGTAGGACCCGTTGGATTCGTTTGAGCACTACTACTGTAGCTGCCATACCAGTCCTGACACCACTCCCAAACATTACCGCTCATATCATAAAGTCCCAATTCATTCGAAGCCTTCGTTCCCACTTCGTGGCTCTCACTATTAGAATTATTATAGTACCATGCCACATCATCTATATTATTTGAACCACTGTATTTGTAGCCTTGGCTTGAGTTGCCTCCACGGGCAGCAAACTCCCACTCTGCCTCTGTAGGCAGGCGGAACTGCATCCCAGTCAGTACATTCAGTTTCGTGATGAACGTCTGGCAATCGTCCCATGAGACTCTCTCTACCGGTAACAGCCCTGAGCCAGTAAATTTAGACGGATTGCTGCCCATCACTGCCTGCCACAGCTCTTGTGTTACTTCTGTCTCACCGATGTAATAGTCAGACAGCGTCACCTGATGAACTGGCTTTTCCTCACTATAGGCATCGCTACCCTGCTCGGAAGTGGCTCCCATCTGGAAAGTGCCGCCAGAGACCTTTACCATATTAAAGGCTACACCATTGACTGTAATAATAGAACCTTTAGTAGGATCTAACGCACGGACAGCATTGCTTAAATCACTAATTATGTCTTTGTATAGTGTTTTTACTTTATAGTAATTATTGCCACTTATGGGGTTGCTGTCCGTCCATGATGTTGATGTAACACGTTCGGCTATCAAAGAATATGTACCACTGGGACTCCTGCTACGATAGACATTGTAGCTCTCAGCATACTTCACGGCATCCCAAGAGACGTTCACGACCAAATCATTTTCGTCTATCACAGCCTTGACATTCGTCGGGGCAGCAAGGCTGACAGTCACAGACGTGTATGAACTTTGAGAACTGATTATGTTTCGATTGACAGCACATACCTTGTAATAGTTATCTCCTTTCTGCGGGCTATCGTCGATCCATGTAGTTGAAGTAATGCCTTCCGCTACCAATGAATATGTATCTCCGGAACTGCTGCTGCGATAGACATCATAGCTCTGAGCATACTTCACGGCATCCCAAGAGACGTTCACGACCAAATCATTGTCGTCTATCACAGCCTTGACATTCGACGGGGCAGCAAGGCTGACAGTCACAGATGCGTATGAACTTTGAGAACTGGTGAAGCCATAACCTTCGGCACATACTTCGTAATAGTTATATCCTTCCAGCGGGCTATCGTCAATCCATGTAGTTGAAGTAATGCCTTCCGCTACCAAAGAATATGTACCCCAGGAACTACTGCTGCGATAGACTTTATAACTCTGCGCGTACTTTACGGCATCCCAAGAGACGTTCACGACCAAATTATTTTCGTCTATCACAGCCTTGACATTCGTAGGAGCAGAAAGGCTAACAGTCACAGATGCGTATGAACTTTCATAACTGGTGAAACCATAACCTACAGCACGTACTTTATAATAGTTATCTCCCTTCAGCGGACTGTCGTCTGTCCAGGTTGTTGAGGTGACTCCTTCGGCAACCAAAGAATATGTACCATTGTAACTACTGCTACGATAGACATTGTAGCTCTGCGCGTACTTTACGGCATTCCAAGAAATATTGACTACAAATTTCTCATCCTTAAATTCTAATTCTGCCTTGACATTCGTCGGTGCTGCAAGATTAACAGTCACAGATGCGTATGAGCTTTGAGAACTTGCTTCATTCCAGTTTTTGGCACAGACTTTATAATAGTTATATCCCTTCAGCGGGCTATCGTCGGTCCAGATTGTTGAGGTGACTCCTTCGGCTACCAAAGAATAAGTACCACTGGAACTGCTGCTGCGATAAACATTATAACTCTGAGCATACTTTACGGCATCCCAAGAGACGTTCACGACCAAATCATTTTCGTCTATCTCTGCCTTGACATTCGTAGGTGGCAACAGCCGTTCATAGGGCTCGGCATTGCTGGCGATGAGGTTGATGAATTCGTTGGCATATTGCTGCATGCGGCTGAAGTCACTGCCCAGGGAGCTGGAGCAGTCGAGGACAAGAAAGATTAACGTGCCTGAGTGCGAGACATTACGCTGGGTGTTTCCCGTAGGGGTAAACTCGGAATTGGCTTGCCACGATGTAGAAGAGGGATACATGTAATAGTGTTTTACGGAAGAGGTCGGGATGAGGGAGGTGCCTGCCTCAAGACGCATTCCGGTAAACGTATAAGTTACGAAGATGCCATCTTGCGTTCCCTGTAATGTCTTCCCTGATGTGGCTTTGATGCCATGATAGGTGACATCATGTAGAGAGCGGTCTTGAAGGTCGAACGTGCCTTCGATATAAAGCTCGCTGTTGGCGGCTGTTTTCCCGTCAAAGACAAAACGCATACGGGTACCCGTTTCAACACCGATGACGCGAACACTCATCGACTGACGGGTACTTACGCTGATAATCTGGTTGGCGATGTCCTGAAACTTAGCACGAAGGTCGGAGATACTGCTGACCTCGAAGACATTGTCAGCGGAAGATGCCAAACGCTGAAGGTTCTGCCTGAACTGCGACATATCGCTGACATCGGAGCCGCGCAAGCCTAAGGCAATGAAGTTGGGGGACAGCTCGGAATCTTTTGTCTGAGCAATGCGCTCGCCAAGGGCATCGAGATAGGCTGCGGTAGAACTGTATTTGTCGGTCATCATTAACGAGCCCTGATCCAAGCCGTCGGTGAACGTGATAACATTCACACTCTTCAAGGGAGACTCGATGTGGGCATCCTCAAGCATGTCCAGGGCATTGTCAACCGCATAGTACAATATCGTACCGTCTCTCTTCGGCAAATTGTTGACAAAGCTCTTGTATTGGCTTGCCGTTGATGGGGAGAGAATGCCAATGTCCTTTGTCTGAAGCTGGCTGTTAAAACCGACGATGCCAATATAGGAAAGCGGGGCACCGCCACGGTTGGATACCTTGATGCTGTCGATGTCGGCGGCATTGTAAGTCTGGAAGACTGAGCCGTCACGCCAGAAACTGACAATACGGGGTTCGGTCTCAGAAACGCTCATACTGTCTATCTCTTCTGTGGAATACTGCTTGATGACCACATCATCCTGATAAAGGTTGATGAATTGTTGGGCGAAGCCCTGAAGGCACACCGACAGAAAGACTGTTATTATGGAAAATATCTTTTTCATGATTCAGATGGTTTAGGGATTAATGCTTGACGATCTTCTTGACAGTTCCCGCGCTCTTGCCCTTTGCCTTCACAACATATACGCCTTGGTGGACATGCGTCAGAGAAAGTTGATAGACCTGACGGGATGTGTCGTCTGCATCGACGAGCTGACCCTGCAGGTCATAGACGGCTATACCGTCAAGCAGGGTACTGCTCTTCACGGTGACGACACCACTGGAAGAGCTATAGCTGATGCGGATCTGCTCCTCGTCGGCGTAAGTCGTCTCTATTCCTGTAGGCTTGACGTAGTTCCTGTCTCGAAAGGTAATGACGCTGAATTTGGAATAGGGATACTCCGTGGGCCAATTGGTATTCCACAGGCGCACGCCGCTGTTGCTGAACGTAATCTTATTCAGGTCATCCAGCTGATACAGCGCGGCTTCCTTGTTGTTCTTGGTATAGACATACAGCAAGTCGTCGCCATCAGTAGCTTGCGCAAATACATCTGCAAATGCAAATAAACCAAAAATTGCAAATAGGATAATTCTCAGTTTCTCCATGGCAGGAATAAATTTTTCACCCCTTCGGCTCTAACAGGGATAGATAAGCGATATTAAGGTTTTGTTAAGGCACAAAAAGGAAGTGTGAGCCTACTTAACATATTCTATCTGTAGGCTCTCGACTGCCCGAATGTTGAATAAGAAAAGTCGCTCACACCTCGGGCTGTATATGTAGATGATACATATATACGAACCTAAGGTTGCGTCTTTTGCTTATCCGATTAATTCAGTGAGTTGTCGAGATTCACCATTATGGAATAGCTAAACGCTTCCTAATTATGTCTGCCAAAAGAGCCTATTAAGGCAATATGACGATACAAAAATAATAAAAACAGTTGAACGAATGCTCAACTACCTGGAACAAACTTAACTTTTGACGTTATTTTTTCTTGTTTTACGACAACTTTTCGTAGGCTCAAGATAATTTAAAACTTCTCTGGACCAAAGTGGCCTAACTGCCATTGTCGTGTTTCGTGGTATAACACTTGTAACTGACGATATAAACTCACTAATTGACTTTGCCACCGAAATAAAAAACACCCTGCAAGGTGAAGAAATAACAGAAAACGACATTAACGAAAAATATCATGTAAAATAAAAACACCGACTATTTCTAATCGGTGCTTAACATAAGAGAGTTCTTATCAACTTATAACTCCTGTTGAATTATCGGTAAACATAATTCTGCCATTTAAGATTAGTTGGTCTGATTTATTGCTGAATGGTGTATTGTCCGTAATTCTATCCAATGTAACGTTTTGGAAATCCAATGTCAATAAATAAGAACCATTTTCCAATTTTTCGTATGAAACAAATTTGACTTGCCCTTTTGGATTATTATCTTTCCAAGAGAATGTTATGGATTTTTCAATACTATAAGCTTTTTCTCGATATTCGATTTTATTGTAAATGTCATACACTACCCCATTATAAACTTCTTTAACGACCTGTTTAAATTTTAAAATGTCACCTTCTTTGGCAGTCGAAGGGTCGAAGTCGGTAAAAGAGAACCAGCATTCCACTTCGCTATTGTATTCTTGAAAAATAATTGGATTACCATCACTGTCAAATGCTTTATATGGCAGGTCTTGAGCATCCAAAGCGAGTGAAAATCGAGAATCTCCATCATCTGGGAAAAACCTTCCGGTAGTAAAACTTCCCTTCAATCCTATGCCTGGATAAGTGTACGTTTCGCCATAGTAATAGTTCTTACCGTTGATTGTAAACGAGAATGAGGCATCTTCATCTGTTCTAATATTTTCACCATCAAGATACTTTTTGATAACGTTATCATTAACCTTGACAATAGTTCCAGTTATGCCACCCAAAGAAACAGTTATCTTGTCCTTTTCTTTTTTTACAATATCATAAGCCAAAGTGACACCTCCGTTCTCAGCTGCGGTTTGAATGAGAAATTGTGCCATTTCCGACCCAATGACTGAAGTCTCCTTTATAGTAAGTTTATCACCATTTATAGCCCATGTGCCAGAAAAAACGTCATAGCCTTTTTCCGCATCTTCATCGTAGAGAACACGTGTACAATTGCCATCAGATTTGAATTGAATGTACTCAAATTCACCATCTGCTATGCCTGTGATAGTTGACCATGTGCCTACATATTCCGATAATGAGCTTGAGGGCCCGGGTTCATCACCGTCACTTCCGCACGAAACAAACGTTAGGCAGAAAACAGCCATCATGGCAAATGCCATAAAATTAAAATACTTTTTCATTTTCTTAGATTTAAGCATCTGTGACCCTGCGATGCTGGTTAATTAAGGTTCAGGGTAGGCATATAAGAAAAGCGGAGCCACCATTAGCCTAAACTGCCATGTTGGGCTTGGACTCCCTTGCTACACAGAATAGGAAAGATTACTCCGCTTGGCAGTATATCGCATAAGATACGATTACACACCAAGAGAGCATTTCCCACTTTCTGATGTAGCGATATAGGCTAATGCCTACTTAGTGAAGTGTCCAAGTTCACATGTACAGAAAAGCGAAAATGCGCTATCTAATATGTCTGTCAAGTGCCTGTTAAGGCAAAATGACGATACAAAAATAATAAAAACATTTGAAAGAATGCTCAACTACCTGGAACAAACTTCATTTTTGACGTTATTTTTTCTTGTTTTACGACATCTTAGCGTGACTCAAGATATTACAAAGCTACAAAAGAAAAGGTCGTATCAAACAGCATTTCTGATTATTTTGATACAATTCCACTTTTGCTACAGTTCATCCATAAATCTTCTTGAATTAACAGGTCACTCACACTTCTTTGAACACAGTAATTCTGCATCCTTCCATATAACTCCCGAAATGGCTGCATTTCCCTTTTTATGGAAGTTGTCTTAGGTGTTAGACTTCTGATTTTGGCTTCCACCTTCTCCAAATCATAATCGCAATCCTTAATCACCAACTCCATCATATAGTCTTTCTTGTTGGTATGGTTTATGGTTGTCCCGTTCAGATTGATTGCTTCATCGAACACGGTTAGAATAGGGTTGGCACCTGAGTGAAGTACGGAACGAAGATTGTTATCCTGTATGTTTAGAAGTTTTCTTATCTGCTCTTTCGTGACGATGTTAAGTTCAAATCGGGTCTTATCTTTCAGTTGGTCTAATAGCCCTTGCTCGTCACGCAACATTCTGAGAAATTCTTTGTTCGTTGCTTTGTCTAACTCCTTTGTCTTATCGTATATGGATAGACGTTTCTTGTACTTGGGTATTTTTGCTTTGTTGTAAACTCGATGTCTTTTGGCAAAAACCTGCGTTTTTCGGACGATTTTTGATGATTTTGATGATTTTTGAATAATCAGCGACAAGCACCTCTGACCGTTTAAAATCCAGTCCCTTACCATGCGTAGTTATCCGTTCTCCTGTGTAGGTTAGTGTAAGGAGAAAATTCACTTACACTTCTTTAACCACTCAGACAGCCAACTTGTTATTTTGCATAGTCGGCAACAGCATCCATGTCAATGTCATCGATGGTTGCCCCATACACATCTTATTCATAAATAATAATATAAATAATGGGAATTTAGGGGAATTTTGAGGGGGATTTCCTCTGTTTTGGTTGTTGAAGATTGTATTCCAACTTCCCAAACGGCCCTCCCTCACTGGTGCAAGTTGATGAACAAAACCTCATCCTCATGATTGCGATAGCGAACTATCTTGCCGTTTAAGTTTTCACTCTGCTCTATTTGCCATCCCATCCCTTTCGTTTAGGTCTTACACAATTAGTTTGCTTCCTTGTTATAAATAAGCAGTGTGGGCTTAACTTATATCTAAGTTCTCTGCCGCCATCGAGGATTCTTCCTCTGGAAGTCTATAATGCCTGACGCTATGGTCATGGAGGAATAATCTGTTAAGTGTGAAGGCCAATGACTCCAAGGTCTTTTCCCGCACCTTTGGCTTCAGTTCGCACTCCCAAACCGTTATCGTGTGCCAGCCCATCTCAGCCAGCTTTCCTTTCACCTCCCTGTCCCGTTCCTTGTTCCTTCGTATTTTGTTCACCCAGAACTCCCGGTTCGTATTCGGAATCTTGCAGCACTCAGAATTCTCTATTCTCAATTGTCCATTATCAATTTGTGGCATTGCCACATGGTGTCCGTGCCAGAAGCATCCGTTCACAAAGATGCACGTCCGATACTTTCGCATCACGATGTCTGGTTTCCCTGGCAGTCTCGGGTGGTTCAGCCGATAGCGGTAGCCATGACTCCACAGCCATCTGCGCACAACCATTTCCGGCTTTGTATCCTTGCCGTGAATGGCTGCCATATTGGCTGAGCGCCGAGCCTGCTCCCTCTCGTCAGGGCTGATGCTGGCATCGTCCTGCTCTCTCTTAATCGCAGCCTTAGCGTGGCGTTGTGGCGATTTCAGTATTTCTTTCATTTAACGTACAGTAATATTGATTTTCATCACTTCCTGTCTTCTGCTTGTTTGGCTGTCACCATCCCGGTGGCAACACAATGTTTTCCACGTTGTGGGCATCGGCAAATAGTGGGGCTATCTCGTCGTCGGTGAAGCCGGCAATGCCGCAGCCTATGCGTGTCACGAGGAATGTCAGCTGCGGGTGGTCTGCGGCAAAGCGTATGAACTCGTCGACATACGGACGAATGGTTTCTGTGCCGCCCTGCATCGTTGGTATGGCATAGCTCTGACCTTGCAGACCCACACCTTGTCCCATGATAGCTCCAAACTTGCGGTAGGCTATGTATGCTGCGCCGCCGCCGTGCATTCCCTTGAGGTTGCTGCCGAAGACGAATATCTCGTTCGGCTTGAGTTCGGTGATAAATTCTGGCGTAGTTCTCTTTCCCATAGTATATACTTTTGAGTGATACGTATTCTCGAAGACCGTATGTGCCGGATGTGCAGCTCTTGTTCGCGGCATGGGGCACGATGTTTCTTCTCTTGGCATCTCGCTGTATGCAATGGCTCGTTCGTCCATCACCTCTGCTGTTTCCAGCTCCATGTCGAAGTTCTTCCTGAAGTAAGGTGCTATGACACAGTCCTTCAGTTTCTTGTATCGTTGTGATACAGCCGACGGTGTCATGTCCAACCTCTCGGCAATCTCCTTGCCTTTGAAGCCTTGGAGAAGCATGAGATTGATGATAAGCCTGTCTTTGCGGCTCAGGTTTACGTCGTTGCAGATGTCCTCCACCATGTGGTTGAACTGCAGCCGCAGGTTGCTTGTCATGTCGAACGAGCGCAGATAGTCTTCAAACGTGATGCTACCATACTCCCGGTGGTACCACTTCAGCGCATCGAGCACCACGAAGCGGAAGCCGTTTATGAGCCATGTCTTCAGACTGACGTTGGGCGAATGGTCCTCAAGCGGTGCCCAGTTGTGCTCCATCAGGTAGATGGCATACTGGTGGGCAAGCGACATGAAGTCCATGTTTTCCTTCTCGC
>Ga0310695_10012842_pt1 | contig 11633 bp, 9 predicted proteins | sample RumenRJG_04DNA_FD_203882 | JGI IMG/M metagenome (GOLD analysis project Ga0310695, IMG submission 203882) | Bovine rumen microbial communities from Lethbridge, Alberta, Canada - RJG_04 (v2) (version 2) | ecosystem: Host-associated > Mammals > Digestive system > Stomach > Rumen | place: Canada... | reverse complement strand
GCCTCCACCAGTTGTGCCAGCGTCTTGATGGCCATTGTCTTGGCCAGTCCAGGCACACCTTCCAAAAGAATGTGTCCGTCGCTCAGCAATCCGATGAGCAGCGATTCTATCAGATGCTTTTGTCCCACAATAACTTGGTTCATGCCCGTCACCAGATTGGTGACGAATCCGCTCTCGCGCTCGATACGTTCATTCAGTGCGCGAATGTCAATTGATTCTGCCATAACTGTATTTTATGTTTATTTCTACGTCACTTGTTTTTATATGTCCCATCGGTCATCATTCATGTTCAAAGGACATGCAAAGTTACGGCTTTTATAGCAATAAAGCCTACCACCGACGTGTGAAAAAGAGTTATAGCAATGTTAAATAATATAAAAAGGAACGCGCGCATACGAGCAAGCTGCCGACCACGCCTTCCAGTTGGGCTTACGTGAACCTTAGGACTCAGCAGACGACCTCGTCCATCATCACATCATGCGGTTCAAATGGTACGGCATCCACCATCTGCCACGGAAAGCACAGCCCCATACGATAGGCCGCCATCTGAGAGAGCAGACGGTCGTAGCACCCACGGCCACGTCCGAGACGATGCCCGTCACGGTCGAAGGCCATGCCCGGCACGACCACCAAATCGACGTCCTCCAAGCGAATATATTCCTTGCCCACGGCTTCCTGAATGCCAAGAAGGCCACGACGCGTGGTGCCGTCGTACACATGGAGGCGGAGCGTGCCGTCAGGCTGCGTGGAAGGCAGAAGGACTACCTTTCCTTGACGGCACGCCTCGGCAAGGAGCAGATGCGTGTCCACCTCGTCGGACAACGAATGATACAGCAATACCACATGCGACGCTGCCCAGTGTGGAGACTCGAGGATTCGACGGCAAAGACGTTCCGATTGCGTGGCATATTCTGCACGCGACGCCTTCGACTTCTGCTGACGAATATACTGACGAAGCAACGATTTCGACGGTATCATCTTAAAAACTTTTCTTATTACTTTTGCTCCGGGAAGAGGGACAGTTTGTTACTACGTGCCTCTGCAAGCGAACGCAGCGACTGTTCACGCTGATATGTCTCACGCAACTGAGCTTGGCGCTCCTGCAACTCACGACGTGCATCATTGCCCTGCTGGGGATGCAGGAATCGCTGCGCCACAGGGGCATTATGACTGGCATCGCGCACCCAGACCACAGGACCTCCATAAACGGGCGCAATGCGCAGAGCGGTGTGCACCTCACTGGTCGTTGCACCACCGATCATCACGGGCACGTCAATACCCGCAGACCGCAACTGGCCGACCACGCGCACCATCTCTTCGAGACTCGGGGTAATAAGCCCACTCAGACCGATCACATCAGGGTGCAGTTCACAAGCCTTGGACACTATTTCTTCGGCAGGCACCATCACACCCAGGTCAATGATCTCGTATCCGTTGCACGCCATAACCATACCCACAATATTCTTGCCAATGTCGTGTACATCTCCTTTAACCGTAGCCAACAACACACGACCTGCGGATCCCACGTCGGCCCGTTGCCCGTCCATCCAAGGCTGGAGGAAGGCAACAGCCTGCTTCATCGTACGTGCGGCCTTGACCACTTGAGGCAAAAACATCTTGCCTTCACCGAAGAGCTCCCCTACCCTGTTCATACCATCCATGAGCGGCCCTTCGATAACGGCCACGGGAGAGCCCAAATCGTCCAATGCCATCCGAAGGTCAGACTCGAGCGTAGCGGAACCTCCTCGGAGTATAGCTTTCACAATACGAGCCGAAGCATCCTCATCGACAGGAGGCAACGAGGACGCAGAAGACACATCGGAGGGAGTTTTTTCCGACGCGGGCGACATCAAGCTTCCAGCCATCGCAATAAGGCGTTCTGTGGCCGACGGAGAAGGACGAAGTATAACCTCCTCAATAACCTCAAGCAATTCTGCAGGAATATCAGCATAAGACACACGCGACGAAGGATTTACGATCGCCATATCCATACCATACCTGCGGGCATGATAAAGGAATACGGAATGCATTGCCTCACGTAGGTAATTGTTACCGCGAAAGGCGAAGCTAAGGTTGCTGACACCACCGCTGACATGCGCATGGGGAAGATGACGATGAATCCAATCGGTAGCACGAATGAAGTCGAGCGCATAGCCGTCGTGCTCGGGCATCCCGGTAGCGATGGCCAGCACGTTGGGGTCGAAGATAATATCCGAAGGCGGCATACCAACCTCCTGTGTCAGAATGCGATAGGCGCGTTCACAAATGGCTATGCGACGCTCTAGCGTATCGGCCTGCCCCTGTTCATCAAAAGCCATTACCACGAGGGCGGCTCCCAATTCACGCACTCGACGGGCTCGTTCCACGAAGAGTGCCTCGCCCTCCTTGAGGCTAAGACTGTTCACGATACAACGTCCCTGGACACACTTTAAACCAGCCTCGATGACATCCCAACGGCTGCTGTCAATCATCAGTGGCACACGGCAGATATCAGGTTCGCTGCCGATGAGGTTCAGGAAGGTGGTCATCTCACGACGCGCATCAAGCAACCCATCATCCATATTGATATCAAGAACCAGTGCACCATCCTCTGCCTGCCGACGGGCAATGGCAAGAGCTTCGTCGTACGAACCCTCACTGATTAGGCGCAGGAATTTACGTGAACCGGCCACATTGCACCGCTCCCCCACATTGATAAAGCCGACCTCGGGAGTGAGCACGAGCGGCTCGAGCCCCGAGAGGCGAAGCATATTTGGCAGGTACGCGTGACAGGGCGAAGAACAACACTTGCCTCCTGCCGCAGGAACGTGTAGTTTCGAAGATAGGCACACATTGTGATCAGATGTTTCGCAAAGCAATGAATGCAGTGCCGCAATGTGTTCGGGAGTGGTACCGCAGCATCCGCCGATGACGTTCACCAGACGTTCCTCGACAAAAGGCCTCATCGCATCGGCCATCATACGCGGTGTCTGGTCATAAGCGCCCAAAGCATTGGGCAAGCCCGCATTAGGATGAGCCGTAATGTAATAAGGAGCCTGCTCGGCAAGTCGCCGCAGGCAAGGCAACATCTCGGCTGCGCCAAACGAACAATTGAGCCCCACGCTGAAAACAGGTGCGTGCTGCACACTGATGAGAAACGCCTCAAGCGTCTGCCCGCTGAGCAACCGGCCATATTGATCATTGACAGTCACGCTGAGCATGAACGGCACGCTGACACCTGTGCGAAAGACGGCTTGCTCGAATGCGTAGATGCCCGCCTTGGCATTCAGCGTGTCGAAGATAGTCTCCAGGAGGATGGCGTCCACACCCGAGCGGAGCAACGTATCCATCTGTTCGACATACGCCTCGGCCATTTCATCGAAAGAGACGGCACGCGCTGCAGGATTGTTCACATCGGGTGACATGGAGCACGTCTTATTGGTGGGCCCCACAGTGGCTATGACGTAGCGCGGATGTTCAGGCGATGAATACTCAGCGGCAGCCTTACGCGCCAGGCGGACAGCCTCGGCATTCATGCGGGCAACAAGATGACCACAGCCATAGTCGGCCTGCGATATGCGTTGAGCATTGAAAGTGTTCGTAGTGATAATATCCGCACCTGCCTCGAGATAGCTGCGGTGAATGTCGCGGATGACATCAGGGCGTGTCAGAGTAAGCACATCATTATTGCCTTTCATCTGTCCAGCCACGTCGCACAGGAGCGTGCCACGAAAGTCTTCCTCGTCCAGCCGGAAGGTCTGAATCATCGTGCCCATGGCTCCATCCAGAAGCAGGACACGTCGCTGTATTGCATCACTGAGCATCATCTCTTACCAATAGAAGTAACCTATAGAAGTCTTTTCCGCCTGCAAATATACATAAAAAAGGCGATTTATAAACCATTCTGATAAATAAATCGTCATTTCTTCAGAAGAATGGCAAGAATTAGCGACTGACGTATCGGAAGTGGCATCAAAGGAAGGCATGCGAGCTGTCCCCGCACAGGGGGAAGTCAGACGGTACATGCTCCGTCGGCGGGAGGTACATGCTCCGTCGGCGGGAGGAACGTGCTCCGTCGGCGGAAAGAGCGTGCTCCATCGGCGGGAGGAGCGTGCTCCGTCGAGGGGTGGAGTTGGAAGCCCTGAGAATCAGGCATGCCGTCTGCCCGCTGTCATCGCCCGGAATGGGGGCGGAAGAAGAACCACCCGGCCCGAACCGGATACTACCACGGAATCAGAACTCACGATACTTCGATAAATGAGAGATATGCATCGTGAGAGACAAGGAAGCTCTCTATGCAACATAGTGAAAGCTACTTCGACAAAGCCAAAGGAAAACTTTTTCCCCACAAACAATGGTTGTAAATGGTAATTTGCGTATATTTGCAGTCATGAAGACGATTAACATCATAACAATGTGCTTGTCGGCCGTTCTGACATGTACGCCCGCAAACGCAAGGACATCTAAAGGTTCAAATACCTTCACTATCACCAGTCACGAGCAACAGACCATCGACGGATTCGGAGCCAGCGATGCATGGAGCGCCTGGCGAATCGGTGAATGGAACGATTCGCTACAGACGACCGTCGCCGACTGGCTATTCTCCTCGGAAATGAAGGATGATGGTTCGCCACGAGGCATCGCACTGAGCATCTGGCGGTTCAATGCAGGCACCGGCAGTGCGGCACAGGGCGACTCGGCGCACATAAATCCCGACACACGCACCGAGCGATTTGAACACCAGACGGGTCAAAGACAAATGATGCGGTTGGCACGGGATCGAGGAGTACCCACTTTCCTGGCATTCTATAACTCGCCGCCCGTAGATCTTACCCTAAACGGGTTGGCGACAAACACTGGACGCGGAGGCACCTACAATCTACGCGCAGATGCCTACGACGACTTTGCACGCTATGCAGCCGACATGATACAGACGGCTAAGCGCGAAGACAACATTCACATTGACTATGTTAGCCCAGTGAACGAACACGACGGACACTGGAACTGGCAAGGACCCAAACAAGAAGGTACGCCTGCGACCAACCGAGAAGTGGCTCGCATCGCACGCGAAATGAGTCGCGAATTCACCCGACGGGGACTCGACACGCGAATTGTCATCAACGAAGCCAGCGACTTACGATGCATGATGGGCACGCACCACACTGACTGGCAGCGCGGAAACGAAATACAATGCTTTTGGAATCCCGATTCGGCCGACACCTACGTGGGCAACCTGCCAAACATAGCCCACGTCATGGCAGGACATTCCTATTGGACCGACACGCCAGTACTGATGCCAACGGATGAAGGATATGAAAGCGAAGGACTCTACGGCTACCGGAAAAGATTGCGTGATGCAATGGACCCGACGCACGGAGGAAGCTCGCTTAAGGGACTCGGCGGTTTCTGGATGTCCGAGCTATGCATTATGTCGAATGACGAAGAAATACACGGCGGAGGAGGATTTGATTTCTCCATGGAAGTGGCACTTTACGTGGCACGAATCATGCACTACGACCTTACAGTGGCCAATGCACGTTCTTGGCAATGGTGGCGAGCAGCCGGAGGCGACTATAAAGACGGACTGATACGCATGTACGTAAAGGGAGAGAAACTGTATAGAGAAGGAAACAACGGCCATAGTGTCGTCACAGAGAACAGCGTACGAGACTCGAAACTAATGTGGACAATCGGCAACTTTTCACGTTTCGTACGTCCGGGAGCAGTGCGCCTCGAGGTGGAGGGAACGATGAAGAGCAACGGAGTAATGCTCTCTGCCTACCGTAACAAGGATGGAAGAACTGCCATCGTAGCCATCAACTATTCGACAGACGACCGCACCATTGAGATACGCATAAAGGGCAAAAAAAAGGCTACGGCCTATCGCACCTCCGACATTGAAGGCGAAAATCTGCGCATGGTGGGACGAGTGAATCTGAAGAAGACATTACTTCCCGCACGTTCCGTCACCACCCTGCTGCATTAGTGCATCAATAGTTCTTCTTGAACTGGCGGTCAATCTCACGACGGTCGTCCTTGGCCTTGAGCGACTGGCGCTTATCGAACTCCTTCTTGCCACGGACTATATAAATGTCCAGCTTGGCCAATCCGTTCTCATCGATAAAAAGGAGTGTGGGGACAAGGCTGAATCCGGGATTCTTAATTGTTTGCGTAATCTTGCGAATCTCTTTGCGATTGAGCAGGAGCTTGCGGTCGCGCCGTTCGACATGATTGTTATATGAGCCCTGTTCATAGTGTGCCACATACATATTCTTCACCCACACCTCACCATTATTGACAATGCAATACGTCTCCACCAGGCTTGCCTTGCCCGCACGGATACTTTTGATTTCAGTGCCCGTAAGTACGATGCCGGCCGTAAACTTGTCAAACAGGAGGAAATCGAACTCGGCACGCTTGTTCTTGATATTTACGCCTCGTTTCTGAGGCACCGGTGTTGTCTTACGTCCCATCAGCAATCCTCCTCCTTGACAATCTGTGCAAAGTTTGCCAGATGTGTTTCAATATATTGCGCCACGAGTGCCGTCACCTCGTCCTCCATCTCCACAAAGTCGTCGTCCAAATCGTCGGACTTCGGAAATTGCTCGTATAGTGCCATAAACTCCTCGTCTGTGCAATCACGCGACAACGCCTCTGAATTCTTCAGATAAAGCAGGCGTCCATCATATACCAACTTCTTTAAATCTTTAGCTCCCCACTGCCCTATGGCTTTAGCAAAGGGATTCATGAAGATAAATGGCCCGTAACCATTGTGTATCAACTGTATGAAGCCGCCTTCCATTACCTCGCGCCGGAAAGCCACATACGCAAGAAGCGTAATCTGGTCGGGTGAGAGCAGGGGCATGGTGTCAGCATTCAGAACACCGCCTATTGCCTCAAGCACAGCGTCGTGAAATAGCATGACATACGCCTCAGCGCCCTCCGCCGAAGCCTGTCTCAAATCTGACTCTTTAATTCGTAAATCCATATCTATAGAATGCAAATGCCCTGCAAAGGTACGAATAAGCGAGTGCAATGCAAAAGAAAAAGTGATTTTTTTCATTTGCATTGCCGAGCGAGAGTACCTAAGACCGCAGGTCAAAGGTACGAATAAGCGAGAGAAGTGCAAAAAGAAAGGCAAAGATTTTCTTCCCCATGCAGTCATGCAAGAATACTTGAGGCCACGCCAAAGTAACAAATAATTTAAGGAAAATAACATCTCCACGCAAAAAACATCGGCAAATCGTTTGTCATGTCCCCAAATTTAGCTACTTTTGTAGGCTCTTAACAGAAAAGGCGAAACAAACATTAACCCCAAATAAATACAAAAGTATTATGGTGTATTCAAAAGAAGTACAAAACATGTGTTGCGTGGCAAAAGGCCCCAACCATGGTCCCGCTCCCATCCCAGAGGAGGGCAAGTGGGTACAAGCTAAGGAAATCAAGGACATCTCGGGCCTAACCCACGGAATCGGTTGGTGTGCGCCCCAGCAGGGTGCCTGCAAGTTGACCTTGAACGTAAAGGAAGGTATCATCGAAGAATGTCTGGTGGAGACCATCGGTTGTTCGGGCATGACTCACAGTGCAGCCATGGCCAGTGAGATTCTCCCCGGCAAGACATTACTCGAAGCGCTGAACACCGACCTCGTTTGTGACGCTATCAACACTGCCATGCGCGAACTCTTCCTGCAGATTGTATATGGACGTACGCAGAGTGCTTTCAGCGAGGGTGGTCTGATGATTGGTGCAGGCCTGGAAGACCTGGGCAAGGGACTGATTTCGCAGACAGGAACCCTTTATGGTACAAAGGTGAAGGGAACACGCTATCTGCAGCTTACCGAAGGATATATCACAAAGATGTATCTCGACGAAGACGACCAGGTATGTGGCTACGAGTTCGTCCATATGGGCAAGTTCATGGATGCCATCAAAAAGGGCGTGCCCGCCGATGAGGCATTGAAGAGTGTTACAGGTACTTACGGACGCACGAAGCCTGAGGACGGCGCCGTCAAGTCTATTGATCCACGTAAAGAATAATAAGGAGGAACTGCTATGATTCGTGAAGTAAAATTTGAGAGTCAAGACCGCCGTATCAAGCAGATTCTTGCTTGTCTGAATAAGCACGGCATCGCTTCCATCGAGGAGGCAAACCAGATTTGTGAAGCAGCAGGGCTGGATCCCTACAAGACCTGTGAGGAGACCCAGATGATTTGCTTCGAGAATGCCAAATGGGCCTATGTCGTTGGTACAGCCATCGCACTAAAGGAAAAAGCCAAGGATGCCGTAGAGGCTGCCAATTACATCGGCGAAGGCCTGCAGTCGTTCTGCATCCCCGGATCAGTGGCCGACGACCGTAAGGTCGGCATAGGACACGGCGAACTGGCTGCCCGCCTGCTCACCCCCGAGACCAAGTGCTTTGCATTCCTGGCAGGCCACGAGAGTTTCGCTGCTGCAGAAGGAGCAATCAAGATTGCCCAAATGGCCAACAAGTCAAGACCAGCCGACAAGCCCCTGCGCTGCATTCTGAACGGTCTGGGTAAAGACGCAGCCATGATCATCAGCCGCATCAACGGTTTCACGTATGTACAGACTCAGTTTGACTATTTCACGGGCGAACTGAAGGAAGTAAAGCGTATTGCCTACAGCAAGGGACCGCGTGCTGCAGTGAACTGTTATGGTGCCGACGATGTACGCGAAGGCGTGGCCATCCTGTGGAAAGAGGATGTGGACGTGAGCATCACGGGTAACTCTACCAACCCCACCCGCTTCCAGCATCCCGTGGCAGGCACATACAAGAAAGAGCGCATCCGCGCAGGCAAACCATATTTCTCGGTAGCCAGCGGAGGCGGTACTGGCCGCACCCTTCATCCCGACAACATGGCTGCCGGTCCTGCCAGCTATGGCATGACCGACACGCTGGGACGCATGCACTCCGACGCTCAGTTTGCAGGTTCCAGCTCCGTGCCCGCCCATGTAGAGATGATGGGATTCCTGGGCATTGGCAATAACCCCATGGTGGGTTGCTCTGTGGCATGTGCCGTGAATGTCGATCTGGCGCTCAACCACAAATAACCATACAAAGTAAGTATCGGACACACAAGGCTCCCGGCTCGGACCAATAGAACGGAGTCGGGAGCCTTACTTTATTTAAAACTCGAAACAATGAAACGATTTAATATTCTGATGCAGGCTTTGCTCTGCATGTTCGTCATCACGCTGAACAGCTGTGGCGGCGACGACAACCCTCCCGGTCAGGAACAGTATTCCATCAAGACAAACATTGTCGATAAATCACAGCTTGACGCAAACGAATTAAACTATCTGGACCAGGCATGTGGAATATGCAGCTTCAAGCTGAACGCGAAGAGCACCGAAGCAGCGGCTATAGCCCTATACGACACACAGATTGCAGAACTCACGAGTAAGATGCAGGAAGCACTGGGAAACATCTATAGTCGGAAAGGCCACAAGGCAAGCGTGAACATACAGCTCGTCAACGAGATCGGAACCGCAATTAAGTCAACATTGGTGAACACCGATGAGAGCCAGGGTGGCTATAACAAGCAACTCTATTCCATTGCTCTCGTGATAAGCAATGTCGGCACCATGACAGAGGAACAGCAAGAAGACCTGGCTGCCTTCTGCAAGGATAACGGAGACAAGCCCGAAAAACCGATGAGCGAGGAGGATGCCATCAAGTATTACGAACAAGTTCTCGACTCCTATAAGAGCCTCCTGAAAACAAAGATGAATATATTAAAGAAGGCCGGAGCCTCAGGCATCAGCGTGGACATCCAGTTGCTCAACGAGAAAGGCGAGGTAGTCAAGAGCGACACCGTGAGTATATAAAGCCTCATAATGGACGCCTGCTGCAAGAAGAAAGGAAACACAGCAGGACACCATCCCCAACGAGGCGCAATGTCAAGACCATGACATTGCGCCTCGTCGTATATCGCAGATTATCGCGTCGTCGATAGTATCAATACCAGGAACAACCTCTACCTTATTATATATAGAGAGAACAAAACACCGGCGGGTTATATCGCCGCCGAAAAGAAAGATTACGAGACATAAGTGTATTTTTAGGCCAAATGACGTTTGTCGTTTCAGAAGAAAATACTAATTTTGTACTTGAAATGTGCGGGATGACCGCCAAATCAATGCAAGAAACACCTAAAGAAGACAACATATTATGAAACAGAAAGTACTCTTCATCCTGACCATGGGAATCATGATTGCATCCACGATGCAGGGTCAGACCTTGACGAAGCGTGGCCTTGTATACGAGTTATACAGCGACGGCACTGCATGTCTCGTGGGAACTAATGCAAAGATAATCGGCGAACGGACCATAGACGCCGAAATCCGAAGCAGCAACAAGACGTATCGCGTCAACTCAGTCCGTGCTCGTGCACTTGCCGGACAGTCCTATCTGACCAAACTCATTATCAATGCCGAGCTGGACACCATCGGCATCGGTGCATTCCGCGACTGTACAATGATGAGCGCAGTGGAGCCTAACGGCAGTGTGAAAATCCTGGGAAGCTATGCATTTGCCAACACCGGATTAAAGAGTATCGACATTTCATCATGGAATCCTCAGAGCATGGGAACTGGTATTCTGGCCGAGTGTCGTGAGCTCACCGAAGCACACCTCCCCGCAGGAATTACCGTCTTGCCAGAATGCACATTCAGCGGTTGCACATCGCTCATCGAACCGAATCTGGAGTCGCTCCCTCTAACCAAGATTGAAGCCCATGCCCTCTGTAATTGCAGCGCCATCACGAACCTAAAGCTGCCAGACAGCATTGTCACCATCGGCGACGATGTCTTTTCTGGCATGACAGCCTTGACGGAACCCAATCTGCCACAAGGAGTAACCCATATCGGGCACTTCGCATTCAAAAATTGCACCTCACTGGAGAACATAGAGTTGCCCGAAGCACTCACCGGCACAGGCATCAGTCCATTCTATGGCTGTACATCCCTACGCGAAGTGACACTTCCCGCCAAGATTACCGGTGTAGAGAACATGTATATGTTTGATAATTGTCCTGCGCTGGAAAAGATTCTTGTCAACAGTGCCAATACAAAATATACGAGCACAGATGGTATCCTGCATCTTCGCACTGGCAACAAACTTGTCGCCTATCCCGCAGGACTCAGCCACAGCGTACACCCCACGTTGCCCAACGTGACCGAACCACTTGCTCCAGGCGCTCTGTCCCACTGCGAACTTGACGCAGAAATGACACTTCCACGACTCACCACGACCATTGCCCGTGAAGCATTTGCCAACACCACCGGGATGAAATCCCTACGCACAGAAAGCAATCCTTCGCTGAAAACCATCGACGACTTTGCTTTCCATAGCAGCAAGGAGCTGAACTATGTCAACATGTCCTCGCGCGTCACTTCCGTAGGTCGTTCCGCCTTCCAATGCATTCCGTTGGAGAACATCTACTTACGCTCCACCACAGCACCCACAATGGATGCCTCCGGCTTTAGTGAAACCACCTACGTCAACGCCGTTCTCCATGTTCCCAGCAATCAGACTTCTGCCTACAAATCTACTGACGGATGGGGACGATTTGTCAGCATCGAGGACGATGGACTCACTGCCATTCAGGAGGTGCAAGCCGATGAATTGTCCG
>Ga0310695_10012839_pt1 | contig 11636 bp, 10 predicted proteins | sample RumenRJG_04DNA_FD_203882 | JGI IMG/M metagenome (GOLD analysis project Ga0310695, IMG submission 203882) | Bovine rumen microbial communities from Lethbridge, Alberta, Canada - RJG_04 (v2) (version 2) | ecosystem: Host-associated > Mammals > Digestive system > Stomach > Rumen | place: Canada... | reverse complement strand
AGTAAGATACCTAGAATGATTGAGGAAAATCACAGTCAAAAGCAATGTTCTATGGATAAAAAATCCAAGCCTATCGGGCTTTTTCGCACAAAATCAGCAATTTAGCGGGGTGCGTAAATGCGCGACATGAATTCCGCGCGGGTCTTCTCGTCAGTCTTGAAGCGGCCCAAGAGCTGGGTCGTGACCATCGTGGCGCCGGGCTTTTTCACTCCGCGCATCGTCATGCACATGTGGCTCGCCTCGAGCACGACGGCGACTCCCTTCGGGTTCAGTTCCTTCTGGATGAGTTCGGCAATCTGGCGGGTCATGCGTTCCTGGATTTGCGGGAAGCGGGCGTAGTATTCCACCACGCGCGGAATCTTGGAAAGGCCCACCACGCAGTCGCCCGGAATGTAGGCCACGTGAGCCTTGCCCGTAAATGGCAGAAAATGATGTTCGCACATGCTCGCGAACTCGATATCCGGCACGATGATCATCTCGTCGTACTTCTCGTGGAAGCGCGTCTTGAGAATGTCTTCGGCGCGGGTCTCGCCGGAAAGCCCGGTCATGAGTTCGGCATACATCTTCGCGACGCGCTTCGGCGTATCGAGCAAACCTTCGCGATCCGGATTCTCGCCCATGCCGGTGAGAATCATCCGGAAGCCGTCTTCCATCATCTTCAAATTCATCTTGCGTCCCAGCGGCTAACGCCTACGAAGCCTTCTTGCGGCTCTTCTTCGCAGACTCTGCGACCTTGGTATCGACAACCGTCGTCGTGCTCAAGCCGTTCTTTACGATCTCGGCGGTAATCAGGAGTTTCTTCACATCGGAGCCCGGCATCGTGAACATCGCCTTCTGCAAGGTACGTTCCATCACGGAGCGGAGCCCGCGGGCACCCGTCTTGCGGCTCATCGTCTCGTGCACGATTTCCTTGAGCGCGTCATCGGTGAATTCGAGTTCGATGCCGTCCATGGCGAACAAACTCTTGAACTGCTTCACGAGCGCGTTCTTCGGCTGCGTCAGAATATTCAGGAGGGCAGACTCGTCAAGTTCCTCGAGCGCGACGGCAATCGGCAAGCGGCCCACAATTTCGGGAATGAGCCCGAAGCGGATCAGATCGTCGGGTTCAAGCTGTTTGAAAAGTTCACTCAGCGTGTTGTCGCTTTCGCTGCGGATGTCGGCACCGAAACCCATGCCGCCCTTGTTCACGCGCTGGGCGATAATCTTGTCGAGCGTCTCGAAGGCGCCACCGCAAATGAACAGGATGTTCTTCGTGTTCACCTGCACCAGCGGCTGTTCGGGGTGCTTGCGCCCGCCCTTCGGCGGAACCGCGGCGACGGTGCCTTCCAAGAGCTTCAGGAGGCCCTGCTGCACGCCTTCGCCACTCACGTCGCGGGTGATGGAAGGATTCGCGGTCTTGCGCGCAATCTTGTCGATTTCATCGATGAAGATGATGCCGCGTTCAGCGCGGGCCACATCGTAGTCGGCCGCCTGCAACAGGCGCACGATGATGCTGTCCACGTCCTCGCCCACGTAACCCGCTTCGGTAAGCACGGTCGCATCGGCGATGGTAAAGGGCACATCCAAAAAGCGAGCCATCGTCTGCGCGAGGAGGGTCTTTCCCGAACCGGTGGGGCCCACCAGCAGCAGGTTCGACTTCTCGACCTCGACATCGTCCTTCGAGTTGTGCGTCTGGCGGTAGCGCAGGCGCTTGTAATGGTTGTACACGGCCACGGAGAGCGCGGTCTTCGCCTGGTCCTGCCCGATCACGAACTCGTCAAGGTGAGCCTTGATTTCGGTCGGGAGCGGGAGCGGCTTCTGTGCGGCGGCCTCGGCGGCTGCCTTCTGCTGCATGGAGCGGGACTTGTCTTCCTCGATGATCCGGTAACACATCGAAACGCAGTCGCTGCAGATATGCACGCCTGCGCCGGTAATCATCTTCTCGACCTGCTCCGCGGGCTTTCCGCAGAAACTGCAGGTAACAGTCGGATGGTTTTTCCCGCTACGATACATTCAGGTTACACTCCCTCTTTGCGCGGAACAAAAATCTCGTCAATCACGCCGAAGTCCTTCGCTTCCTCGGGACCCATGTAAAAGTCGCGGTCAGTCTTCGCACGGACTTCGTCGACCGACTTGCCCGTATGCTTTGCGACAATCTCGGTAAGCGTATCCTTGGTACGCACGATTTCCTTCGCGGTAATCTGGATATCGGTGGACTGGCCGGTGGCGGCACCCGACGGCTGGTGGAGCATGATGCGGGAATGCGGGAGCGCGTAACGCTTGCCCTTGGTACCCGCGGCGAGGAGCACGGCCGCCATCGAGGCGCAGTTGCCAATGCAGATGGTCGCGATATTCGGGCGCACGTGCTGCATGGTGTCGTAAATGGCAAGCCCTGCCGACACGTAACCACCGGGGCTGTTGATGTACAGCGTGATATCCTTTTCCGGGTTCTCGTATTCGAGGAAAATCAGCTGGGCCATGACGTTGTTCGCCACTTCGTCGTTGATCGGCGTGCCCAAGAAGATGATGCGTTCCTTGAGGAGACGGGAATAGATATCGTAGGCGCGTTCGCCGCGTCCGGTTGTCTCGATGACGGTAGGGATGATCATTCTTACCTCTTACTTGTTTTCAGCAGCCGGACGGATACCCACGATAAAGTCGGCAGCCAGCTGGATACGGAGTTCCTCGCGGAGGCCGTTGATGCGGCCGGACTGGCGGAAGTGGCCCTTGAGGGTTTCGAAATCCACCTGGTAGGCCTGGGCCATGAGCTTCAGGCGAGCGTCGACCGCTTCCTGGGTAGCCTTGAGCTTTTCCTTGGTAGCGATGAAGTCGAGGATGCGGTGCTTCTTGATTTCGCGGATAGCTTCGCCGGAAAGTTCGTTCACCTGCTCTTCGGTCGGCTCGACAGCGTCCTTCGGGTCCTGCACGTTGCGGTTGATGGACCACTTGATGAGATCCACGACGCGGGCATGCGGAACTTCGAACGGGTTCTGCTCGATGAGCTTGTCGATAGCTTCGTCGACGGCCTTGGCCTTCGCGGCATCGCGCTTGCGGTTGGCGAGGCTTTCGGCGATGTTGTTCTTGAGGTCTTCCTCGTCCTTCACGCCGATCTGCTTGCAGAATTCTTCGTCGAAGGTCGGCGGGACAATCTTGCGGACGTCGGTGATTTCCACGTTGAACTTGGCGGTCTTGCCGCGGTAGCGTTCATCCTTGTGGTCATCCGGGTACTTGAAGTTGATTTCCTTCTTGTCGCCGGCCTTCACGCCCATGAGGCCTTCATCGAATCCCGGAGAGGCGGATTCGCCGAGCAGGCTGCGGAATTCCTTGTTCGCGGGGAGTTCCTGGGCTTCGCCGTCGATCACCACTTCGAGGTAGTTGCCGACAACCACGTCGCCCTTCCCGGCCTCGCGGTCCACGTGCTCGTCACGGCTCCACATCTGGATCATGCGGTCGAGCTCGTCCTTGACTTCTTCTTCGTGCACGGCGGTATCGGGAACAGTCACGCCCGTATCGGCGTAGCCCTTGATGTCGATTTCCGGATCCATTTCCACTTCGACGGTAACCTTGATATCGTTTTCCTTGTCGTCCTGGAAGTTGGTCACCTTGAGCTGGCCGACCGGAATGATGTTCGCCTTCTTCAGCTCTTCATTCACGATCTTGTCGACCATCTCGTTCACGATTTCGTGATGGATGGCGTCACCGAACTGCTTCAGGACCATGGCCTTCGGCACCATACCCTGACGGAAACCCTTCATGGTCACCTGCTTCTTGTACTGGGCAAGTTTCTTTTCGAAGGGAACCTTGAGGTCGGCCTGAGGAATGGTGAGCTCAAGGGTGCGCTTGGTAGCGCTAGTTTCTTTAATTTCAGCGGACATATAAACTCCGATATGCTTGTTTAGTTTGAAAATTTCTGCGAGGGGTGGGAGTCGAACCCACACACCGAGGTACCAGATCCTAAGTCTGGCGCGTCTGCCAATTCCGCCACTCTCGCGTTTCCGCACCCAAATTTAGAAAATTCGACCTTCAGTTCCGGGCGAGAACTTTCAAGTCGTCCCTAGATACGTACCTAAATACGCCGACGACCACGAGCAGGGCGGCTGCCGTCGCTGCAAGCCCCCACCAGGGAATGCCTCCCGTAATCCAGAAATACGCGACACAGGGAACCAGTAACATATGTATCACTATCACCTTGCAGAACTGCTTCCTCATGACTTTGGTTACGCGGGTAAGCAAGAAGATGAATATCCCGGTCTCGGAACAGATCTTCGCCATCGCGGCACCGAGCACGCCGAATTCAGGTACGAGCGACACGTTCGAGATTACGTTCACGATACCCGCGACAATCGCAAGCTTCAGGTAATCCTTGCGCGAAGTGGAGATGAGCCATTCGCTCCACGGCACGGAGTAGAAGGACACTACGAGCCAGCCCGCGAAAAGCACCATCACCTTCGAGGCGGGCAAGTCGGCATCGAGCGGGATGACCAGCGTAAAGAACTTCTCGGAGAACGCGAGCGTTCCCAGCAGGAACAGCGCACTCATCACGCCAAGCACCTTGTGCGAGGACTGCACGAGCGCCGCGCTGTTTTCGTGCTGGCCGAATTCGCGCAGGCGCGCGAGCTGCCGGCGCAGCGGGATGCTCAGCGCGCTCCCGAGCACGAACACGAACATCGCGTAGCGGAAGCAGTAGTCATAGACGCCCACCGCGCTGTTTCCGCAGAAGAACTTGAGGAAGAAGATATCCACGTTCTGGTGCAGCAGCAAAAGCGAAGACGAAAAGAACAGGACGAACGAACTGCGGTAACAGCCGAGGGAGCTTTTCCATTCCGCGGCCCTGGGCGGCAAGACCGAAAACTTCCTTTTCGGTCCGAGAAGCCACAGGGCCGCGGTCGCGACCGCTTCCGAACCGACATCGAGCAGCGCGAAGTGCTCGATTGTAGACAAATTAGCAAACCACATCACGCCGAGCACGGCGCACTGCCTAAAGAACTGCACCACGGGATTGATTCCCGCATAGCCCTTGCGCGAAAGCCACCAGTCGAGATTCGCGGGCCTGAGGAAAACCTGCAGCAGGTACGCCTTCAGTACGAACCCGCCCGAAAGATCCATCGCGAAGTACATGCCCGCGCCGATGGCCGCCAAAAGCAACAGCACAATCCCGCGCGTGTAACCCATGGCCACGAAGAGTTTGCGGTCCATCTTCTCGTCGTCGGGATGCTCGATGAGCGCAAGCGAAGAAAGCCCGAAATCCAAAACGAAGTTCAGGTACGTCACGAGCGTGAGCGCAAAGACCACCTCGCCCCACGACGCCGACCCGAAACGCAGAATCGCGATGCTCGTCACCACGAAGCGCACGAGCTTGCCAAGGCCCTGGGCGGTACCGTTCATGCCCGCATTCACTAGGAGCGAATTCATGCGCATCGGCTACCCCGCAGTTTCCTGTAGATTTTCGTGCGGATAAAATCGCGCAAGTTCCAGAAGGCGATGTAGAACGCAAGCGCGCAGGTCGCGCGCCTCCCCTTCGGTTCGGGGCAAAGACTTTCGACGAGGCGCGCGAACTTCTTGCCGTTCTCCTCGGAACGGAAACGCGCATCCACGAATTCGAACATCTTCTCGCCATCGGCGGCTAGGCTCTCGCGGGTCGCCGATTTCAGGTAGTCGCGCACCGCCTCGTAAGTATCGAACACGAAGGGCGTCACCTCCGGATGGGCGCACACGTTCAGCGCGATTCCCGGCCGGTGCGCGAATCCCGCCTCCACGAGAGGCAAGTTGAAATTCTCGCATTTAGAAAAACTCACCAGCGCATCGCAACCTTCGTAAAGTTCCGCCATCTCAAGCGGATCGACAATCGGGGCGCGCGCATCCACGCCCGCTTCCGCAAGCTTCGCGTATGTCGACTCGTCACCGCCGCCGACGACCATCACTTCGTAACCGTCACCCAAATCTTTTTTGAGCCGGCAAAGTTCATCGAGACCCTTGTACATCCATTCCATCGTGCGGAAGCGCGTCACCGCGAGGATGCGTATCTTGCCCGACGGAGCGGGCTTTCGCACCTGCGTAACCAACTTGGCAAAATGGTCGCCGCCGTTATACAGCACCTCCGCCTTGGGCCACCTGATATACTGTGCCGCATAACGGCTGATGGTCACCACTGCGGTAAAAGCCGGGTAGATTTCGCCCACGCGGGCCTCCACCATCTTCCGGTGACCCTCGCGCTCCTCGGGAATCGTAAGCTCCACCGGGATGTAGCCATGCTCGTAAGCGAGCGTCACCGCATCGAGTTTCAGGTCCGCCACGATCTTGTAAAACGGGTCCGTGCACGCGATGACAACATCGTAGCGGCCCGCACGCAAGGCTCCGGCAACGCCCTTGAAATGCGTCGGGACCCTAACCGCGCGGACACCGCGAGGAACCAGACGGCGGTCGAGGTCACAGGCGAAGAGGTCCACACGGTGCCCGCCCGCGACAAGGCAAGGCAGCTGACTTTCGAGCACGCGGGTAACGCCGTACTCGCCGACAAAGACCGTCGAGAGTACCGCAATCCTCATTTGTCGCCTCCCGTACGGGATTCATCACCGGTGCGCAGGGAGAACAGCACGCCCATATACCAGGCGCCCCATCCAAGCGAAGAGGGGAACAGCGGGAACACGTCGAAAAGCCCGAGGAACAAGGTCACGATGCCGCCGCACAGCAGGGCGAATCCGAATCCGTCCCATGCCTTGCGGATATAGCGTATCAGGCGTACCGCGCAGGTGCCGCACACCACGGAGAGCGCCGCGAAACCGACGAGGCCGTAATCCGAAAGCACCATCAGGAACAGGTTGTGCGCATGCCCGAGTCGCGGCAACGTCTGCACTACCGGAATAAAATGGTACCTCTGGAGCAGCTCGATGTTGTAAAGCAAAAAGTTTCCGGGACCCGCTCCCCAGATAGGGTGCGTCTTCATGATGGTCCACGCGGTATACCAGGCGGCAATGCGGCCCATCGAGCTTGCGTCAAGCTTGCCGCTCAAGAAGGTCTCAAAGCCCTTTTTCAGGAACATGTCGTCGGGAAGGATATTCCACAAGATAACCGCCAATATGGCGAGGAAGCCCATGATGAAGCCGAACTTGACGAGGATTCCCACCACGCGTTCCCTCTGGAGTATCATGAGCTTGCAGAGCGCGCACAACGCACCGCCGAGGCCCATTCCCAGAATGCCCATTCGGGTTCCGCTGAAAAGGATGGACATCAGCACGAGCACCGTCATCACGCAGAGCCACACCACGTTCGTCTTGTTGTTCAACAAGCCGTTCACAAGCCAGATGGTCCACGAAACCGCGAGCAGCACCGCAAAGTTCGTGGAACTCAGCGACGGCCCCTCGATTCTGAGTTCAAGCGATATCGCGCGCTCCACGAAGGCCCAGATGACCATGAACCACAAATGCACCGTAAGGAGGGCCTGCACTTTCGACGAATCCCAGCGCACGAGGCCGCAACCCAAAAAGAACAGGAGCGCCGTGGCATCCACAAAGAAGAATATCATCATCAGCGAATAGGGCTTTAACGCAAAGACGAGCGCAAAGAAAAGCAGCTGGCTCGCGCCCATCAAAAGCCATGTCCTGTCCGCCTTGTGGTCCCCGACGCGAATCAGGTACACCATGTACGCAAAACACGCGAGGAACATCACGTATATGGAATGCGAAATCCCTTCCAGCTGGAACCAGTGTAGCGCGATGATAAGCATCAGGGCGCCCCATACCGGGGTCCTGATCACCATCGTAGCGAAAAGACCGACAAGCATTATCCCAAGCGACACTATCCCAACGACATTTTCGTCAGCGGAGCCCAAATAGACCACCGTCAACAAAATCGGCAACAGGATAAGGATGACGAACTTGGGAATCATTTACGCATTGACGCCTTGATCTGCTCCAATTTCCGACGGGCATCGTCGCTGTTGGCGATGGCGCCGGTGCGGATACCCTGGAAAATGACGAAGAACAGCGTCAGGACGAACGAAGCGGAGAAACCGCCGATAGCCCAGATGGCACGCTTGGGGCGCGTCTTCCAGTCAGGCAGGTAAGCATCCTGCACAATCTGGATGACCGGCTGGTTCTTGAGGCTCTGCGATTCCGTGTTCATCTTCTCGGTCGAAACGAATTCGAGAAGCATCTGGAAGCGCTTCAGGTCGGCCGCGCGGCGTTCCTGGTAGAGCAGCTTTTCGGACGCCCAGTCCGAATTGATGTAGAGCGACTTGTCCGTCGGCACGTACTTCTCGTCGTACTTGCCGCGCAGTTCGCGGAATTTCTTTTCGAGCAGCACGCGCTTCTTGCGCATCTCGTTCGCATCCGCGTTGTCACGGCCCTGCACCTGCTCCGAAAGCTTGTAGTTGTTGATCTGCGATTCGTATCCGGCCAGGGCCTTTACCGTCAGTTCGGTCTGCGCCTCGAGATCGACAAGGTTGTTGTCCCTGTAGAACGTAACCAGTTCGTCACTGATGGCCTGCACGCTGTCCATCAGTTCGCGTTCCTGCTTCTTGAGGTACTCGATGGAGTACTGGAGCCTTTCTTTTTGCAGCTTGAGGTAACGCTCGTTCGAAATCTGAACCATGTGGCGCACGATGTCGCGCGCCATCACCTTGTCCTTCGCCTCGAACGCGCAGCTGATGATGCCGCTCGCGTCTTCGCCGATAAGCACGTCCTTGTCAAAACGCTTCAAGGAAAGCTCGTCGGCCTTCTTCTTGTAGAGCGTGTCCAGGCGGAACTTGTGGATGGTATTCAGTGCCACTTCACGGCCCGAAAGAATTTCCATGTAGAGGTCGGAAGGCTTAATCGTACCCTGCAATCCGAGAATGGAAGAAAGTCCCGAACCGGACAAGCTGCTCAGGGACGAAGACTTGAACATCGAAGACACTGCCCCGAGATTGGTGGTCTCGCTTCCGGAGGTGTCAATCTGCAGCCTGATTTCCGTCGTGTAGATAGGCGGCATGACCCACGCCAGCACAAAGCAGGCGATGGACACCAGCACGGGAATCAGAAAGAACTTCTTCTTCGTGAGGCAATAGCAGAATATGTCAAAGTAAGCCATAGGAACCTAGTATGTCGATATAATGATTGCCGTCGCGACCACGCTCAAAAGCGATGCGAGGAAGAGGGTCACATCCTTGACGGATTCGTAAATGCTACGCGGGATCTCGATGTAATCGCCCGGCTGGATTTCTCCCTTGTACGGGTCGATGGATTCGCACTTACCGTCGCGAATGCGCGTAACGCGGCGGAACGAGCCGGTAATGATGGTCACGCCGGAGGCGCCGATGTAATCGATGGCATGCAGCCCCGGAGTGTAGAGGGCCTTGCCCACCGCGGCGACGGCGCCACCCACGTAAATATAGGGGTCCTTGTTCCAAAGCTCGATATGGGACTGCGGTTCGAGGCGCAGGTCGCGGGCCTTGGTCAACTCGTACACGTCAACTTCGCCCGAAGGCTTCTTCACCTTCACCCACTTGGCCTTGAGATCCATCGCTCCGGGGGTCTTGTCGAGGTATTCGCCAAGAGTACGCCCTTCCACATACGGCACCGTCACGTTCGCCGCAACAGTCTCCACAGAAATCGTCGCATCCGACTGGATATACGGGACAAAGACCACGTCGCCGTTTTCGAGCATGATGTTCGCATCGCTCTTGCCTTCGTTCTCGTAGTCGATGTAGTTCACAATCAAAGTATCCTTGCCTTCGTTGCGGATAACCTTGATGGCCTTCTTGTCGGCCATGGGCATGAACCCGCTGGCAAGCGCGATAACGCCGTTCAGGCGCGTCTGCTGTTCTACGGCAGCACGGCCAGGCGCCTGCACGGCACCGAGGACGGACACAGCCATCTTTCTCGTGCGCACGAGCTGCACTTCGACATAGCGTTCATCGAACTTGGAAGAAAGAAGCTTTTTCAAGGCTTCCTTCGCCTCGCTCAGCTTCATCTTGTCCACCATGACCATGCCACAGCTCGGGATCGAAATATTTCCTTCGGGCGACACCTGGACCACGTCGAATCCCTTGGGCGTAAGAATCTCAAAATAGTCGCCGGGCCCGATCGTGTACGTCGAATCGACCGTCGTTTCGAGCCGGAGCGGTTCGGTGACGACGGTGTTTCTCTGGAACTTGCCTTCTTGACCCTGGAACGTCGGTACCGCGCTAGGCAAACGGTCGTCGTCTAGGGAGGTGGCGGCAAAGCCAAAAGAAGCCAGCAAGAATATCAATAAAGCGAACATGGGCAATAATATACAAAAAAGTCCGGCTAGAAAATAGCCGGACTTTTTCTTAAGCGCTTTGCACTTAGTTTGCGGACTTGCTCTCGCCTTCGACCATGCTCACGGCATCGGACTTGGCGGGTTCGGCAGCCTTCTTGGCCTTAGCGACAATCTCGTCTTCGACGAGGCCGATCAGGGCCATTTCAGCAGCGTCACCAGCGCGGTTCGGGCCGAGCTTGATGATGCGGGTGTAGCCACCGTTACGGGATGCGTAACGCGGGCCAACCGTGGCGAACAAATCCTGGAGAACCTTCGGGCTCGTCACGAAGCGGGCAGCTTCACGACGTGCAGAAAGGTCGCCCTTCTTTGCATAGGTGATCATGCGATCCACGAAGCCGCGAACAAGCTTGGCCTTGTGGAGAGTCGTACGCACATAGCGGGCCGGCTGTTCGGCTTCCATGCCCTTCTCGATGATGGAGGTGGTAAGGGCGCGGAGGATGGCACGCTTGTGTTGGGCGTTAACGCCCAGTTTCTTGTTTTTTACACCGTGTCTCATTGTTAATCCTTCAAGTAGTCATCGACGTCCATGCCAAAAGAGAGGCCCATGGAGGTCAACACCTCGTTAAGTTCCACCAAGGACTTCCTGCCGAAGTTCTTGTATTTGAGCATATCGTTTTCCTTGTTGCGCACAAGCTCGCCGACGGTATGGATGTTGGCCATACGGAGGCAGTTGCTGGAGCGGACGGAGAGTTCGAGCTCGTCCACGCGGGTGCGCAGGAGGTTCGCAACACGCTGACGTTCTTCATCCATTTCAAGTTCTTCAGGAGATTCGAGATCGCCTTCGAAGTTGATGAAGATTTCCAGGTGATCGACGAGGAGCTTCGCAGCGTAGGCGAGAGCGTCTTCGGGATCGATGGAACCGTCAGTCGTAATTTCGAGTTCCAGGCGGTTGAAATCGGTACGCTGTCCAACGCGGGTATCGCTGATGTGCATAGCGACCTTCTGCACCGGGTTGAAGTTCGCATCCATGGCAATCACGCCAATCGGAGCGTCCTTGTCCTTCAACTCGTCGGCAGTGACATAGCCACGACCGCAGGAGATCTTCACGTCCATCGACAGAGAAGCGTTGCCGTTCAGTGTCGCGATATGGACATCCGGAGTCAGGATAGCGACATTCGGATTGTCCATGAAGTCCTTCGCCGTGACTTCGCCGTCACCGGACATATCCAGGTGAAGGGTTTCGTCGTGGTCGGAAAGGAGCTTCACGCGGATGCTCTTGAGATTCAGGATGATATCGGTGACATCTTCCTTCACACCCGGAATGGTAGAAAATTCCTTTTCCACGCCTTCGATTTTCACGGAGACAATAGCCGCACCCTGCAGGGAAGAGAGGAGCACGCGACGGAGGGCGTTGCCGAGGGTGATACCCCAACCACGTT
>Ga0310695_10012838_pt1 | contig 11637 bp, 14 predicted proteins | sample RumenRJG_04DNA_FD_203882 | JGI IMG/M metagenome (GOLD analysis project Ga0310695, IMG submission 203882) | Bovine rumen microbial communities from Lethbridge, Alberta, Canada - RJG_04 (v2) (version 2) | ecosystem: Host-associated > Mammals > Digestive system > Stomach > Rumen | place: Canada... | reverse complement strand
CAATCCCCACTGAGCAGTATTTTCCCGACCATTACATACTTGACATATAGCTAGGTATATGATATACTTTATTCACAGTAAAGAAAGGAGCGGTTCCCCATGAACAACACTGAAAGATATGAAGCGCTTTATAACTTTGTGAAAAAGAACGAAGAAGAAAACGAATGTCCGTGGTTCGTGCGCGGAGCATGGTTCAACACCGCTCCAGATAAATACATAGACATGGAAACACCAACAGGCGGCACAGTAACTAACGATATAGAGGAAATAGAGGAGCTTTTAGCAGAAAGCGGATTAGTCCTCAACTTTGAGGGTAATATCCCGTCAATCACTTGGAGGGAAGGAGGTATAAATATTATCAGCGAAGAAACTGAATACATTAACTTCGGACCCGAAAAGACTTGGGATACCGCAACAACAGAAAAGATTGTTGCACAGGTCCAGAAATACGCAGAGCAGAACGGACTCAAAAACGCTGCGATCAAATCCATTGAGGACAGTACTTGGTCAGACCCCGACAACCAGAGGTTCGACGTCTGGATCGCATACGGAGGAGAATACGGTCTGATACAGCAGAAGTTGTTATTCCTTAAAGGAGAACTACTTGATGGAGCAGAATTCCATAAACGGATTGAGGAATTTTACCCGAGAACATAAACAATCGCGCCAGAATAAAGGAGAAAACTATGCAGAACAGACAGGAAATACTTACAAAAGAGCTTAACGAAGCAAATATAGCCTACAGGAACAGCGGCATATCCCTTATGTCGGATAGGGAATACGACGAGAAACTGGAGGAACTTAAAAAACTCGAAGCCGAGAGCGGCATAAAACTCGCAGGAAGCCCGACCGATCTTGTTGGGGCGGAAGCCGTGGACTTTCTCGAAAAGGCAAAGCATGAGTCGCCTGCGCTTTCTCTCGATAAGGTTAAGTACAAGGACAAAGAAGACCTTATAAAATGGCTCGGCGACAAGCAGGGCATTATCTCATGGAAAAATGACGGACTGACAGTTGTCCTGACTTTCGATAACGGCACACTCACATCAGCTGTAACCCGTGGAAACGGCGAGGAGGGCAATATCATCACCCACAACGCAAGGTTTTTTAAGGGGATCCCTCAGACCATTCCATTTAAGGGGCATCTTGTACTCCGTGGAGAAGCCATGATGACTTATGCAGAGTTTGAGCGTATAAATGTAGAAGCAGGCGGTATATACGAAAACCCTCGCAACCTCGCATCAGCAACAATCCAGATGCTTGACGCAAACGAGAGCAGAAAGAGGGAGATAATCTTCCGTGCATTTGAGCTTGTTTCCCCCGCACCCACAGTATCTCTCGATGAAAAAGGAGATATAGAAGCAACGGGGATGGATGCGCACCGCATAAAGTTTATGATGGATCGTCTTGATTGGCTTCAGAAACTCGGATTTTCCGTTGTGGATCGCGAAATGATCAATGCAGACAATATCCTCGACACGATCGAAAAATGGAAAAAGGATATACCGAACCTCACATTCCCGACAGACGGGCTTGTGATCTCATATAACGATATGGTCTATGGTATGAGCCTTGGCAATACCGGTCATCATTTCAGACACTCGATTGCCCTTAAGTGGTCGGACGAAACAGTAACTACCACAATAAGGGATATAGAGTTCTCTGTGGGAAAAACAGGAATCATCACACCCGTAGCGGTCTTTGATGAAGTACGTCTTGGACTTGGAAGCAATGTCACCAGAGCAAGCCTACACAACCTTTCTATAATGGAAAGACTCGGAGTTAAAAAAGGATGCAAAGCAGAAGTATATCTTGCGAATCTTATAATTCCTGCGGTAGCTGAAACAGACGGGCACGGAGAGGATTTCGTATATCCTGATAAATGTCCTGTATGTGGACAGCCCACCCGTATATACGAGGAAAACGGCGTAAAGACACTCCATTGTGAGAATAAAGACTGTGCAGCGCAGCAGATCGGGAAGTTCATGAATACGTTCGGTAAAGACGGGTTATTTGTTAAAGGTCTTGGAGAAAGCCAGATACAGGACTTACTTAATTACGAGCTCGTGTCCAATGCTCTTGACTTCTACACGCTACGTAAGCGTACAGAGGAAGATGCAGAGGCACAGCACAGTTTAGCACACATGCTGTCAAATGACGGCTGGGGACCCAAGAAGTGGAATAACCTCTTAGATGCTATTGACGCATCACGGGAAACTACGCTTCAGAAGTTCCTGTACAGCCTAAATATCCCGCTGCTCGGAAATGATCTATCAAAGAAACTGTCAAAGTACTGGAACGGATATATAGGTAACTTCGTATCCTTTATCGGTAGGGCAGATACAGTCAATGGTTATAAGAAAGAGATTCTTGTAGAGGAACTTACCGCAATAGACGGAATCGGGGAAGAAAAGGCAACAAATATAGCTAACTGGGCAGCAGAAATGATCGAAACCGGCAAATGGAAGGACGAGATCGAACCACTCATATATACGGAACTCATATTCCCCGAGAAAGAGGACGTAAAATCCGCAGACAACACCCTTGAAGGCTTAACATTCGTGATCACAGGGGCGGTACACAATTATAAGAACCGTGACGAATTCAAGGCATCCGTGGAAGCCCGTGGCGGCAAGGTGGCAGGAAGCATATCTGCTAAAAGCAATTACCTTGTAAATAACGATCTGGAAAGTACATCGGGGAAGAATAAGAAAGCGAAAGAATTAAATGTCCCTATAATCTCCGAGGACGAGTTCATACAGAAATTCGGGCGGTAAAAAAATAATGACAGGCAGGGCAAAAGCTCTGTCTGCCTTTTACTTGACATATAACTAGGTATATGATATACTCAAGATACATAAATCATGACATTAGACAATATGGTGTCAGCATTACAGGAGGCTTATTGAATGACTAAACTTAAGTGGAAACAACTGAGTAAAACAGAATATGTGAGCGAAGATGGTCGTTTCCGATAGAGCAGATGGGAGGGAAAACGGAATGAAACTGATAATTGATATAGATGAAGATGTAAGAATTGCAATATCACGGATGGGGTTATTAAGAATTCCCGATGAAATGCAGAAAAAGGTTGATAAGGCAATTCAATGCGGTACACCACTTGACAATGTAAGAGCCGAAATAGAACAGATGGACTTTGACTTTGGCGATTTTTACGACCATACGGATTCCATAATAGAAATGGTATTACAAGTTATTGATAAGTACAAGACAGGTCAATAACCCACGACTGAAGTCGCGGGCTTGTGCCTCACCCACTACATAGTGGCACACAAGCCCGGTGTTGACTAGCCTAAGTTCTTTGGGAACTACGTTACCTGTAAATATATAGGTACTCCGGGATGTATAGCCTGGTTCCGGACACTACGGCCGATGATTAAAAGCCCTGCTGGGTAGGGGCGGTGTTGTCGGCATAAAACTACAGGATAACCTTGGCGAAGGCTACATAACCGCTCCACGGAGCGAGCAATTAACCCATTAGAGGGTTGGAAAGGAGTACGTACTATGGTTTACGTGTTAAATAATGACGGACAGCCCATAATGCCTACGAAAAACCACGCTAAAGTGCGTATTCTGTTAAAAACAGGTAGGGCGAAAGTCATAAAAAGATGTCCGTTTACCATACAGCTGCAGTATAGAAGCACGAACTATACGCAGGAAGTAAACCTTGGCGTTGATGCAGGTAGTAAGACTATCGGCGTATCCGCAACAACCAAAACCAAAGTTCTCTACGAGTCCGAAATAACCCTAAGGAACGACATAGCAGAGCTGTTATCCACAAGACGGGAACTCAGACGTTCACGCCGCAACCGGAAAACGAGATACAGAAAGCCACGTTTTGATAACCGTAGGCGTAAAGAAGGATGGTTAGCTCCATCTGTCCAGAACAAAGTGGATACGCATTTAACTGTGCTACGTAAAGTAAACGAGATACTCCCCGTTTCAAAAATCGTTGTAGAAGTAGCGGCTTTTGACATCCAGAAGATAAAAAATCCTTCAATCGGCGGAGTGGAGTATCAGCAGGGCGAGCTTCTGGATTTCGCCAACCTCAGAGAGTACTGTTTCTGGCGTGACAATTACACCTGCCAATGGTGTAAGGGCAAATCCAAGAACAAGATCCTGCACATGCATCACTGGAACTATTGGAGAGGCGACCATACAGACAAGCCATCAAGCGTCATAACCCTGTGTGATACCTGTAACGACAGTAAAAACCATAAACCGGACAGTTTTTTATGGGGATGGGAACCAAAGATCACCCGTTCATACAAAGACGCGACGTTTATGGGGATCATGAGATGGTCGTTTTACAACAAAGCAAAGGAAATCTACGTACCAAAGGGCACAGAGGTAAAACTTACATACGGATATATCACAAAAAATACCCGCATAAAAAACGGTTTGCCAAAAGAACACTACGTTGATGCCCGTTGTATAAGCGGAAATCCGTCAGCAGTATCGGATGGCACGGTTTATTATCAAAAGAAGGTAAGATGTCATAACCGGCAGATACACAAAAACACGATTCTTAAAGGCGGATACCGTAAGGTTAACCAAGCCGCGAAATACGTCAAAGGGTATAAGCTGTTCGACAAGGTTAAATACAAGAGCAAAGAATACACTGTATTCGGACGGAGGATAACAGGTTATTTTGACATAAGGACATTAGATGGAAAGAAAGTCAACAAAGGCAGCATAAGCTATAAAAAGCTTAAGTTTATAGAAAACCAAAACAGTTACCTCATAGAGAGGAGAAAGGAACCGGCTTAAATTTACAGCGCTCCTCCCATGACTAAAGTCACGGGTCTCCGCGCCTGAAAAGCCATAGGTTGTTGATAATGAAAGGTGAGAGGGAAAATGAGTAAAGTGTATGTGTACAAAGAATATTTTGATGAGGATGTGTACGGAGAAGAGTATATTAAGGTTTTTGCAAAAGCAAAGGACGCTATTTCCTTCTTAAAATCCCGCTTCATCGAAGCATATAAGGATTACGGAAATACAGTAGAAGAAATAGTAGAAACCGGCAATGATCCCGAAGAAGGGTTCCTTGATAGCGATGACACTGTGGAGATCAGAGAAAATGGGGCATATATCAGTATCGGGAATGGTGACGGAGCGGCTACTTACTGGATAGTAGAGGAACATGAGGTCCATTAAAGGGGATAAATATGGCAAGAATGATTAAATGTTGCCGAAATTGCAAAAACCTTGTGGGGTTCCCGAAAAATAACCGATACGGGGACGTAGACCACTTCTGTATAGTTACAAGCTATTTTGTAACAGGGATAGACAAAGATATAAACAAGGTAAAAAGGTATTCCCCAGGTGAGAAAGAGCTACAATGCAAATGGAAGGAGAAGCAATGATAAACTTTGACATCGACATCTACATGGACGCACTCGGACTCTTGCAGAGCGATAAAACTGACATTAGGGCTGAAATCTTAAACCAGATGATACAGGGCGACCCCTGCGTAGAGCAAATCGGAGAAGACCTGCACGAGCTGGCAGAAGAACTGTTCTACGATCCGAAAAAGGTTGATGCTATATACGGGGATATGAATTGTGATAAGATCCTTTCCTACGTCACAATCGGCGATGTAACCTTTGATTACGGCGAATCAGAAGCCTGCGGCGACCGAAGGATATGTGCATTTCTCGTAGGGTGCGAGTTCGATGCGGATAAGTGGTTCGAAGAAAACATTGCTTAATATGCGCCAAGCATATTAACGAATAAGTACAGTAGTAGAGCCCGCCTAGCAGCGGGTTCTTTTCTCTAATATGGCAAACTTGGGCTATTCGAGGTATAATAGCTATATAAACATATTATCTAGTCGGCATAGCCATAGCCCTTTCTATCTTAGTATCTTGCTGGAGAATAGAAAGGAAAAACAGAAGTTATGAAAATGACCATACCAGCAGCTACAGTGAAAAAACTTAATTCTCTGTCAGATAACGAGAAAATGCTTGTGGTAAACCTGATCGACAGGTTAGACAAGAGCAACAATGGCGAACTTAAACATGGTTTCCCGGATATATTGGGATTGCTTTCGTTGAAAATTGTCGATTGGCTTGGGCCCAAAAGCGAGCTTTCCGATGAAGAAGCGGGCGCTTACATCGCTTCTGTAAGGGCGGAGCGTCGTGCGAATCGTAATTGACACAAACATTATTATTAGTGCTCTTCGGAAAGGCGGAAAAGCACACTCAAGAACCAAAAAATTACGTTCTAAATCCTAAAATCTGCCCCTCAAACCAAACCCTCAAATTTGTATCTCATAAAGATAAACCCTCGTCAACTTTGAATACCCGATTTAGTGCGGCTATTTTAACGCCCTCGGTTTCCGGGGGCGTTCCCTTATGTATTTCGGCACCTTGACATATAACTAGATATATGATATACTCTAGGTACAGTCAAGGAGGGAAAACAATGGAAGAAACCTATTTCATAACATTCTTCAACGAGGACGAATTTGAGTGGTGCGTCCTGTCTACGGACGACAGAGAGTACGCATTCAGAGTTTTTAAGGATCTTTCAGCACCGCCCGGATGGAACATGGAACTACGCTCAACAGAAGAGGACATAGAAACTTTCAGAACATACGAAGTGCTCAGATACGATCACAGCCAGTTCGAAGTGGAGGGATAAATTTATGAGTCACAATATTGAAATGATCCACGTGCCCGCAATCCCATAAACTTTAGTTTGTGGGTCAGGGCGCTTATACTTGCTTTCGAACTTGTGTTCGAGTATAATAAATATATGGAAATCCATACATCTTACAGTGTAAAAATTAAAAACCGTTCCGGCTCATTAAAAGATACTGTGTCCATCAGTAGGGATGCCGTACAGTTTTATATTGACATCATGCTTGCAGAGCCGGATTTGTTTTCATCCTGTAAAGAATTAAATGATTGCGTCAAAGTTTTTGAAATAGTGACGATCCCGACTAAATCCCATCCCGAAGTGAAATACGACTTTAATAAGCGTTTTTATAAGATGCCTTGTTACCTGCGCCGCTTTGTCATTACGGAAGCTTTTGGGAAGGTATCGTCCTATCAATCCAATCTCAAGAACTGGGAAGAGGCTGATCCCAAGACCCGCGGGAAAAAACCCGGGCATCCAAAAGCTGGAAGATGTTTCCCTGTTCTGTATAAAGGCAATATGTACAAGAACCTTGGCGAAAGCAGTTTCACCGATACATACAGTCTTAAGATAAAGGCTTATATCCGCAATACCTGGGACTGGATCACCGTCACTTTGCGTAAGTCGGATGTAGATTATATAAAACACCACTGTCTCGACCGGAAGATGCAGTCGCCTACCCTTCGCCAAAGAGGGCGGGAATGTTTTCTTGACTTCCCTTTCAAAGAGGTTGTCAAGCTGCCGGAAACAGACATAACCAACACCCGTATATTAGCCGTTGACCTTGGCATTAACAATTCCTGTACGCTCTGTGCGATGGATCATACCGGCGCGGTCCTTGGAAGGCATTTTTGCAAGCTTCCAAGAGAATACGACCGGTTAAGCCATGCCATAGGGCGTATCAAGAAAGCCCAGCGACACGGGGCACGTAAGACCCCGCACTTATGGGGTGCTGCCAAAGGTATCAACGATAATATAGCAGTAAAGACCGCTTCCTTTATCATGGAACACGCCGAACGCTACAAGGTGGATACCATAGTGTTCGAACATCTTGACCTCGGTAAGAAGGTCAAAGGTTCCAAAAAGCAGAAACTTGCCTTATGGAAAGCCCGTTATGTACAGGCTATGGTCTGTGACAGGGCACACCGCAAGGGTATGAGGATTTCAAGGATCTGCGCCTGGGGAACCTCCAGGCTTGCTTTTGACGGTTCCGGGCGTGTGAAACGCGGCAAGGAGTCTGAAAAGACCCAAAACAACTATTCCTTGTGCGAATTCCAAAACGGGAAGGTCTATAACTGTGACCTTAATGCCGCCTATAACATAGGGGCACGGTATTTTATAAGGGAACTTACAAAGTTCTACCAAAAGTCCATGCCGGCAACGGTGTGGCAGGACATCGGGGCAAAAGTCCCCAGTTGTCTGATGAGAAGTAGCTGTACCTTATCCACGCTTATTAGCCTTGTTGCGGCAGCCGGGGAACTTTCCGCCGGTGTGGCTGAGACAAAGCCGTATGGTGGAGAGGCTGTCCCTGCCGCCTAAAGCGGCGCGGTCTTTTTAAGACTATTAGGGAAACGTTTTCAGCGTTCCACGGAGTTAAGCGCTTTCATCCGAATCCGCTTAGCTTTAGCTGAGCGGAGACTTCAAACCAGGACATACCCCGAAAACGTGGACAGAAGGAAGGTATCCGACATCCTGGACACATACGTAAGTCAGCACACCATAAAAGAAGGCGGTGGTGGACTGCCCTCAAATATTCGCTGGCTCGAAAGAGAGCCCATCTGCAATAGCGAAAGCGAGGCCGAGGGAAAGATAAAGGCGCTGGATAGAGGCTGGTACGATTGCCTTGCTGTCCGATATTACCACAGTAAGAACAATGGGCCTGTCAGTTCGGCAACCCTTACAAACGCATGTGAAGCTGTTAATAAGGCGCAGAAAGACTATAACACCTTAAAAGACACGGCCCGTGCAGAGTTTTTCAACAGAAAGTCAGAATTTGTTGGTTGTAAAAACTGCGGGTCAAAGTTAAGCCTTATAGAGCTCAAGCGTCTTGAAAAGACTAACTGTCCTTTATGCGGAGGAAATCTTCTTTCCCCGACGATCACGGACCGACTCATGAAGGCTCACGATAAAATCGTGAAAGCACAGAAAAAGCAGGCGGTCGAAAGAGCAAAAGCGGAAGCAAAGCGGATAAAGGCAGATAAGAACCGTGAAGTAAGGTGGCTCGTAAAATTCGAATACCACACTTAACGGATGTAAGGAGCTAACAATGGGAAAGAAGTTAATACTTAGTAAAGAAGAATCCAGAACATTCTTTGACATTATCGACTCAGAACTGCGTTGCTGTGTTAACGAATATGATCCCGACACGGCCCGCTGCCCGAGTAAGAAACGGCTTAGCAATGCTGTATATGCAAAATCAATCATTGAAAAATGGGGATCAACACAGCCGAAAATCACGGCAGATTTCATTAATCTCGATAAGGTCATCGGATGCGAGCTTGAACTGACGGGGAAAGAGACAGCATATTGCAGAGAACTTGCTGAAAGATGTGCAAAAGAATGCAGAAAAGCACTTTTGTCGTATAGCAAACCATATACGGGCATAATTAAAACCTTTGCAGATATGGCTGATAACGCAGAAAACATTATAAGCAAACTATGATGATACTTGTGTGGACATCTCAGACATCGAGATCGCATGGTTCGAGGATTCGCCGGATATCATAGAGATCGCGGAGTTCTAAACTTGACATATAGCTAGATATATGTTATACTGTAGTCATAATCAAGGAGGGAACAGCATGATAGCACAAATTGTAGCCAATGTAGCATTAGATGTTGAGGAAATAATCCGGAACATTTCAAGAGACAGCGAAACTCCCGTATGCGAAATTACAATGGACGACATTTTTGATTACGTTAATAGTGGTGTGTCTTATATATCTGGTAATAAGCCCGGGATTTCATCAGTGGAAGATGGCTGGTCATTGGAACGGTTCGATGATAGCACCTATAACGAGATCGAGAAGGTATTAACAGAAATGCAGGACTTGGAAAGAATGTAAAAAAGGAGAAATTATGACCAGAGGATACGTTTGCTTAGTTAATGGGAAGGGTGTAGAGAAAGTCGCATATTTAAGCAGCGACGCTTATCTTTCAGGGTATGGGATCCGCATACTGGATGCTGTAAGGAGAAACGGGCTGTCTGATTATATAGACAACAAGAGAAAAGATAATATTGCTTCCTATGGGAAGAAAGATGATCCTTGTAACAACTTCGCTCTTAACTGGATCAAACCTGACAAGGAAAGCAGGGCATATTCCGATTGGGGTTATGCAGAGTACGGCTATATTTACAACCAGAAGACGGGGACTTTATCCGTATATAACCGGGGCGAAAAACTCTTTGTCATAAAGCCCGAAGACAGGGACAGGTTTGCGTATATCTTCGAAAACGACAATGCCCTTGAAAGCGTTCTGTCTTATGATGCAGACAAGCTCACATATAACTGGAAAAATCAGAGAAAGAAATGTGCGGATATGTCCCTTGAAGAGCTGCAGGAGCTGGTTAAAAAGTCCAAGGAAGACAGAATAGAGCTTGATGACTATCACTGCATGGCATCCGGCTTTACGCCTAGAAGAGAGATATATGAGAAGTGTCTCACTTCCTCAACCAGAAATATCCGCCTTACATTCCTCGCAGAGCACGAACATATTATCACGGATTACGGGTGGAAAGTTCTTTTACAGACCCCGTACTGCCGTTTCAGATTCTTAAATAAGACTTTCCGCTCCGAAAAGGCAGCTATGAGAGCCTTAAGGGAAAAGATCAAGGCAAATTCCGAAGGGTTGTTCAGACTCGCGGAAATATTTGGAGAATACGAAGAAGCGAAGAATAATGGCACGATTAAAGATTTTGCAGAAAAACTCGATGCAGAGTGGGAAATACAGCCGTGGATATACAGGACGTATGTAACGCCGGAATACATAAAAAGGCATATTGAAGGCCTTAAAAGAGCCTAAAACGCTGTTGCAGATGAGACAATCGCAACTTCGCTAATACCCACGGGGAAACCCGTGGGATTGGCTGGAACCGCAAGATAAAAGAAAGCGAAAAACAAAAACCATGAAATTATTTAATGCAATGTACGAAAAGACCCCGATAGAATTGTCAACCGGAGAAAAGGACAAAAGGTGATAAATTTATGAGTGGATGGAATAAAGAATATTGGCAGGGTGCTAACCCGAGAGCAGAAAAAGCCAAAATACATCATAATAAAATGATAGCAGAATATAAGAATGAAATTCTTGAAGCGGTAAATAATACTGAAATATGGGATGATAGCAGGGTTTCTTCTAATAATGCAGATATATCAGGAGAACCTTCTATTAATGTCACAAATAATGATACTGTATCCCAGACTATGTTAGAAAACAAAGGTAGAACAGTGGTTCTTAACTTCGCAAGTTATAAAAACCCCGGCGGTGGATTCCTTAAAGGAAGCGGGGCGCAGGAAGAAGCTCTCTGCCATGAGTCTTTTCTTTATGAAGTATTATCAAATCCTGCTTTGAGTAATTACTATGAATTTAATAAAGCACATAATAATCAGAATCTTTATACAAACAGGGCTTTATATACTCCTGATGTATTATTTATAAAGAATGGACAGAAGGTAAAAGCAGATGTTATAACCTGTGCGTCACCTAACAGAATGGCATATACAAAATATACGCCCAATGCTTCTGAGGAAAAGAATTTTAATACACTAAAAAGAAGAATACATTTTATAGGTGATATTATAAGATGCCATATGACAGGAGATAACCCTGTCACCACTGCAGTCCTTGGAGCATTTGGATGTGGAGTATTTGCACAAAACCCTGAAACAGTGGCAAAACTTTTTAAGGAAGAATTCGAAAATACTCCTATAAAAACAGTTTATGCTGTTATAGATAAGGGTGGGCATTCTAAAGAAG
>Ga0310695_10012837_pt1 | contig 11637 bp, 9 predicted proteins | sample RumenRJG_04DNA_FD_203882 | JGI IMG/M metagenome (GOLD analysis project Ga0310695, IMG submission 203882) | Bovine rumen microbial communities from Lethbridge, Alberta, Canada - RJG_04 (v2) (version 2) | ecosystem: Host-associated > Mammals > Digestive system > Stomach > Rumen | place: Canada... | reverse complement strand
CGCAGAACGACTATGCCCGGTTCTTCGACGAGTGGCACGAGCGCGACCTCTCAGACCTCATCCTGCGCGACCGCAATCACCCCTCGATACTGATGTGGTCGATAGGCAACGAGGTGCTCGAGCAATGGTCGTCGGCAGAGGCCGACACGCTGACGCTGGAGCAGGCGAACCTGATACTGAACGCAGGCCACGACGCCTCGACGCTGGCCAAGGACGGTGAGCTCAGTGTGCAGTCGCTGCTGACACAGCATCTGGCAGAGATCGTGAAGCGCTACGACACGTCGCGCCCCATCATGGCGGGCTGCAACGAGCCGAGTCCGAACAATCACCTCTTCAAGAGCGGGGCCATCGACGTGATCGGCTTCAACTATCATCACCAGTGGGTGAAGGATGTGCCGCAGAACTTCCCTGGCAAGCCGTTTATCTTCTCGGAGAGCGTCAGTGCACTGCAGACACGCGGCTACTATATGATGCCTTCAGACCAGATCTTCGTGGCACCGAAGGAGTGGTGGCTGCCTTATACCGACCCCACCTTCATGTGCTCGGCCTACGACAACATGCACGCCTCGTGGAGTTCGACACACGAGGAGACGTGGGACGTGGTGAAGCATACACCCTATGTGGGCGGACAGTTTATCTGGACAGGCTTCGACTATATCGGAGAGCCTACGCCATACGGATTCCCCGCCCGTTCGAGCTATTTCGGTATCATCGACCTGGCAGGCTTCCCGAAAGACTCTTACTATATGTACCAGAGTGAGTGGACAGAGAAGCCGATGCTGCACCTCTTCCCGCACTGGAACTGGGTGCCTGGCGACTATATCGACATGTGGTGCTACTTTAACCATGCCGACGAGGTGGAACTGTTTATCAACGGTGTGAGCCAGGGTGTGAAAAAGAAGACAACCGCCAAGGACGATCCGCTGTGTACGGAGTATCATGTGGGTTGGCGCGTGACCTTCGATCCGGGCGAGGTGAAGGCCGTCAGCCGGAAGGACGGCAAGACGGTCTGCGAACAGACCATCAAGACGGCTGGCGCACCTTACCGCATCCGCCTGAGCAAGGATTATCAGGGTAAGGAGACGACGTTTATCACCGCCGAGGTGGTCGATAAGGACGGTAACCTCTGTCCGTGGGCCGAAGACCAGATCTACTTCATCAGTGAGGGCGATGGTGGTATCATCGGAACGGATAACGGCTGCCAGACCTCGATGGAGAACTTCAAGGCGCCTCAGCGCAAGGCCTTCTTCGGCAAGTGCATGGTGGTGGTGAAGGGTAACGGCTCTATCACGGCAAAGTCGGCTACGCTGCTGCCAGACGTCATCGAGTATAACGTTCAAAAATAGTCATCAAGATATGAAAAAACTATTATGTGGTATGATGGTGCTCGGCTGCATGATGACAGTCCAGGCACAGATCCAGACAAACGCAGGTATCCAGTACCTGCAGGCGATGCAAAAGGATGTATCGACAGACTTCTATGACCTGTCGAACACCTATTTTCTGGCCGATTCGCTGGGGAGTTTCAATGCTGCCGAGGGTGAAGGACTGGTGCAGTGGAAACGCTATCGGATGAGTCCGCGACAGGCGTTCAACCTGAACGGCTACTGGCCCGTGAGGATGCAGATGCTCGACTTTCCCGATGCAGCCTATGAGAACGACCCCGAACTGCGCATCAAGATCGACTTCGTATCGCCAAGGACGGCCCGCATCCGGATGCTGACAACACCCGTCATGCCGAAGGAGCAGGATCGGGACGACGTGATGTTCTGTGATGCCTTCAAGGCTAAGGGCAAGGGGGCGAGCTGGCGCTCGACGGATGATGGGAAGACGATATCGTATGCATCGCCCTACGGCAGCATCGAGATTAAGCGCTATCCCTGGCGCATCGTCATCAAAGACGCCAAAGGCAAAATCCTGACGCAAACGCGCCATAACATCGACAATGACTCCAGTCAGGTGAAACTGCTGCCCTTCTCGTTTATCAAGCGCGGCTCAGATAATTCCAGAAGCATCAACCCCGTCTTGACCTTGGCACCAGGTGAGCGGATCTACGGCTGCGGCGAGTCGTTCACCTCACTGAATAAGGTAGGGCAGAAGGTGCACCTCTCTGTGACAGACCCTCAGGGCCCAGAGACCGACGGCCAGTATAAGCCCGTGCCCTTCTTCTTCTCGAATCGTGGCTATGGTATCTTCATGCACACATCGGCACCCGTGACCTGCGACTTCGGGGCTTCTTACATCGGTGCCGATCGCCTGTTCATGGCCGATGAGCAGATGGACTTCTTCGTATTCTTAGGAGAGCCGAAGGATATCCTCGATGAATATACCAACATTACGGGCAAGAGCCCGATGCTGCCCTTGTGGAGTTTCGGCACATGGATGAGCCGTATCACCTACTTCTCGCAGGAAGAGGGACTGGAGATTGCGCGCCAACTGCGGGCGCACAGGATTCCGAGCGACGTGATCCACTTCGACACAGGCTGGTTTGGGGTAGATTGGCAGTGCGACTATCAGTTTGCCAAAGACCGTTTCAAGGATCCCGTGAAGATGCTGAAACAACTGTCGAAAGACGGGTTCCACACCTGTCTGTGGCAACTGCCTTACTTTACGCCCAAGAACCGCTTCTTCCCAGAGATTATAGAGAAAGGTATGCACGTAAGGAACGCTACAGGCGGCATGCCAGTGGAAGACGCCATCCTCGATTTCTCGAATCCAGAGACCGTAGGCTGGTATCAGCAGAAGATAGAGGGACTGATGAAACAGGGCGTGAGCACCATCAAGTGTGACTTTGGTGAGGCAGCCCCCTACAACGGATTCTATCATAGCGGCAAGGGCGGGCTCTACGAACACAACCTCTATCCGCTGCGCTATAACAAGGCGCTCTGGGAGGTGGTCGAGAAGAATCATCCTGGCGAGGGTATTATCTGGGCGCGCTCTGCCTGGGCAGGCTCTCAGCGCTATGCCCTGCATTGGGGCGGTGATGCGGCTACAACCAACACCGGACTGCTGGGCGACCTGCGCGGAGGACTGAGTTTCGGCCTGAGTGGATTCTCGTTCTGGAGTCACGATATGGGTGGATTCGTCACCGCCTCGCCTGAGGATATCTATCGCAGATGGCTACCCTTTGGATTCCTCAGTTCGCACACGAGAGCCCACGGCGCCCCTCCCACAGAACCCTGGCTCATCTCAGAGTCGTTCACAGAGGCTTTCCGTGAGTGTGCAGAGATGAAATACAAACTGATGCCGTATGTGTATGCGCAGGCCAAGGACTGTTCGGAGCGCGGACTGCCGATGGTGAGGGCCCTGCTGGTGGAGTTCCCGCAGGATCCGGGTGCCTGGCTGGTAGAAGATGAGTATATGTTCGGAGAGCAGATGTTAGTGGCTCCTCTGATGGAAAGCGTGAAGGAACGGACGGTCTATCTGCCTAAGGGCAAATGGATCGACTATCAGAGCGGTCAGGTATATGAGGGTGGATATCAGACCATCAAGGCGGGCAAGATTCCTGCTGTCATCCTCGTGAAAGACGGCTCTCTGATACCTCACGCACCGCTGGCGCAAAGGACAGACGAGATCGACTGGAACCAGATAGACTTCAAGGCCTATAAGGCCGATGACAAGACGACCTGTAAGGGAAAACTGTTTAAGCCGGGCGATGCCAAAATAGAAATGATAGAACGTTGATATAGACTAAGAAATTGGTTAATTACTCTTAAAACGAGTGTGCAAAAGTTACAACGAATCGATATTTTTTGTACTTTTGCACACTTTTTCAGAGTAACAAGACAAAAAATGAGGCAATTAAAGATTCAAAAAAGTATTACCAATCGATCGAGTGAAGCACTTGACAAGTACCTCGTAGAGATTGGTCGTCAGCCACTCGTGACTATTGATGAGGAGATTGAATTGGCACAGGCCATCCGTAAGGGTGGTCCAGAAGGAGAACGAGCTAAGGAGCGCTTGGTGACAGCCAACCTCCGTTTCGTGGTATCCGTTGCCAAGCAGTATCAGCATCAGGGTCTGACACTGACCGACCTGATCGATGAGGGTAATATCGGATTGGTGAAGGCTGCTGAGAAATTCGACGAGACGCGTGGATTCAAATTTATCTCTTATGCCGTATGGTGGATTCGCCAGAGCATTCTGCAGGCTATAGCAGAGCAGAGCCGTATCGTGCGCCTGCCGCTGAACCAAAGTGGAGCCCTGAGCAAGATTAATCAGGAGATAAACCGTTTCGAGCAGATTCATCAGCGCCGCCCCTCTGTGACAGAGCTGGCTGAACTGACTCAGATTGATGAGGCAAAAATCGAACAGACGGCCAAAGCCGACAGCCATCACATGAGTATTGATGCTCCGTTTGGAGAAGATGATGATAACTCAATGGCCGACATGCTGAGTTCGGGCGACGATTCGCGCACGGATAAGCAGGTGGATTATGAGTCGCTGACTTCTGATCTGGAGAATGTGTTGCGCAGTGTGCTGAAAGACCGTGAACTGAAGATCGTCCGTGAGTGCTTCGGCATTGGCTGTCAGGAGCGTGGACTCGAGGAGATCGGAGCGGAGATGGGACTGACACGTGAGCGCGTGCGCCAGATCCGTGAGAAGAGCATTGCCAAGCTGCACGACAGCGGCCATGCGCGTATCCTGATGAAATATCTTGGATAGAAAATAGAAACCCCGCCAATCTGGCGGGGTTTGTTTTTTTTTCTTATTTGTAATCTCTGATGATAACCTTAATGCCTTCCTTATAAAGCTGCATCGTGATCTTGTTGACGGGCGTATCATTATAATGGTAGGGGAAAAGCACTTTCGGCTTGATGATCTTGGCGGCCTTTACCACCTGGTCGATTGTCATCGTGTAAGGCTGGTTGCAGGGCAGGAAAGCGATGTCGATATCCTTCAGATTGGCCATCTCGGGAATATCCTCCGTATCACCAGCGATATAGATGCGCAGACCGTCAAGGGTCAGGATATAGCCGTTGTCGCGACCTTTGGGGTGGAACTGCTCGCGTCCGGGCGTGGTGTTATAGGCAGGCACAGCCTCGATGGTGATATCTTCGGCATATTGCACCTTGTCGCCATTATTCATCACGAGTCCGTTCTTGAAGTGTCCGAAGACGGCTTGGTTAACGTAGATCGAGGTCGCTGGCGTGCGCAGCGCATGGATGGCTTCACGGTCGAAGTGGTCTTTGTGCTCGTGGGTAATCAGGATGATGTTGGCCTTGGGGAAAGTGGCATAATCGGTCTCTGGTTTCAGCCACATGCCAACGGGATCGACCTGAATCTCTACACCGTTATAGTTGATTTGCATACTGGCGTGCTTAATGCACGTGATCTTCACTTTCTTGCCGCTCTTCGTGGTAAACTCATCTGTCTTCTGAGCGGCAAAGCACCCAACAGTCAACAGACTGGCGAGTGCCATCACAAGTAATTTTCTCATATTGGTAGGTTTATTCAATGGGTAATCTCACAATAAATCGGGCACCTTTCTGATAGGTGGTATCGAGTTTGACGCTGCCACCAAGTTTATCAGCCAACGTGCGGCAGAGCGGCAGCCCTAGGCCAATGCCTTCCTTGAACGTGTCGAGTTTGACGAAGCGCTCGAAGATATGCTCTGCCTCTGCAGCGGGGATGCCACAACCCGTATCCTCGACAGCGAGGGTTAACATTTGCTCATCGTCTATGTCAGCCTTGATGACGATCTGGCCGTTAGTGGTATTCTTGATGGCATTGTCGAGCAGGGCATTGAGAATGCTCTTCAACAGACTCTCGTTGGTCAGAATCTTGAAATCGTCGGATAGGGTGGTCTGGAAATCCAGACGCGTATCTTTATTGACGTTGCCCTGATTCTCCTGCAACAGGTCGCGCATCAGGTCGTTTATTTCCACATGATCGTTCTTGTTGACACTCTCCTGTGCTTCGTTCATGGCTAAGGCGAGCATCTCGTCGATGAGTGATGTAATCTGACGGGTGTTCTTCTGCATCATGGCTGCTATATCCTTGCGCTCCTCAATACTATTGACAAGTTCGGGTTCGGCAATGACTTGTGCAAAGCCGCTGATAATGTTGAGTGGGGTGCGCACCTCGTGGCTGATGTTCTGGATGAAGGCAGTCTTGATCTTGTCGGACTCCAGCGCATGATTGTAGGCGCGTTTCAGTTGCTTCATGTGGCGACGACGCGACATGACGGTGTAGAACAGCAGGGCAACGAGAAGAGCGAGCAGAATGGTGACGACTGTCAGCAGTATCATCTTGTTCTTGCTGGCTTTGCGCTCTACGTCGTAGAGTCTCAGTTCGTCGCGAATACGCATCATGCTGTTGGTGAGCACCACATTGTCGATGGAGTCGCTGGCAGCCGCCTCTTGTTTCTTAGCCTCGTAAGCCTCTTTCCATTTGCCGGCATTGGCATAGATTAGTGCGATAGCCTCTCCACCCTCATCGCCCAGTTCTTCACGGGCTTTCTTGACAGCCTCGTCGATACGGCCCTGATAGGCTAGGTAAAAGACATCCATACTGCGTCCGTGAACAGACGTGAGCCCTTTGGCCACCCCTTCCTGGTAAGCCTTGTAGCCCTTGACGAACTTCTCCATATCGCCTCGGTAGTAATAACTCAGCGACTGACGCGTCTCGATGTCGAACACGCGCTCTGGCGCATGTTTTAGAGCAATGCCCTTGGCAATCTCCAGCAGACTGTCGGCTTCCTCTGGACTATCGTCGAGTTCCACATTGACAATGTTCATATAGATAGGAGGCATATTAGCGTAATAACCTTCCTTCTCCATCATCCGAATAACCTCGAACCAGTTTTTCTTGGCTTCCTCTTTGTTGCCGCAGTAACGGTTAATATGGCCCAGCATGTTCACGGCCATATACATCTCCTTATCTACTTTCTTCTCGCGCAACTCCTTTGAGAGATCGCTGGCGCGCTTGTAAGCCTCGACGATTTTCTGACGGTTCATCAGGAAGACAATCTCATTACACCGCTGGGTGTAGTAACTGTGCAAGTCGCCTTTCTCTAAAAGGTAATCCTCAAAATTCTGAAGTGCAGGGAAGAATGCGGCGCTGTCGTTATTGTTGAAGGCATTATGCATCGCTTCTCGCAAGTTAAGATAGGTCTTATCTTGCGAATAGTCTTCTGCCCGAACTGGGAAAACAGTCAACAGCATAGCGACCGTCAAAAGGAGACTCCTAAATGCTTTCATCTTAGGTTTCGGTGGTTATTACTCGGCAAAAATACAAAATAAATATAGAAAATAAAAATTTTTTTCCATTTATTTTGTGATTTGACAATTAAATTGTAATTTCGCACATCATGGAGATACAACCGATAGCATATTTCCACTCGCCTTTGAAGTCTAAATTCGGGATTCCAAGACAGAGTGGACTCGCCTGTGAACTGACTGGGCGGATTGTTTTTGAACCACCTTACAGGCACGAAGATGCCGTGCGCGGGATGGAGGATTTTGAGTATCTGTGGCTCATCTGGGAGTTCTCGGAGGCCAAGGGCGGCAGTGCCGACGGCAAGGGGCTTACCGTGCGTCCGCCACGCTTAGGCGGGAACCGTCGCATGGGGGTATTCGCTACGCGATCGCCTTTCCGTCCGAATCGTCTCGGACTCTCGTGCGTGCGTCTGAGCCGTATCATTAAAGACCCCCATCTGGGACCAGTTATCGAGGTGCTTGGGGCCGACCTGATGGACGGTACTCCCATCTACGATGTGAAGCCGTATGTCGTGTATGCTGATGCTCATCCTGAGGCTAAGAGCGGATTTGTGGATCAGACGACGTGGGAACCGCTTGAGGTGGAACTGCCAGAGCCGTTAGCACAACTGCTGCCTGACGAAGCACTGCCCGCCTTGAAGGCAGTACTGGCACAAGATCCGCGCCCACGATATCAGAACGATCCTGAGCGTATCTATGGGATGCCGTTCATGGACTATGACGTGCGTTTCTGCGTCAAGGGGAAAACACTAACCGTAGTTGATATCATCGCGGTTCCTTAGTCTTCTTCGTCGAGTCTGTCGCGCCAAAGGTATTTGCGCGTTTCGTGAACGATGATGCCACTCAGGAAGAGTAATGATATCAGGTTGGGTATCGTCATCAGGGCGTTCATGCAGTCGGCCAGATTCCATACCATTGCCAGATTCATGATACTACCAAAGAACAGTGCAATGATGAAAAGTACGCGATAGCCTTTTACCCACGACTTCCCCTTCAGGTATTCCACAGCCCGTTCCCCGTAGTAACACCAGCCGAGAATCGTAGAGAAAGCGAAGGTGAGCAGCCCGAAAGTCAGCAAGGGGCGCCCTACGATGGGAATCTTGGCGAAAGAATCCTTCGTCAGTGTGGCACCATCCGAGAAATCGATATCAGGATAAGCCAGCACACTACTCACAATCACCAGTCCTGTGAGGGCACAGATGACGACAGTGTCCCAAAAAGTGCCGCTTGAAGATACAAGAGCCTGACGAACAGGATTACGGGTCTGTGCCGCTGCAGCCACAATGGGTGCAGAACCCATGCCGCTCTCATTAGAGAAGAGTCCTCGGGCGATGCCGAAACGGGCTGCCATCATCACAGTGGAACCCACGAATCCACCGCCTGCTGCCTCTGGGGAGAAGGCTGCATGACAGATGAGTTGCAGCGCGGGCCAGATGTATGCCGCGTTGACAATGAGAATATAGATACAGCCGACAACATAGAAGAGAGCCATCAAGGGTACCAGCATGCTGCACACACGAGAGATCGTCCTGACGCCACCAAGCACGACTGCACACGTGAGCAGGCAGACAAAAGCACCAGAGATATAGGGTGAGATGCCATACGACTCATAGGCTACGGTAGCAATGGCGTTAGCCTGAACCGTATTACCGATGCCGAATGCTGCGAGCGCCGTGAAGAGTGCGAAGAGGATGGCGAGCCATTTCCAGCCGAGACCACGTTCCAAAGCATACATCGGGCCTCCGAGCATCTTGCCGTCGGCAGTCTGCACGCGGTATTTGATAGCCAGCAGACCTTCTGCATATTTCGTGGAGATACCAAACACACCAGTGAGCCAACACCAGAGGACGGCACCAGGACCGCCGAGGGCAATGGCTGTGGCTACACCGATAATATTGCCTGTGCCGATAGTGGCTGCCAATGCTGTCGCTAAGGAGCCGAATTGTGATACGTCGCCTGTGGCATCGGGATCCTTCTGTACTGACAGTCGGATGGCTTTCAGGATATGCCTTTGAGGAAACCTCAGACGGATGGTCAGAAACAGGTGGGTTCCTAATAGCAGGATGATCATCGGCCATCCCCACAGGAAACCACTTACCTCAGTTAGAATCTCGTTGAATGTGTTCATTTATGTTCTTGCTTCAATGTTCAAAAATGATGTTCACATGAGCGAACCCCATAGCCTGCATCATGCGCTCAAACTGCTCGCGCCCGTTGGCTTCGGCAGCCTGAAGGTTTTCTTTCGTCAGGCAATGGCGCATCATCTGGCGGTGGGCTTTGCGATACATGGCCTCACGATCGGAGGTGCTCCACTTGCCACTTTCATAAAACGACTTCGTACGGGCCTCGTCGATAAAATCTTTATCGAGCAGTCCTATCTTGGGTAAGGTTACCGTTACGGAGTCGCCTGTTGTCTTGATCCATCCCGGACGCGTCTGATGCATGTTCACGCCTAGTCTGAGAGTACCGTAGTAGATGCGGGCCAACTCATCGTTGGAGAATATGCCCTTGCGCAAGGTGTCAACCAGTTCCTCGGCACTGATAGAGAGAAATTCCCATTCACCGATGGCCTTGATGCTCGTAATCTGTGTAGGCGTGACGTCGATTTCGTTATCTGTTCCGAAATCCAGATGATCGCCTTTTGTGGCAGATCTGATCCAGAGAAATACCAGCAAGAGTAATACGGCGATGACTGCTCCTATACCTATTTTTAATTTATTCATGCTTAATCCTCCGTTTTCAGTAATTTCATCAGGTCTGCAGTATCGTAATGCTTACGGAAGGCAATGGTGATATCTGCTTCCTGATAGCCCATCTCCTTCAGCATCGGAACCAGCACCTTAGCAGCATTGGCTTGTGCCGTCTCTATCATGCCGAGTTCTGGAATGCTGGCGATAATGGCTTCGCGCCCTTGCTGTTGATAAGAGGCAAGTTCTGCATCAGTGAAGTGGGATCGCGTCAGCCCGATATACTCCTTGACGTTTTTCTGGTCAATCTTAGAACTGGTCATCGTCACCTTAGGGTCGGGAAGGATGATGGTTATCTTCTCGCCTTGGCGCTCGATATTGCTTTCCGAAAATTCGCTGAAGTCGATGTAAGCCTTCAGTTTCGCATCCATCGGAATGGCAATCTTGCGATCGCCCAATGGCATCTTGATGTTGAAGGAATGTTTTAGAAGAGATCCTTTCAGACGCACCACATCATCGTGGGTCAGGATCTTATGCACACGATACTCAGCGGTATAGAGTCTGGCACAGCGCTGTACCTGCGTGATCAGCATAGGTATGGTGTCGAGACCCTGAGCCGTTGTCGGGGTACTCGCATCTTCGTGTTCCACCTGGCTGTTGCACATTAGAAGACTGATGGCCAGAAGGATGAGAAGGGCAATGCCAATGATGAATAACTTGAAATTCTTCATTCGTGTAAAAAACTAACTTCCCGTTTGCTGATAATTTGTCGGCAAAGATAGTAAAAAAAAGCCAATTCGCTGAAAGTTCATAAGGATTTTTGTCTATTGGTTAAACTTTTATGCCTTAATTCCGTCAAATAGACAGTTGCAACTGAGATAAAGTAACATGAAGTCTAACATTTTTAAATAACAGGAAAGATATGAAAAAGATGGTAATAGCAATGATTGCTGCCGTGATGATGAGCTCGGCCGCTTTCGCACAGGATAATCAGGAAAAGAAGTGTTGTGAATGTAAGCGCCCTGACAAGACAGAGATGATCAAGCATCGTACGGATCGTGTTGTCGAGAAGTACAAGCTCGATGATAAGCAGGCCGCTCAACTGTTGGAACTCAACACCAAGTATGCTGATAAGATAGGTGGACCTCGTGGTCGTCATGGTCATCATGGTCGTCATCATGGCATGAAACCAGGTGAGAAGCCGGATGCCAATACGGGTGCTACACCTCAGCGAGAGAAGAACCGCGAGGAGTTTGAGAAGATGCGTAAGGAGCGCGAGGCCAACCGCAAGGCTTATGACGCAGAGTTGCAGAAAATCATGAATGCCGATCAGTATAAAGAGTATCAGGCTGACATGAAAAAGCACGGTGGGCGCGGTCCCCGTCATCACCATAAGGACAAGAAATAGTTAATAAATAGTTAGTATAGATAATGGAAAGTTGCTGGCCCGTTTCTTAGGAGACGGGCTTTTTTTTGAGTTTTTTTCTTCTAAATAGAAATAAATGCTTACCTTTGCACTCAAATCGAATAAGACAAATGAAAAGAATTCAGTTTTTGGCCGTCATCATGATGGCATTACTTGTCGCAAGTTGTGGTAAGAAAAAACAGACAGAAGATATCATCGTGAAACCTGTGGAGACGCCTGCGCCACGAGGTCCGGTATCCATGCAACCTTATAATCAGGTCACTGATGTGAAGTGGTTGGATAGGGATTATCAAGTGGCTATTAA
>Ga0310695_10012836_pt1 | contig 11637 bp, 8 predicted proteins | sample RumenRJG_04DNA_FD_203882 | JGI IMG/M metagenome (GOLD analysis project Ga0310695, IMG submission 203882) | Bovine rumen microbial communities from Lethbridge, Alberta, Canada - RJG_04 (v2) (version 2) | ecosystem: Host-associated > Mammals > Digestive system > Stomach > Rumen | place: Canada... | reverse complement strand
AACCAGAAAGATGGCACCGTTTCGTCCGGTTACCGGGAATCCGGTTATCTCCCCGAAGCAGTCATCAACTTCCTCGCCCTTCTCGGATGGCACGGAAGCGGAGACCAGGAGATGTACACCATGGACGAACTGATCAAAGAGTTCTCCCTGGATCGAGTATCCAAAGCCGGTGCCAAGTTCGACTACGAGAAAGGCAAATGGTTCAACCATCAATACCTCCAACTGCGCTCCAATGAAGAACTCGCTCAGATGTTCCTTCCGGTTCTTGAAGAACATCTTCGTGATGCCGGTATACCGGAGTCCCGGTATCCCGAAAAAGAAACCATAGCAACTGTCATTGGACTCACCAAGGATCGTGTCAACTTTGTTCCGGAACTCTGGGAACAAACCAACTTCTTCTTTGTGGCTCCCACCGAGTACGATGAGAAATCGCTCAAGAAACGTTGGAAAGAGGAATCTCCGCGTCACATGACGGAGTTACTCGAGGTGCTCGAAGGCGCTCCTTCATGGGATGCAGAGACTTTGGATGGTATCGTCATGCCTTGGATTGAAGCGCACGAGTACGGTGTCGGCATCGTCATGAACGCCTTCCGTATCTGTCTCGTCGGTGCCGCTCGTGGTCCCCATATCTGGGCCATCACCGATGTCCTCGGAAAAGAAGAAACGCTGAAACGTGTTAGAAAAGCCCTGGAAATCCTAGGATAACTAGGCTTCCTAGTCATGACTCCACGCGAAGCGCTACATACGTTTTTCGGATACGATGATTTCCGGCCCTTACAGTCGGAGATCATCGAGTCCGTCTTAGCGCATCGTGACACCCTCGCCCTCATGCCTACCGGTGGTGGCAAGAGTATCTGTTTTCAGGTACCTACCCTCGTCATGGCGCAGGACGATCCCAACAAACGGCTCTGCCTCGTCATCACACCGCTCATCGCACTCATGCGTGATCAGGTGGCGAACCTCCAGGAACGAGGAATCCATGCGGCAGCTATCTATACAGGCATGTCGTACGACAAGCAACGTGTCGCACTTGATAACTGTCTTTACGGCCCCTACCACTTCCTCTATTGTTCTCCGGAACGGCTTGAATCCGAAGAGTTTCGCAAGCGTTTAGCCGACTTACCGATAGGTCTCATAGCCGTAGATGAAGCGCATTGTATCTCGCAATGGGGTTATGACTTCCGGCCTTCCTATCTCAACATCGCAGCCGTTCGTTCCCTTCTACCCGACGTTCCTGTCCTGGCACTCACGGCCACCGCGACACCGGAAACCATCGATGATATCCAAGACAAACTCGGTTTTACCGGGAAAAACGTCCTGCGCAAGTCCTTCCATCGGGATAACCTCATCTACGTCGTACGTCGTACGACCAACAAACCCGAACAAGTGGCCCATATCCTATCCAAGGTCCCCGGCTCAGCCATCGTCTATGTCCGCAACCGCAAACGTGCCCAAGAACTCGCCGAATGGCTCAATGTCCAATCTCCAATGTTCAATGTCCAATATTATCATGCCGGCTTAACGACTAAAGAGCGTAACGAACGACAGGAAGCCTGGACACGGGGAGACACTCGCGTCATCATAGCCACCAACGCCTTCGGCATGGGTATCGACAAACCCGATGTGCGTGTCGTCATTCATGTGGACCTGCCTAACACCATCGAGTCCTATTACCAGGAAGCCGGACGTGCTGGACGAGATGGACAGACTGCCTATGCCGTACTCCTCTACAATGCCGAAGAAGATAAAGCCAAAGCACGCAAACGGGTAACGGATAACTACCCACCCAAAGAATTTGTCGAACAAGTCTATCACAAGACGATGGACTTCCTCCAAATAGGTGCCGGAAGCGGTTTAGGTCATCGCTTCATGCTCCATATCGATCAACTCTGCCAAGTCATGCACTTGCCTGTGCTGCAAACCTACTCTGCCCTCCATATCCTCACGCAAGCCGGGTATATCGACTTCGAAGAGGAACATGAGACCCAACCCCGTGTGCAGATCCATGTGCCACGTCACCAACTCGCAGACTATAACCTATCCCGTGAACAAGCCGAACTTCTCGACCTGCTCATGCGTTCCTACACCGGTATTTACACCGAACTCCAATATGTCCGTGAAGCCGACGAAATATCCAATGTCCAATCTCAAATATCCAATCACCAATTATTAGTCTCTCTCGCTCAGAGAGGAATAATAACCTACATTCCCCGTTCTGTCGGTTGCTCCCTAACAATGACAAATGAGCGACAGACAGAGATCTATCTATCGCCCACTATCTATGAGCAGCGGCAGGAACGCTACATCGCCAAACTCAAAGCGATGGTGGAGTACGCTGACCAAAATCAGTTCTGCCGCGAACAACTACTCCTCGCTTACTTCGGGGAGAACAATGCTGTCCCCTGTGGGAACTGCGACGTCTGCAGGGAGTTGACGCACCGTATCTACGCGGAATAATACGCTGTCTTCACCCAACAGCTCATTCATCTCACGCAATTCCTCTGCGGATAAAGACTTATCCCGATCATTCAGTCCCATCAGCGGACCAAAGAACACCTTCGCTAACGCACGTCCAATCACCTTGCGGAAACTGAACTTAGGATTCGTCACATCTCCCTGAACCGGCACATCCAACAAGATCATATCCTTCGCTGACGTCAGCGTCTTGAATCCCATACGAACAGGGATGTTCTTATGCGGTGCCTTCGTGCCGCGTTCCCGCTTGCCGATACGGGGATGATCGATCTCAATACGGTTGGTTCCCGTCAGCTTACCGGACACCACATCCATATTGCTCTCTAACAGCAACGTACCCTGCTCTATCGGATAACCTGTATAATTCCGGCACAGCGCATCAAAATCTGCAATTTCCACACCGCGTAACTTCAAACTGATCTTCGTGTCCCGTTTCGTCATATCCGGATCACCCACGAACTCACCCTGTAACGTGCCATCCGTACCGGACAACGCATTGACAGAGATACGTGTGATACCATCTTCCGACATGTTATTGCCTGTTATATGCAAATGTTTCAACGCATAATCCCATTCATACGTGCCGGATGGATCACTGAAATGCACATCGTTCATCGTAAGGTCGCCTCCGAACTTCATCTCCGACAGATCATCCAGATTACCAATCACTTGCACACTTCCGTTCAAAATCGTCTCTACCTCTTTTCCATCCAGATAGTCCTCCACAAACGGCATCAAAATATCCGAATGAACATCCTGCATATTCAACTCCACATCATAGTGGCTGGACTGCATCCGGTAACCGGCTTGGATCCCCACCTTGCCTCCCGATTCCAAACCGAACTCTATTCCGGCCTTCGTCTTCTTGTTGTCGAAATACAAACCCGGGATATCCAAAGCAATATCCTCTATATGCCACTGCTTGCCATTCACCGTATCGTGATACCGAATCGCACTGTTGCTGATCTCAATGTCATCGATACTGAATGTCCACGACGATGGCTCGTCCTGCTTTGTGCTGTCCTCCGGCTCTTCGGATGACATCAGATACGTGATGATATCCGAGAAATTCATGGTGCTGTCGTACTTCTGCACTTGTCCGTCAAAACCGTCCAGCTTGATCGAACGGATCTTCACGTTCTTTCCGATCAGACGAGGATACGCCACACGCACATAAAGCTTGTCGAACGACACAAAGTCCGTCTCTCCATCCGCTTCTTTGCACGTGAATCCTTTCAGCGTGATACCTCCCGTGAACGGATTAACGATCACACGATCCACATGGATCTCACGGCCAATCCACTCTTCACCATGCGTGTTGATGATGTGTTTTACCACCGGTGAGGCAACAATCATCACAATAGTGAAGAGGAGCACTATTGCTAGTACTCCCCATCCACATTTCTTTAGAATCTTTATTGCCTTTGCTTTTTCCATTATTCAGCGGCTAAAGTAATTCTACGGAAATCTTTGATAACCACGCCTTTTGCTTTCAGCACATCCTTAACGAGCTCTTTGCTCTCGCTCATGATGTAAGCTTGCTCAACCAGCGTGTTCTCTTTCAAGAACTTACCCAGACGACCTTGAGCGATCATCTCGATCTTCTTAGCCTGAGCAGCGAGGTTAGCCTCTGCCTCTGCCGGAACTTTCGCACGGATGTCACGAGCCACTTGAGCTTGCTCCTCAGTCAACCAACCCTTAGCGGTGTTGGAGGAGATGTGATCATCGCTGTCGCAGTGAGCCGGGTTCAGGCCGGCCTTGCGCAGTGCGTTCTCAACAGCTTTGTTGATCTCGTCCTGTTTGGTCTTCTCGATAGCAACCTCCAACTCGTGCTTCTTAACTTCCTCACTTACGTGATCAGCGTCCAAAGCGATCGGCGACATTGCAGCTACCTGCATCGAGATACCGTGAACGGTCTCGTGGTCAGCACCTGCCTCTGCAGCAACGAGCGAACTCAGTTTGTTACCGAGGTGGTTGTAAGCGTCCACTACCGGTGCCTCCAGGCATGCGTAGTCAGCCAACTCCATCTTCTCACCCGTAACACCGGAACGCTCCGTGATGATCTCAGCAACGGTGAAGTTACCGATCTTCAGGTTCTTCAGCTCCTCTTGGCTCTGTACTTTGTTATCCAAAGCAGCGTCCAGGATCAGCTTAACCATACCTACGAAGTCCTCATTCTTAGCTACGAAGTCCGTCTCGCACTTCACGCCAACGATAGCGCCGAAGTTGTCTTTCACCTTTGCGAGCACGCAACCTTCCGAAGCCTCACGATCAGAACGTTTTGCTGCGATAGCCTGTCCGCGCTTACGGAGCAAGTCCTTCGCAACCTCGAAATCACCGTTTGCTTCTTCCAAAGCCTTCTTTACGTCCATCATACCGGCACCGGTGATGTCACGCAATTTCTTGATATCTGCTAATGTTACAGCCATAATTCTAAAATTTGAAATCTAAAATCTAAAATTATTCTGCAGCTTCTGCAGAATCAGCTACTTTCTCAGCCTCTGCTTTCGGAGCAGCCTTGCGGATACGTTGACGACGCTCTTTCGGAGCCGGAGCCTCAGTAGCAGCCTGTGCCTCTGCAGCTTCCTCGTCAGCTTTCTCTACCTTGCGCTCTTCGAGTCCTTCTTTGATAGCCTCGCAAACAGCGGTGAGGATCACGTCGATAGCCTTCGTTGCGTCATCGTTTGCCGGGATCACGAAGTCGATGTTGTTCGGATTCGAGTTCGTATCTACGATACCGAATACAGGAATACCCAGACGGTTAGCCTCTGCAACAGCAATCTTCTCTTTGATCACGTCAACAACGAATACTGCACTCGGCAGACGAGTCATATCAGCGATAGAACCAAGGTTCTTCTCCAGTTTCTCACGCTGACGTGCGATCTGCAGTTTCTCGCGCTTCGAAACATTATCCAGCGTACCATCGGTAGTCATCTTGTCGATCTGGCTCATTTTCTTCACAGCCTTACGGATCGTCGGGAAGTTAGTCAACATACCACCTGCCCAACGCTCAGTGATGTACGGCATGCCTACTTCCTGTGCGTGAGCAGCGATAACCTCTTGAGCTTGTTTCTTCGTACCAACGAACAGCACCTTACGGCCACTACGTGCCAGGTTCTTCAAAGCTTCAGCAGCCTCGTCAACCTTAACCACAGTCTTGTTCAAGTCGATGATGTGAATACCGTTACGCTCCATGTAGATGTACGGAGCCATTGCCGGGTTCCATTTGCGTTTGAGGTGGCCGAAATGTGCACCAGCCTCGAGCAATTGATCAAAATTTGTTCTCATTTTGTTTTGTTTAATTGTTAAATAATTATTTAATTTCCGTTAATCTTCGTTCGCGTATACGCACGTTCCTTAATATTATTACATGCGCATTGCTAAAATTCCGTCGGTGTTCCGATATTCCGGTATCCCGATATAACGAAATAGCAATTTAACGAACAAAGACAACTGCGGAGTAATTCGATAAGAAGTCTCCGCAGTTTGGATTTGTTCCAAGTATTAACGTTTACTGAACTGGAAGTGCTTACGTGCCTTCGGCTGACCCGGTTTCTTACGCTCAACCTCACGAGCGTCACGAGTCATGAAGCCTTCAGCCTTCAACGCAGCCTTGTCTTCCGGATTAATCTTCACCAGCGCACGTGCGATAGCCAAACGCAGAGCCTCTGCCTGGCCTTTGAAACCACCACCGTCAAGGTTAGCCTTGATATCGTATTTCTCAGCAACACCGAGTTTGTTCAGCGGCTGGAGAACGATATAGCGCAGAATAGAAGACGGGAAATATGTCTCGATGTCACGGCCATTGATCTCGATCTTGCCGGCACCATCATTTACGTAAACACGAGCTACTGCCTCTTTACGACGACCTAATGCATTAACTGTTTCCATATCTTCTATTATTTCAGGGTGTTAATATCAATTACTTTCGGTTGTTGTGCCTGCATGTTGTGCTCTGCACCTGCGAAAATGTACAGGTTAGTGATCTGACGAGCACCCAGACGATTCTTCGGCAGCATACCTTTTACTACTTTGCGAACGAGCTTGTCAGCACCTTTTGCCATCAGGTCAGCCGGAGTGAACTCACGTTGGCCACCCGGGAAACCGGTGTAACGAACATACACGCGATCGTTCCATTTGTTACCTGTCAGCTGCACTTTGTCAGCGTTCACGATGATTACGTTGTCACCACAGTCCACATTCGGAGTGTAGGACGGTTTGTACTTACCACGCAGCAATTTAGCTACTTTGGAGCACATACGGCCTAAGATCTGGCCCTCAGCGTCAACCACTACCCACTCTTTCTTAGCGGTAGCCTTGTTTACAGACACTGTCTTGTAAGAATTGTATTCCATTAATTTTGTTTGTTTTAGGCCGAGCCGACAGACATCCTTTATGACTCTCGATTTATGGGCATTTCCCTACGCTATCCACTGCCCAGCTCGACGATTAATAATTATTGTTTCGCGCCCCCTTACGCATGTGCATTACGCACACTCACGCAAAAAAGCCTGCAAAATTACTACAAATTTTTCAAATATGCAAATATTTTGTCAAAAAAATTAAAGATGCTGGCATTTTTTTATTATTTTGTACAAAATAGTTGCTGTTTGCACGAAAGTGCGAACGTAATTTCGAGGTGGGATTGCTTGCAATGTCGGTGCCCTCGAAGTTACTACAAATATTTGTTTCAATCAAAAATCTTAAATCACAAATCTGCGAGAATTGCAATGATTCGCTCAGCCGTATGGCCATCCCACAACTCCGGAATGGCACCTTTCTTCCACTCTCCGGCAAAGAGTTTGTCCAATGCCGGTTTGATAGCCGCAGGGTTCGTGCCGTTGAGTTCATTTGCCCTTCGCCTTTTGAATCGCCTTAATAATCGGTGCCACCTTCATAAAATTCGGCCTCGCCCCTGCAATCAATGTTATATGCATAGTTTTAAATTATTTTTCTGTTTCTGATCTTCTCAATCGCCAGCTGTTCCTGCTATTTGTCTCCTCAATTAGCGCCCCGTTAGAGGCAGTTGTTAATAATTGTATTTCTCTGTAACTCCTCTTCTCTCAGCACATTAGAAACAAACAACTTTTAAATCATCAAAGGTGTCGAAATGAACCTTATTTATCAGTTTTCCTATCTTGTATATTCCTTTTCATCTTGATTAAATCAGAAATCATAGTAACATATTCTTCTCGTATTTCGTCTTCGGTTATTTTCTCATTAATGTTGTCTCTTATAATAACTTGCATCAGATAAGGAGTGATATACTCTGTAAGTTTGTTCCTAATTATGTCTGAAACTTTATCTGTCTCCAAACCTTTTGTCATATTCATAAGCTCATCAATTTGTCCTTTCTCTGAAAATGGAGAATATATACAACATGTGCTATAATCAGGAAAATGCTCAAAACCTGATATATAGTTTTTCTTAACAATGATGCGTGAGTATTGCTTTAATCCATATATTGATCCGCGAGTACAATCATGATAGCGACTATTTCCCAAAGCCTGAAGATATTTGATGTCATTACATTCTACAGGTTCCTGCTTTTTAACATCAGAATCAGCCTTTTCTAATTTATAAATTTTGCAATCATCCTCATATATGACAATTTCTGTACATACATAATTAAACAACAACATACTATGAAGATAATTTCCTCCCCAGATTAGAATTTTGTCAGAAAATTCCTTTTTATATTTTTCTTCTAATTCAGATTGGATATCCGGAAGAATCATATTTTGCCCATTTGTTTTATAGCCTCTAATCAAATAGAGAGGTTGATCATTAAATAATTTATCCGCTTTAATACGCTTCTTATTATATGACACAATATTTTGGGGCAATTCTACCTTTTTTAGGAAAGAGATATTGTATGGTTTTATTTTACATGCTGCAGCAGTTAAGCAATAATTCAAGTATTGAATGTTTATATTGGACAATTCACTCTTCTTTTTCTTTAACTCATCATGGAAAGCATCTACTATTAAGTTTAGAATATTTGGAAGTAAATCATTAAGTAATGTATTTGTGACCCATTGATCACCGTTATGAGTTAAGTTGTCTCGCGATAAATCTACAATTTTATCTGTAGTTTGATTATAAAGATTCCATCTATATCCTAAATATTCAGTTTTCCAATAATAGCGGTGTGCATTTGCGACAAGGATGTCTCGCAACATTATTGATTTATTACAACGGTCTTTATCAAATTGATTGTCAAACCAAACCATGAATGATGAACCATACTTTGTCTCCAAAATAACAAAGATCAGGAAGCCGTCTTCATAACTAACTGATAATTTGTAATCATTGTTTATTATCTCTCCATTCTTCTTAATATTTGATTGGCGGGTAAAACCTCTTTCTGGATTTTCAGATTCATAGACAAATGTATGATAATTTATTCCGGTAAATGTTTTTTTTACGAAATCGTCAATCTTCGCAAGATACAAGTTGTCTCCATCGCCTTTAAAAATATCTACGCTATCTAAAATATCCCAACTAAATGAAGTTCCAAATATTTCTCCAAAACGATCGTTAGGAATATCTACCTTAATGGTTGTACCTCTTTTGTGTTCAATATTCTCTTCTACAATAGAACTATATTGATTATCTGCTGCAGACCTAAAAATTATTCGTTTTGTGGTTTCACCCGGATACGAAGTCTCAACCTCAAATGTTTGAGACACAAAGAATACCGATTGTAAACCTATCCCAAATGCTGCTGTAGGTCTTAACCATTTAGGCATGGAAGTATATTGTTCTTCATATCCAGAGTCTTTTCCATAACTTTCTCCCACATGCTGAGTCATTCGTATCAACGCTTTCTCAGAAATCCCCGTTCCGTGATCGGTACATTCAAAATGAAGAACTGTTTTCTCCTTATTTTTCCATTTCACGGACAAAGTAACAGGATATTGTTTATAAATAGATGGCAAAATTTCATCAGGAAAATTAATTTTATGGATATCCGTTCCCTGCTCCTCAAAATACGAGTCATAAATACCTGATTTAATATCATTCCACATCTGAATCTTACTAGCATCAAATGAATTTTGAACAATTTCTCTAATAAAGGCAAAACCAGGTTCTTTATATATACCTCCTCCTTGAAGAATATTGAATATCTTTTGCTGAGACATAGCAAACTTCAAGTTTAGCAATTCTGGCTTTGCTTGAATACCATTATATAAAATCCGGATACTGTCTTTACTTATGACAGGAGGCAGGCCCCCTAAATCCTCAGGAGCTATATTTGCCCACTCCCGACTTTGCATATTAACTTCTTTTTCCAGCCAATCAAACCAACTCCTTGAAACTCTAATACTTTCTCGTCTCGACAATCTAATTCAGCTTCTATAGAAGTCGGAGAAACAAGCATATGCTTAACAGATGCATGTTTCTGCTGATGTAACACAGACATTTCTGGCATCTCCTTGATAGTAGCATTTGAGAATGCATTAAATCTATTACTATCAAAATCCAGCAAATCTCCCAATCGAATCATACAAGCGATAAAGCGAGGATGAATGTAATCCCCTTTTAGGCCATTCGCTCTTTGATACAAATGAGACATGACGTCCCCAAAATTCTCTCCGTGTAAATATGCTACTTTTGCAAGTAAATCAACTATTCGTTGTGGCAATTGTTTGGAATAAAAGTTTTCTGCTAGTTCCCGAAATTCTGTATTTACGGTTAAATCTTCCGAACTCTGTTTTGCATGCTTGTTTCTAAATATTTCTGCCGAAATAAGAACAACTGCATTTTTTATTTCCAAAGCCCATTTAAAACTACTTTCTGCCTTCTTCTCTTCCCCATATTTGAGAATAAGTTTTGCTGCATCCGAGATTACATGATCATCACTTTTAGAATAGTAATCTAAGATTTTCATAAAGCCTTCTTGTTCCCATTCCTTTTCCAACATTTTATAGGTAAGAATCATACCAATGTCGTGGGTTAGTCCGGCCATCAATATAAGGAAAGTATCTGTAGCACCCAGCCTTTTGATACGATCTTCTCCTAAAAAGCACTGGATGTTATCAATAATCGTCATGGAATGGCTTATATCATGCACACTATAATTTGGGAAAGAAGATGATATCGTATTTAAGCCTTGAGTAAGATTTTTCTTGTTGAGACTCCAAATCGAGTATAATGATTCATAATCTTTGTCATTTTCTGCCAAAGATTTAAGATGCTTCTCCAGAGTGTAATTCTTAGTTATCATATTCTCTTCCATATTATTATATTTTTTTAGTTTTCTCATATTCCAATTTTACCATAATTGACTCATAACAGTTCCATGACGTCAGTAGTAGCCACTTGTTTGCCGATACGTATTTCAATACTTTCATTATTTCATTCGTTCATCTCTATTCAAAAAATCCCTTTCAAAACTTCTACTTTTTCAATTAAATCAGGACTAGAAGTCGGATGCTTGGGTAGCATAGTTATTGGAATAGGAATTGACATTCCTCATTTGGTATGAAGATTCCAGATTGCTCTCGACAAACCAACTCAAAAAGGCATTATAATCATTTTTTCATAATATCTCTTCTGTTATGCTATTGGTTTACAATCATGGACATTAGTATAAGCGGCACGAAGCACATTGTTGATTTCTTCTTTTAGGCCTCCTCCTTCTAATTGTCGGATATAACTCCCACCATTAAAATATTGTCTCCGATAATACCTACCATCAGCAGAAATATATAATATAATTTGCTCTTGATCATCAAAACGCATTTTTGCACTATTAAAATTCTGATTGATACATACCAAATCTCCTAACATATCAAAATTATGTCTAGATTTAGTTAATAACTGCATTAAATTATCGGAAGTGAATTTAAAGTCTAAGCGAACAAAAAGAGCTAGCAGTTTAATTACAGGAGCAGTTTGTACACAAATCAACCTCCCATTATATCGAATATCTTCACAGGAATATTGCGCATCAATATCATCTAAAACATTTACTATATCACGCACAGATAATGCATTTATTTTCTGCATAATAGTTTGTGTCTTAGTAAATGTACTATCTGTGTACCACTTATGAGAGTTTAGTGTTGGCATTTCAAGTCCACATTCTTTATGAAATACTTGAATAAGTTGTTTTCTCGCCTCATTATTAATTGAATAATAAAAGATATTATGACT
>Ga0310695_10012835_pt1 | contig 11638 bp, 12 predicted proteins | sample RumenRJG_04DNA_FD_203882 | JGI IMG/M metagenome (GOLD analysis project Ga0310695, IMG submission 203882) | Bovine rumen microbial communities from Lethbridge, Alberta, Canada - RJG_04 (v2) (version 2) | ecosystem: Host-associated > Mammals > Digestive system > Stomach > Rumen | place: Canada... | reverse complement strand
ATTTCCGTGTTTATGCAATTTTAACTGCATAATAGTATCGTTTCCCACAAGTTCTTTTACATTAACAGGAGTAAAATAATTAGTCCTATCTGATTTTGCCTGTGCAATAATTTTCATATTATCAATTTTACCTTCTAACAAGGCTTTTACAGGAATAAATCCGTGATACTCATAATATGGAAGCGCAACATTACCCACAAGCACTCCTAAATCACGAACATCAATATTACCTCCCGCTTTAAAATCGGCTTTTATCTTGGAAAGATAATCTTCCAAAGCGCCGGAAATCATAATTTTTGAATTGTTATTAAATAATATTTCTGAAGGCTTGATGGCAATTTTATTCTTATCTATATCCACACTTAAGTTATTACTCTTTATGACAGATTGTATATGCGGTAAAAACAAGCTAAAGCCATTATTTTTAACTATTGCGCTTATATGGTTCTCGTATGCAACTGCACCCAATCGCATATTATTATTTATAACTTTAAATAAATTTTTGTAGTCACTTAAAATAAAATTGTCTACATCAGTTTTAACAAAAGCGGTCAAATCTTTCATATCGCCGTTTAAATTAGCTTTTAAAGACACATTCCCTGATTGCAAATTATAATTCTTTTTAATATTTGACGGAATAAAAGCCTTATATAATGGAACTAAAGGAATTTTATCACCTTTCACATCCAGATTTACAAAAGAATTCGGAGTTATTTTACCTGAAACATCAACAGGCCTGTTATTTATAAGTAAATGAGTGTTTGATATATTTATTACATTATCAGATGCGATAATATTTGCTTTAATATCATCAAAAAGCAATCCGATATTACTGTCAGAAACTTTTCCGCCTCTGACGATTACATATCCATCAGATTCCATTTTTTTGAAATTGGTTTTCATAGCTGCATCTGCAAGAAAATAACCGTCGGCCTGCATTTTATCAATATCAGAGATAACGTTTACACTTGCAAAGTAAGCCTTTACAACATTTAAAAGATTATTTAAATATATTTTAGTTGACTTTAAAGTTAAATCTAACGAAGGCTTTTTACCATGGTTAATTTTACCAAACAAATTTATGTAATCTTTCGATGTAACATACAAATTAGAATCTATTTCCGCCAAATGCCCTTTAGCGATTAATCTGAAATGTGATTTCGGCAATTCAAGGCCAGACAATGTTATTGAAGTATCATCAACATTTAAAAAACCTTTTATATTTAAATGAGAGCCTTTTGAATCTTTGCGAATTTTTAATTTAGAATTTACATTTGATTTTAGATTGTAATTCCTATACACTTCAACAGGATTTACAAAAGGGATTGAATAGACAGCTTCTAAATCCTCTTCCTCTTTTTCCGGAAGTTTAATCTCAGGCAAAGCAGTATCTATATTTACATTAGCAGTGATATTTGTCTGATTATCATTCAACAAAACCGCATCAGCCTTGATACGTGCAAATTCGCCGTTGTTATATCCTAATTTTACTTCCTCACCTTTTAATGTAAGTTTATGAGTAGTCTGCATATCACTTATAACGGCGCTGTAATTTTTTAATTTTACGGCAGGAATATTTATTCTTATTTTCGAAATATCTATCGGTAATTCTTTAATTTCGGATTTTGCATACTTTTCAGGATGAAGAAGTTTATCCTTTCTACGTTCATTGACTAAATCTTCATAAACACGAACAGCTTTGAATTGAGAACCGTCAGGCAGAATTTCTATATTTAATTTTGGATTTACAACCTTTGCGCAAGATACCCTCACCGTTCGCCACAAAATACTCGGGATAAAAACTTTCCCCTTAAAAGAATCCATGCTGACAACATTTGAACCGTCAGGCAAACTAACTTTTATATCTTTAATTTTAACGCCGGCTTCAAGTAAAGGGTTGGTTATTATCTTAACTTTGCCATAATCTAATTTCAAACCTGTGTTTTCTAATACAAGATTTTGTATATCATTTTTGTAGGTGTCAGGATTTATTACATGCGGAACAACAAATAAAAATGCCGCATACAAAACTATTAACAAACCACCTAATACACACCCGCTTATTTTTAAAAATTTCTTCATTTAAGACCTCGAATATTATATCCCTAAAAGTATTATACAATAAACAAAATCATAAATTTTATTCTATACGCGTCTAAATTTGTCTAACAACATTATTGCATGACTTTTACACAACTATTTCGAAATTTTGAACTAAATTCTCATTTTTTAAAATATTATCTATGCGTTTACTATTTAACCCAATACATTTTTTTACAAGTTGAGCCTGCACATCCTTTGGCAGATACGGAATGCACTGAGCCAATCCGGCATAAACGCTCTCTTTATTTCCGGATACTTCATTAAATTTTTTTAACCACTCTTTTAATCGTTTATTTTTGGGCACTGTCATTATGTAATTGCGTGTTCTCCTCATGACATGATCTTTTAAATTTAAAAAGTTCACAGTTTGTGTACACCCGCCCCAATCATAAAAATATTCTCTAATGAAATTTTGTCCCATCTTTGCATCTTCATCAGTAAAATGAAAACCGATTTTTTCAAAATCAATTTTACGTTTTGGCAATCTTACATCTTCGTCTATAAATTTATTTACCATATAACCGCTGTTTAAATCACCAAAGAAAAATTTACCTCTATTAGTATCAAAACCAATATTTTTCATCCAAAACGCAGCAGCGTTTACCTCGGAGAAAAGACCGTGATTAGCGTATGAATCACCTAAATCCTTTGTATAAAATACCTTTATTACAAAGTCATCTTCATCAAAATGTTCCAAATCCTTAAGGCCAACTATTTTGAATACTTTACCTTTTCCGCCTTTACCAAGAAACTCTAAATCAAAATTGTCATAATCGCTTTTAGATAATATATTATATTTTGCAAGAACATCTCTTAATTTATTTACTGTAGCCTGAGAACGCCCAAGCTGCCACTCTTCAAATGTAGTATAGCTAAAATCTCTTATCTCTTCAGCAACTTTATCAAATGTAGAAAGAATATCCTTTATCGCTTCAGGCATATTTTCTTTTTCAAGTTTTCTTGTTATGAAACTCGGTAATCTGCCCACAGTAGATTTTTTGTCAATTCTTTTAGAAAAATAATCCTTTAATGCCTCCTCCGGACGTGGATAAATTGCTTTACTTAGTTTACTTGTCACACCGGTAAAGGAGTACTGAGGGGTATTGTAAGAATTATAATTATGTATATTTAAATTTTCCATATCTTTATATAAACATCTAAAAATTTTTTTTGCTATTTACACGAATAAATCAATTAAATAATTTACAAAAATAAAAAAATATTACTATTATTTACAAGTTATCTTCGACAAGAGTAAATCTTAACGTCCCCTTATCATCTACGATTTCATTCCACATTTTGTATGGACGAACCCAATTATCTCCTGTTTTTAGGGGCTGATATACAATCATATCCTCTAAGGTTTCTGAATGTTTGGCAAAACCGATAATTTTGTATAAATTCCCTTTATAATGACGATAAATACGTCCTATTTCAATTTTTTGCATAAAAATTCTCCGTTGACTTTTATAATATATCATATAAAGTTAACGGAGAATATTGATTTATTAATTTTATTTTAAATAAGTTTGAGCCGCTTTACAATAATCTTCAAAAGAAATAGGTTCACCTGTTCTGGCGTCCATAATTGGATTTGAAGCAAGCATTCTTTCGTAATCTGCTCTTAGGGTTTCATATTTTTGCTCAATTGCACCTTCTTTTTTATAATGATTTTTAATTAAATTTAGGGCTCCTGCGGTCAATAATGCAACACCAGCCGCGATTAAACCTACTTTACCTTTTTTAGCAGTTGACATTTTGCCGAAATTTTTAACGGCATCAACAACTTTTTGAACAACATTTTTCAAGTTGGCATTTTTACCAATAACTTCTCCGGCTTTTTTAGCTACTTTGGAAACTACCTCTAACACTTTGTTTCCAACTTTTGTAGTTTTTACCATATCAAGAACTTTTGGTGCTTTTTCAGCAACAAATTTTATAGCTTTTTCCATAAAAGTTCCAGCTTTTAGAGCAACTTTTTCCACGGTTTGAGGATTTCTTGCCACAAAATCTTTTGTTGCCAATGTTAACCCGGTAAGAGCAGCAACTCCTACTGCTGTTTGCGCGGAATTTCTGACTTTTTCGCTTTTTTCTGTTTTTGGATTTGCTAAAACTAACGGTGCAACTAATCCGCCTGTTAAACCAACTGTTGCAATTTTACCGACTAAACTTGTCATAAATACCTACCTTTCAAAAAATAAATACTAACCTACTTCTATATAAAGTATTTTTTTTGAAAAATATTGCGTAAATCCTGGGGTAATATTACAGTTTATTAAGATTTATTATTTTTTATTCTTCTGAATTGAAGCTAAAACCTGTTCTGCTGTTGGGACAGGTAATTTTTCACTGTTAACTTTTTCCGGAGTAACTGTATTTACGACATTTTTTACATCAGCGCGCGGTTTTGTTGAATTTGCAGAACCTGAGTAAAGCATTTTTGCAACTTTGCCCCACATATACTGATTGTACATATCAAAATATTTTTCTATTCGTGAAATATAACTCATGCTAAATCCTTTCGATAGAACTATTATATTATACATAAAACAAACATGAAATTTTTTGCTAGATTACTAAATTAAAATATCTTTCGGTGGAATGAAATTTGCCCTAAATTTCTATAATTAGCGGGAGACGAGGCTCTTTTCTTGCTCGCTGTAAAATAACAGTCGGTTTGAGAAGAATGAACATTGAGTTTGAGAATTATTTTGGTGCAAAAATACACATATAGCGTAATTATTCAATAATTGATACAATCTTATAAATTTTGTTTAATAATGATGAATTATGTTTTAGTTTATTTATAACATATTCTATTTTTTCTTTTGAATTTTCATCTTCAAAATCAAATAAATTTTTTGGTTGCAGCATAAGTGCAGAGCAAATTTGTTCCAAGTTTTCTGCTGAAATAAAATTGTTACCTAATTCAATTTGACTCAAGCTTTTAGGAGAAATTCCTATTTTTTCTGCCAACTGTTCTTGTGTCAAATGTTGAGATAATCTTTTTTCTTTAATTTTTTTACCTAAAGATTGTTTAATGTTCATAATAATATAGTAATATATGTTTTAAATAGAATTAACCTATTGAAAATAGAATAAATATAGGTTATAATAGAATATATCTATTTTAAATAGACATTTGTATTGCCCAATTAACTTTAGAAAGGAGGCTTAATATGCAAAATATGCCAGTAAATCCATTAGGAAGAAAAAAAACAGTTGTACGCAATCCGAAAAATGTAAATGTATTTGATGACCAAACTACAAAATCAAAAAAAAGAAAAGCTGAATTAGAAGCAAAAGCAAAAAAAGCTAACGCACAGGGTAATGATAAGCTTGACTTAAACAGATTAACAAAAGAAGAAAAAGCAGAACTTGAAGAAATTAATAAGCAATTAAGAAGTCAAGAGTTCTTTTCTAAAAAAATTTTTTAAAGAATGTGTTTAATAAATGGTGAGAAAAACGAATAATATATTTTTTCCGACCATTTAAAAATTTATATTACCTATTTTTGTTTTTTGTCTGATTTAAATTTCTTCGGTATTTGAGTGAATATGTCGGGTTTTAACCCGACATATAAGAAATCAACCGCCACTATAAAAACGTACAATAAAAATAACACCTTTTCTTGTTTTGGTTGGGTTTCACCCAACCTACAAGCTACACAAATATTAAGAGATAGTTTGTAAGTCAGGCTTTAAGCCTGACATCATGATCTGAATAATATGTTTGGCATATAACAATAAAAAAGCCCCGCCTATGGTGGAGCTTTTTTATGGAGCGGGAGACGAGGCTCGAACTCGCGACATCTTCCTTGGCAAGGAAGCATTCTACCACTGAATTACCCCCGCTTATCTATCGGTACAATCATTCTACATGCTAAAAAATATTTTTCAAGCACTTATTTCTTTTAAATATGTTAACTTTTATTAACATGAGTTTATCTCTGAAACACACTCATCATAAGGGGTTTAAAAATTGGTATATACTTTTGAAATAAATTTTAGCACTTTTTTATAGGCCAATGCGTTTATTAATATATAGAAAAACACATTGAGAAAAAGGAGAATATATGGCCAGAGTATTAATTTCTATGCCTGAAGAATTTTTATCAAGAATCGATCAGGTCGCAACAGGAGAAAACAGATCAAGAAGTGAGCTTATTCGTGAAGCACTTAGAACTTACATCTACAAACAAAAGATTAAAGAATCATCAGGCGCTTTGCAAAACGCTAATTTACTTGAAACATTGTTGAGTTAATCATTGGCAAGGAAAAAGAGGAAAGGACAAAATCCTTTCCGGCGGATGAATAAATCCGCTTTACGAAAAATTTGGGAATATATTATAAAAGCCCTCGGAATAATCCGGGGGCTTTTATTTTTAATTTCCAAGCAACAACGTCGGTGCAGGTATCGGATTTTGGAAATTCGGTTCCAAGTTCATCTCTGAAGCTCGGTCCAAATCTTCTTGTGCCTCTTCTTCCTTATTTAGGCGCATATATACCTGCGCACGTTCATAATATAATCTGTTTTGTATTAAATATATTCTGTCACTTTCAGCGTTAACCAAAAGTTCATTATAAATTTTTAGTGCCTCGTTATAGCGTTCAATATTATACAAAAATTGCGCCTTATCCCATAACAAAGAATCTCTGTCATAATCATCCTTTGCATTACTTATTTCAGTGTCGAAATCTTTCAACGCGCCCTTATAATCTCTCTGAGCATAACGAACATAAATCTTGTTATCAAAATTCATCATCTTATATTCATCATTTTCAAGATTATACGCTTTGTCATAATCTTCTATCGCCCCTTCAAAATCTCCGGAATGGAATTTGGCATATGCTCGCAAAGAGTACCATTTTGGGTCATTAGGAATGATTTTTGACCATATAGTAGTCATTTTTACCGCATCTTCATAACGACCTTGCGAAATCATGTTCATCGTATTTATATGCGGAGAACCAATCCAAAAATACACTCCCACAATAGCAATTACAAGCACAAATATTTTTACTAATTCCAACTTGAAATCCCTATAAGATTGATCCTCAATAGAATTTGAAGACGGGAAATGTGTTCTTTCATAACTGCCATAATTTTTTCTCAAATAAAATTCGTAAATACGACTATTAATAAAAGCTATTAACACCGTGATTGCAATTACAAATAATAAAAACCACAAAACATGTTCTGCACTGCCTTCAAAATAAGTATAATTAGGGAATATTACCCCATACACAAGAGCAATATAAGAAAATAAAATCAGCAAAGTTGAACAGCGTTTGAATAGGCGCGTATTTTTTCGTAATTTTTCAATAACTTCCGGAGGAAAAACTTTATCAAATTTATAGCCTACAGATATATTATTAACTGATTTTATAATAGTTTCACCGTTCTCCGTAACACTATAAAAATTTACGGGGGAATGTTTATAAAGCCATTTTAATATATTAACCTTAGCCATCTTATTTTCACAACCAGTCCTTCTAGGAAGTATCTTATCATAAACGTTTTTTTTATCTATATTATTTTGAGTAAATATATAGAAAAAATCCGAGAACAAGCAATAACAAGATTTTTGAAAAAATGTACTGCTTAATATATTTTAACAAGAAAAATTTATTGGTCGCTTTCGTGTTGATCACTGTCTTTCATTAGTTTTGCAAAATCAGAAGGCTTGATATTTTGAATAAAATCCTTAAATTCTTCGGCTTCTTGAGCATCTTTCGCGCTGTCCGTTGAAACAGAACCATTTGAAAGAACTTTTGCACTGACATATATTGGAGCCTCAACCCTTATAGCAATTGCTATTGCATCTGACGGCCTTGAATCAATTTCAAGTATTTCGTCATTTTTGTCTTTAAGATATATAGTTGCATAGTAAGTTTCTTTTTCAACATCATTAATTTCGACCTTAGAAACAGAGTACCCCGTTTTTTCAACAATATTTATAACCAAATCATGGGTCATAGGACGAGAGACATTCAGATTTTCTATTTTTCTGATAATAGAACTTGCTTCAGCAGACCCAATCCAAATAGGCAGAGCCCTTCTATTTTCTTTATCGTGTAAAACTACAATAGGGGAACCTGTTCTCGTATCAAGAGCTATACCCATAACTTTCATTTCAATCATAAATATTCAACCTTTCAAAATAACTGATAACATTATAGCTTAGAAAAAGTTTTTTTAAAGGCTTTTCAAAAAAAAAAGTTTATGCTAGAATGCATGTGCAGTCTTTCAAAGATTGTAGCCGTCTTACGGAGAAGTGGCCGAGTGGCTTAAGGCGGCACCCTGCTAAGGTGTTGTATGGGGTTACCTGTACCGTGGGTTCAAATCCCACCTTCTCCGAATTAAAGTCCGGTTACATTCTGATAACCGGACTTTAATTTATAAAAATATAATCATCATTTTCATGCGCATTATATTGATTTCTATCAGCAGATTCATTTTACGCAAAAAGTTCAAAAGGAGCCATTCATCGTGATTTGATATGATTAGACAATTGAACAATAGAAAATATTATTTTATACTTTTAGTATATAAATTGTATTATCATTTGAATAATAACTTTATAAATGTAGTAGTCAGTAAGGTGTTTTAAATAAGATGAGTATGTTTAGTAAAAAAATATTATTTGCAGCTATATTGTGTGGTTTATTTGCAGCGGATGCCGCAAATGCTATTACAAGATAACACTGTTCCGGTAATTGAAAATAATTCTGTTATCAATATGAACGCTGCCGGAACCGGTAAAATAACTATAAATGATACTCTTTCCGGTTCAGGAACAATAAATATAAATAAAACTAACAAAATGCTAATAATTTTGATAGTATAATTAATTTATGAGCATAAAAGATGCAAAAATACTTATTGTTGAAGATGAAATTCAACTAAATAGAGTTATGGAGCTTATGCTTCAAACTGACGGCTACTATAAAATAAGATGCGCATTTGACGGAAATGAAGCACTAAATCTTATTAAAGCAGACAAACCAGATTTAATTTTGCTTGATGTTATGATTCCGGAACTTGACGGTTTTTCTTTGTGCAAAATAATCAAAAATGACAACAATTACAAAAATACAAAAGTAATTATGATAACTGCAAAAAAAATGGAAGAGGATGTCTTAGAAGGCTTTAGGGCCGGCGCTATTGATTATATTACAAAACCTTTCAGCAATAAAATTCTTTTAGCTAGAATAAAGGCTCATTTAGAGTCTTTGAATTCCGTTGGCGGCATAAAAAAATATAAAGATATTATTATTGACACTGATAAAATGATTGTAAAAGTTCAGGATAAAGAAGTTGAGTTGACAAATTTTGAATACAAAATTTTAGATACTTTTATTTCAAATATCGGAATAGTTTTCAGCCGTTCTTCCCTGCTTTCAATACTGAGAGGAGATGAAGGTTTTAATATATCAGAGCGAGCTGTTGATGTTCAAATTGTAAATTTAAGAAGAAAACTCGGCCAAAGAGGACAAGATATAGAAACAATTAGAGGCTCTGGATACAAATTAAGGGAAATTGCATGAAAAAAAGAGATTTATTTTGGGTAAATAAGATTATATGGCTGCTTGGTATTTTAGCAGTTTTTATCGTGATTTCTTTATACAATTTTATCCAAATAAATCATTTGCATTTAGACGGTGAAAAAAATGAAATAAATTTTTATAAAAAACAAATAAAGCTGGCCGCAACACCCTATTTGTCAAAAAATGATAATTCGGGATTAATGGAATATTGTGAAAATTTCAAAAACGAAAATGATGTTTCTTTTCAAATTTTTGATAAAGATAAAAAGTTAATTGCCGGAACAAGACTTGATAATAAAGAACTTGATCAGGATACTCATATACTTGACAGCCAATTGAGCAAATGGGAAAAATACAAAAGCATCATAAAACAGCAAAAATTATCCGATATTAGTGAATTTGATATAAAAAATAAAAAATACTATCTTGAACTTGTTTTACAGGAAGATGATTTTGTTTCTTCATTAATAAATTCTCAAATAAATATAATCATATTCTTTGTTATTTGTTTGCTCCTTTTGAGCGGATATTTTATTTATGTTTTTTCAACCATCAGAAATTCGTTTAACAACTTGGAAGACAGTGTTGTAAAAATTTCAAATGGCGAATTGGATACAGAAGTCAAAGTTTCAAAAGAAGGACTATTGCAAGAAATATCTATTGCAATTAAACAAATGACACTAAAATTAAAAAACCAAATTGTAAGACTAAAAAAATTGGAAGAATACCGTTCGATTTTTATTCAGGATATGACACACGAAATAAAAACTCCAATTGCAACAATTAATTCTGCAATTGAACTTTTGGATACAAAAAATTCAATTGCAGATAGTGATAGGGAATGCTTTGATATAATACTTTCTCAAACTGACAATATTAATAAACTTGTAAATGATATTTTATCACTTTCTGAAATTGAACTTGAACAAACTAACGAAAACAAAAATTTTACAACATTTAACCTTAATAAAATGGTAGAAAAGGCTATTTCTTATATAAATATACAAAATACAAATATTTCTTTCTCCCCAAAATGCGATTTAGAAGTTTTTGCAAATGAAGATTTGCTTATTACAGCAATTATAAATCTTCTAAATAATGCCATTAAATACTCACAATCCTCAAAAATTGATGTAATCACAGAGCAAGAAAACGGAAATACAATAATTTCCGTAATAGATTACGGCATAGGAATTCAAGAAGCTCATTTAGATAAGCTATTTACAAGATTTTACAGGGTAGATAAAGCAAGAAGCAGAAGAACAGGCGGAACAGGTTTGGGACTTGCGATTGTAAAACATATTGCTCAACTCCACAAAGGAAGTGTAAGTGTAGAAAGTGAAGTCGGTAAAGGCTCAACTTTTAAAATTATTTTACCGCACTAAAATTACTACTTATGAATTACTATTCTAGCTTTTCACTACCATCTGTATTTCTTTGTTTCGATCTATATTAATCACGATCAGTTCTCAAACAAACACCCCTTTTAGAATCTTTTATAAATTGAACCATTTTTTGAACATATTCATTGCCAGAAATTTCTTCATTAATTTTTTCTATTGCCTGACTTGTATTATATTCACCAGAAACTAACAATTTATATGCTGAATTTATTTCTGTTCTGACAGATTGTTCTACTCCACGTCTTTTTAAAGCTACAACATTAATCCCGACAGGATGTGCAAGTCTGCCATCATATTTTGTATATGGCAAAAGATCTTGTCTTGAAGCTGCAAAACCACTAACTATCACCATTTCACCAATTCTAATATTTTGATGAAAAACAGTCATACCTCCTAAAAATGCCCCGAATCCAACATGCACATGCCCGCCTATTGTAGCCAAATTTGCCATTATGACTTCATCTTCCAACACACAATCATGCGCAACATGAGAACCTACCATTAAAAGACACCTGTTTCCAATGCGTGTTGTAAAATCTCCTGAAGATGATCCTCTATGTATAGTGACATTTTCTTTGATAA
>Ga0310695_10012834_pt1 | contig 11639 bp, 3 predicted proteins | sample RumenRJG_04DNA_FD_203882 | JGI IMG/M metagenome (GOLD analysis project Ga0310695, IMG submission 203882) | Bovine rumen microbial communities from Lethbridge, Alberta, Canada - RJG_04 (v2) (version 2) | ecosystem: Host-associated > Mammals > Digestive system > Stomach > Rumen | place: Canada... | reverse complement strand
AGCCTGTTTCGCTTTCTGCTTTGCAGCCTTTGCCTCCTGAGGCGTCTGCGCCGTCGCTATGCCCGCCATGGCAAGCAAAGCAACCAACATTAAAGTAAGTTTACTTCTCATAATTGTAAAGTTTTTAAATTAGTAAATATATATAATTATTCTATTCTCACTTAATCACGACCTTGCGGCCATTGACGATGTAAACACCCTTCTTAGATGTGTTCGTCACACGACGACCCTGTAGGTCATAGACAATCTTCTCGGAAACATCATCAGTAGAAATTGTATTGATGCCAGTGCGAGAGTAGTGACCACCGTTGATATACCAGCGAGGATCACCAGTATTCTCCGCATATTGGTCCGAATAGGCACTCAGGGTAAAGTTGCCCTCAAAAGGATTTTGGAAACCAGGATCAGAAGTCAAAATGTCACCCTTGTCATAGGAAGCCTCGCTTTCGGCTGTGCTGACACCTTCATTGAAGTATGTATTCTTGTCAAAGGTCATAGGATTGCTGCCGTTGAAACGACCACCAGCCATGCGACGGATAACATCCTTACCGCAGTTGTACCAGATATTTCGCTCCACGTCGAACTTTGAGTAGGCCTGACCACTGATGCCATTGTAGTTGCCCCACTGACCGTCTGTCGTTAGTAGTCCATAGAATGTGTTGTCAGTATAGGTCATCGTCTGGAAATCCTTGTCTTTGTCGTAGCCGTAGCGGTCTAAACGGGCATTGTTGTTATAGCGGATGAAGTACTTGGCCACGGCATTATTGCCAAATACAGTGGAGTTCTTAATAGTGAAATCTTTCACACCGCCTTGCTTGAACGAGATGATGGCCTCATTCTGCACCTTCTCGGTTGTAAGCTCGATGTTACAATCATCGATGGTCATTGTTGGAACGCAATACTGTATGCCATTGTCGTAGACCAGTGAACCCTTGACGCCAGTAATCGTCAGGCCCTTCAGGGTGATTTCCGTCATGCGGTAGTAGTTGTTGGTCAGACCCACGCCTGGGGTCTTGCTCAGCAGGATGAAGGCATCACCATTGTTTTTAGGAGCGTCAATGCGTACGTTCTTACCCTTGATGAGCAGGCTTCTGTCGGCCACGATAGGCTGTTTTACCTCATAACGGCCATTGTCCTCCAGAGTGAATACTGTATAGCCTTCCTGGGCGCATTTGTTGATTTCCTTAGCCAAATCCTTGTCGGAATCAAGACTCTCGTATGTGATATACTTCTCCAACTTCGACGGCTGTAGCCAGCGTGGATCTCCAATCTTTGCAGACTTTTGAGGAACATCGTTCATTGAGTAGTTACCAGTCTGCACACCTTCCTGACCATTAGAGTACAAATCGTTGACTACATAGCCCTTAATATAGTTGCCATTGGCATCCTGTCCGATAACATCCTCACACCCTACGCTACCAGTGATGTTGGCAGCAGTAGCATTGGCAATCTCCTCGTTGTTGACATCTGCAAAGAGAATATCATCATCAGACCACATGAAAGAGTTATAATAGACCACCCATTTGGGCGCAGCACTATTGAATCCGCCATTCAGTCCCTTGATGAACTCACCCTTACGACCGACATTGACTATCACGTTGTTTGACACTGTGAACGACTGGAACTTCTGTGAGTTCTCGACCAATGCAGAAGGTAGCTGTCCCTTTGCCACGTTATAAAGTGTGCTGTTAGTCAGCGTGAGCGACTGTGTCTGGGCACCGCTAGCTGCAAACGTAGCACCATTAGAGCTGTTGAACAGTCCGCCGTTACCCCACGTCGTACTAGCGTCGCCACTGAGCGTAGAGTTGTTGATAGCCAAACGCTCCAAATAGCCACCTCCGCTGAAGTCGAAGAAGCTCTTCTGGGATGCACCCTCCATGCGTACGACACAGTTGTCGACCGTAAAGTATGGGATGCAGTAGTTCTTCTGGTTAGCATAGAACAGTTGGTGCTTCAGTCCTTTCAGGATAAAGTTCTTGAACGTCACACCATATATAGAGATATAGTAGTTCTTAACGTTAGTAAAGACAGAGGACTTACCATTGTTTATCTGCACAAAAGGCCCTGTCAAAGCCGAAGCGTCGATGGTGGCCGGATACTTTTCGTCCATACCCACAATGTCAATTGCCGTCAAAACCTCAATAGGCTTGGTAATGACGTAGTTGGCATTGGAGTGCAGGCGCAGCTTGATATAGTAGGGATTGGGCGACTGGCTCAGGTAGAACTGTAGGAACTCATAAAGGTCTGTAGCCGTCCCATTGGGACCCAGGAACTCTGGCACGTCCACGTCAATCTCGTCAGTATTTCCAAATACTTCTGCTGCTACCGTCTCACCTGTACCTATAATCTTTACTATCGACTCGCCAGGAGCCAGAGTAATATCCCACGACCACGCAACAGCACTGTCTGAACCTGGAGTATATTCAAAAGAATTCATGAATGTCTTGGTAGGCAAGACGCTCTTGCTCCAGTTGCCGAACCACATCGTAGAAAATGGGGTGACAGCAGTCAGTTTGTAGATGGCACCGTATTGTGAAGAACTGGTTAAATCATGCTCCATCACAACCGTCTGCGCACCTTCCTGATACACCTTACAGTGATCGTTATCGCCTACCTGTGTGTCGGCATAGGTGCCAAGTTTGAATGTCTTGGTCTCCTCGCTGGTGTTAGTCACAAGGTACCTGATGGTTACGGCCCCCGCGTTCTGATCGGGGATATCAGCTACGATGGTCACCTCAATACCGTTGACCGTGTAGGTCTTTCCGAGCTGGAAGTTTCCGCCACCCCAGTAATCATTGTCGTTGAAGCCAATACCCGTACGTGTAAGACCACCGTCAAAACTCAAGACAGTATGGTAGCCATAGCTCCTATAGGTAGTCTGCAACCACTGGTTGTTGTAATTGATGTGAATATCAAAACCGGCACCGCCGTTTCCAACCTGATATCTTACCTTGCCATTGTCCGCCGACTGCGGCGTATCAATGTCAGCCCACATGGTAGCAGAACCTGTCAGCAACAATACAGACATCAACACCATCTTAAGTAAATTCTGTTTCATAAGCATAAATTTATAATTTAATCATATTGTTATTAATCTCAAAGCAGAGTCCGCCCGTACTCTTCCGAGCAGAGGCGAACCCATTCTTGAATGTCCTATTTCACAACCAATTTCTTGCCATTAACAATGTAGACACCTTTCTTCTTCATGTTTTCAACACGACGACCCTGCAAATCATAGATACTCTGATTGGCCTTTACCTCGTTGTCTCCATTTACGTCTCCTTTAACAGGCTCAACAGGAGTCGGGTCAACAGGGTTTAGTGGGTCGTAGCCTGTATCGTTATTAATCTGGAAGGTAGGACCTGCCATCTCTGGATTGACCCTACAGTCTCCTGGGGCTACACTGGTGGGGTCGTTGAGCCACTTGCCATAATTGGCATCACCAAAAGCAGCCACATCAAAGAAGAATCCATAAATGCCAGGGGAATTGTCAAGTTCGCCACCCTCAATAGGCTTGTCAGGTACAAACCTCAATGCATAAACCTCGGAGAAATCCATGCCATACAGATCGCCATAATCCTGCTGGAAAGTGTCATACTTCACCAGTTTCCCCTCAATGACAGTGCTCCCCCACATTGTACTCTTAACTTTCACCTTACCAGAACCTGCCACCAGATTTGATACATCGAAGTTATAGGCATAAATAATGAGGTCATTCAAGACGACATCCTTGAATACGACACTTGAAGTCCTGGCCAAAGGATTAATAAACGACACATTGGTGAGCGTCTCGCTAAAATTAGTAACAGGTGCATCACTAGTCTTTACTGTAAAAGTAACTCTCAGTTCCTTGTCGGTAACAGTCTCATTTGCGTCATTAGCCTCAAAGATGAAAGTGCCTGCAGGCATGATCAAAGTGTACTGACCTTCATCAAGCCCGGATGTAGCCACGTTAAAACCTGCCAGCGTGTTTGCTCTTGCAGTCAAAATAGTGGCTGAATAGTCCACCTTTTGACCCGCTTGCTCACCATCGGCATAGATATAGTAAGGAGTTGAAGGCGTTTGCAGAATAGCCTTATTTACATTGCCAATGGTCAAAAACAGCTCGTCACCAGCCCTATTGATATTTGTACGCGACAAAGTCGCAGTCGGGTCAATATCACCACTCGGAGTTGGTGGCGGAGTCACTTCACCGCGGATGGTGAGGATTCGTGACAAATCAAAGTTATAAACAGACTTACCTTCTGGAGCAACGAAATTAAATGCACCCTTCTCCATCACAATATTATACATGCCAGGAGCAAGACCAGCAGTATTGACGGAGAATGTGTTGGCTACGTCTGTCGGAGTCAGTATGTCACCAGTAAATTCTATCCGCTGATTATTATCCTCCCCATCAGTACTCTTCGTATAGAAAATGAGTGAGGCATCAACAATTTCTGTTGAGGCAGGTCCGTAGATAACCAGTTTCATATCGTCACCTGCATTATCGATAGCATCAGGACGCAAACCAACAGTAGGATAAATCATGTCAACATAGTCGACAGGTTCTGTAGTCTCTATCAGTACAAAAGCATTTGAGTTTCCTTCGCTGAATGCCAGGGGAATATTTGGATACGTTGTTATTTTCGACGTACTGTGGTTCAACATGGCATAGGCAAACTCCTCATTGCCTGATACAGTCCCCAGACTGCCATAAATAGTGAAGGCTCCAAAAAGGGACGCAGGATCAGCACCCTCCACGCTGCTGGCCAAGAACTTAGCCAAAGTCAACGTGTTGACAGGTGTCTGCTCGTTGGTGAGATTGGTGTCTGAAGTGCCTTCATGCTGCGGAATGACTGTAGGAATGTGTAAGAATAATCCTTCCTTGGTCTGGAAAACAATTTTACCCTCAGTAGACTCTATCACCTTAAAGGCTGTTGCATTACCAAGACCAGTGCCTAAGCCGATTGCAGTATGGTCATTGTTAAGAGTCAGATAAAGCCTACTATCTGCATTGTTAATACCCGCAATCTTATACCACTTGTCTTTTTCTGGCATTACAACATTGGGCTCATTATAGAGAGCGCCCATAGCAGCAGTCAATGCTTCGTCAGTGGGTGTGTTCTCTGCATTTACAAGTTCAACCAAAGTTTTATATGTCTCTGTCGTAGTTGCTGGGAAGCCGACTCCCCCTTCCTGTGTCTGTTTTATAAGTTTCTTTGCTGCCTTTAAAATTGGGCTGTCCTGTGGTCCTGCCTGAGTCCCATCTACAACATAGGTAATGGTCATGGCTTCATTCCAACGGTCTTTAACCTCATCAACCTGATAATACTGATTATGGAACAATCCTGCAGGAATCTCTATAGTCCAAGTAGATGCATCCACTTGTTTCCCATTCCCATGCTTAATAATACCAATTTTCTTGTCTTCAGCATCAAGCTCAATACTGCTACTCGGGAAATTTGAAGGGGCTTCCTCGCCTTCTGTTGGACCTTGCTGGAAATTGGCATAACCAGTTCCAACGGCAGCAAAATTATCGAAGGTCAAACGGATTTCTTCAGGCAGTTCCCCTATAGTTCCAGGGGTAGGCTCAATAGTAACAGGATTAAAAGTATCGCGCTTGGCTTTCACTGTAAACGCAATATCTATTACCTCATTGGCTGCGCCCTCAGAGTTTTCAAAAATTCCAGCTGGCACATGAATCTTGAGGTTAGCATCTTTCTCAATTGCTGTAGGTGCCGTAAGCGTTACGTAGCTACCAGAGGCTGTAGCAGTCATGGTCTGACTGATAGCTACTTCATCGACATCCGTACCTGTAAGTGTAATTGGAGAAGCATCGTTATTGTTGACTTTGGTGACACTGGTACTGAAATTCAGGGTCATGGTTTTGAAAGAGCCAGTAAAGGTTCCTCCTGCTACAGGAGTACTCGAAAGGAAATCAAGTGGAGTCGAGGGGCGTAGATAGGTCACCGTAATTCTATCTATCTGACTGTCCTGAGGCCCCTTCTCAAGAGTTACTGCTGTCACATTCTCGCCTTGAGCTGTCCACAAATTGTTATTCTGAATACGTCCAGGTTGACCATCGCTGAGCTGAATGTCAGATTTGCGGTTAAATTCAATGGAGCTAAGTGTACAACCGCTATTGGCAGCAAAATTGATTTTGGTATACTTACCAATAGTCAACGTCGTTATTTCACCATAATGAGTAAAACCTGCACCAGGCGAACTTGGAGCTTGTGTGAATGACAGTGTGATTGCTCCAGCGGTGAACGAACGATTGTTAGCATGAAGCCTAACGCCATCCCCATTGTTAATAAGATTTAACTCTGGCTCTGTCAGTGCCGGTGTTATATTCAAGGACAATAAATCACTGAAGTCGAAGACAACTTTCGTCTCAACCGCAGCCTGTGCCTGAAGAGCAAGCAGCGACATCAAAGACAACAATAACTTCTTCATTATGTAATTATGATATGATATATAAAATAATGTTCTTACTCAAACGATTCGTCATGATCGTCAGTGGCAGTCTTCACACAAAGTTTCCATTCGTCGTCAACCTTAACAGGATTGAACATATACATGGTCTTAGGAGCTTCTTGGGTACCTGCCTTCTCTGCAGTAGCAAATGTAACTTCATATTTTACATCGTTGCAACCTTCAAGCATAAAAGAATAGTACTCACGCTTATAATCAAGCACTGGGAACATCTTGAAACGTCGTTCAAGGCGTTTCTTCATTTCAGCAGAAAGAGGTTTCAATTCCTCTGTACTGTCATTATACTCATAAAGTGATGCTACCACCTCATCAATCTTCTTACCTTTCAACAACTCCATGGCGTTGTCACAGAGTTTGAGCATCTGAGTTGTGTCATTAGCTGTCAACATACTCCGGAATTCCTCGACGCGTTCTTCACGAGACTTCTTTTTATTAGAACACGAACATGTAGTTCCCAAAATCAGGATGCCTACTGCTATTATAAGATAATTAAATTTCTTCATCAGTCTATTTTCCTTATTTAAAGTGTAAAAGAGAGTGCGTTCGCTCTTTGCGAGACGCACTCTCCTGTTAGAGCTTTAGATTATATAAGATAACCTGTTCTGTTTCTTACTGTTCACGTCCAGTAGTGGTATCGATGTGCCACTTGGTGAAGTACTTCTGAGAACCCCACTCATAGAAGATGGTGATCGGGATGATGACGTCGAACTGCTCAACGTTGTCACCATTGTTCTCATAGTAGATCGAACCGAACTTAGCCAGGTTCGTAGTGTTACGTGGGTTGAGACCCATGTAAACCTCGATAGCAGACTCCTGAGCTGAGGTTGCGAAGTTAGACAACTTCCAGTCATTTGCAGGAGATGTACCCTCCCAACGGTTACCAGCAGCATCCCATCCAAGGCCGAACATCACAGGAGCATTACTCCAGTAAGGTGCACCGGCATAGAGACGAGCCTTCGTAGTTACCTGGTTCAACTTCACGAATGTGCTAGGATTAGCCTGGTGCATGTTAGTCCAGATTGCACTGGTGCTCATGTCAACCATAATACCCTTCACATTGTAGTAACCCCAGAACCACCAGTGGTTAGGTGTGCCTTCGTACATGTAACCCTGACGATTCTTATCACCACGCCAGTCGAACAACTTCAGGTAGTCGAGCAGGTAGATGACGTTCTCGTTCGTGTTAGCGTCAATAGCAGGATTCAGAGTAGTTTCACGCAGGTTGATAGGACGCTCCCAAGAGGTCAGGAATGTAGCAACCGGGGTGTACTGATGAGCATCGTTAGGAGCTGCAATGTACTGAGTCAGACCATTTGCAGTCCAGAAGTTCTGCTGAACCTCAATGTCATCACCAGCATTCCACTCGTCGTACTTATCCTGCTCAACATACAGAGCAACATCGCAACCATTATTAGCAATGACACCAACCCAAGCACGCATCTGCTTGTTGATGAACTTGCGAGCGTGATCGAAGTCACAAGTACCGTCGTCCTTGAGAGGATAGCCAAGAGCATTCAATACATCATAGCATACCAAGTTCTCAATTGCATCACCACGAGCCACATCTGCGGCAGTAGCACCGATAGGCAGATAGTGAATCAGCTCGAGGTAACCAGCATTCTCCCAAGTAGTCTGGTCGTCCTTATTCTGCTCGTAACCAATGAAGCGAGCGATAGGAGTATACTCACCGGTCTTGGTGTTCTTAGCATACAGGATAGAGTCATTGAATACACCGTCATTGTACTTGATAGCACAAGTCTGCAGGAATTGCTTCAACTCAGAATCCTTCTTAATGTCAGCGTTAGCTGCTGCGGGATCCCACTTGTGACCCTTATGAGTAGCTTTGACAGGTACCTCGTTAGGCAAGAAGTTAACATTAGTTGTAGACTTAGTAGGATGCATCCACCACTCAGAGTTGGCCAGATTCATGTTCGTATAAGTAGCTGCAGCAATGTAATTGTTTTGCTCTACAGAGTGACGAATACCAGCACCATTACGGTTGATCGGGCTGTTCTTATAAGTCTCAAAGGCCTGCTCAGGAACGTATTTACAGAACAGCATGTTCCATGTGTCGGCGTTACGATAGTCGCGAGGACCATTCAAAGCTGCAGGAATACCGAAGCCACGGATAATCTTAGAGCCAGCCTCACGATAACCATTCGGGTCGGTAACAGAAGCACCGTTCTGAGGAGTGATTTCGTACTCAGCGAGACCATTTGCATCAGCATAAGCAGTAATCTGAGTGCGAGCCTTAATCTTATAAGTCTTAGGAGCGAAGAAGTACTTAGCGTGACCGCAGTAGTTCTGAGTGCCCTCAGCCTTAGTCAATGTGAAGTGGTTCTCAACACCGTCAGCTGTCATAGTAGAACTGATGTAGTTAGTCCAAGGCAGATCCTTAATACCTGTAGGCTTAGCAATGTTACCAGGTGCCCAGATGTCGAAGATTACGCCAGAGAAGTCGGACTTAGCACCATCGGTACGATCCAGACCAGTCTGATAATTGAACCAATAGTTGTCAATCTTCTCCTTATACTTCAGAGTTACCATGTCACGAGTAATGTTCAGAGTCATCTTCACCCAGAGGTATGGATAAGGAGCACTGTAGTTATTTACGTCACGGTTACGAACCTCGTCCTTAGCAACGAATGAGAACCAGCGGGTTACCTTTACAGGATACTCAGACTCCTTCTTATCGTGAGTCAGGTACTCAATTTCCTCCTCAGACAGAGTCCAAGAGAAGATGTGGTTCGTAGGACCTTCACCATTTGGATAGTAAACTGCAGAACCCAGCTCCTTATCCTCGAAAGCATTAGAAGTTTCAGGATCAGCGTTACCACGCTCAGGTGACGTTCCACCATTACCATAGATATCATTACCAAAGTTGAAGAGCTTCAACTGATAACCACGCTTGTGAGAGTCAGCAGTCAGCTGAACGTCAACAGCGTATGCCTGAGGTGTTACATACTTCTTGTCATCATCAGATACTGCTGTGCCAGCAGGATCTTCCTTACAAACAGCCCAGTAGTAGTCATCGAATGACAGAACTTCCATACCAGCGTTGTCTACAGCGCCATCAACCTTGAAACGGCCATTCAGTTTCTCAGACAGAATGTACTTAGAGAACTCAGCCCATGTAGTCATATTGGTGATAGGATCGCAGAGGTTGAATGTCTTATTATACTCAGGATAGTTGTCGATAGCAAGGTTCAACGGAGTATAGTTGATGTGGATAAGGATATAACCATCAAGCAGCACATCACCCTTCTCGTTCTTAACCATGACACGCACCAGAGGCTCGCGGTCAACAGAAGTCGTGCTAACCTCATTGATGGTCTGACCCTGAGCATTGACGTTCATAGCCTTGATGATACCAGACTTGTCAGTGGTCGCGTTCCAGCCAGTGATAACCTCACCCTTCTTGGTGTCGCCAAGCCAGTCATTGAATGTAGCATAACGAGAGTCGCGAGTTACGTTAGAGCTGGCGATATAGTCAACGAGCTCATACTCATAGTGCAGACCCCAAGCGGCTTCCTCACCATTGTGAAGAACATCAATGTCATAAACTTTATCATTGTATACACCAGGAGCGGTCTCACGCTTCTTCAGGTTCTCACGCAGATAGTGAATACCCAGATAAGGCTTCAGATCAAGACCTGCAGCATCCTGTGCATAGAGCTCAAGAGCAGCACCATCGGGATCAGCAAGAGCCTCCTGGGGAGAATCCCAAACGTGAATACGGTTAGAAGTACAGTTCGTGTACTCGTCAGCTGCCCAACCTTCCTCGTCACCGAGGCGGTTGCCAGGACCACCGGCAAAATCGTTAATCTTAGGCTCAACATACATAGGCTTCTTGTCCCAAATCAGACCTTCGAGCTGAACGTGAGTGGGAACAATGATAGCATAGTCAGAAGTAACCATATCCTCACCCTCAGTCTTGTGCATCTGAAGAGCTACAGTATTGTCAGAGTTATTCTCGTCATACTTATAGTGTGTCCAGCCATACCAGTTCTGTTCGCCATAAGCCTCAGTGGTCTTAGCACCAGCATAAGGCTGATTACCACCAGTCTGATTAGCGGGATAACTAACAGTACTTGTCACATTACCGTTGGGATTGATGGTCTCATCTGTGGGCCAAGGAGCCAACTTGTCAGGATGAGCAATCTGGATACCAGCATACAGGACACCTGTTCCATCCTTACGGAATACCTGAGGATTAGCTACAGCTACATCCTTACGCCATGCGCCATGAGCATAGTTGTTCTTCACCTTCTTGCTATAATCATAGAGCTGGAAGAAGGACTGAGGAGAAGTCACATTAATTGCCTCCGCAGCAGCACGAGTGTTGTAGTAAACAACATCGGGCTCCAGAACATTGAACGAAGGAGCATTAACGTCATAATCAACTACAGCACTTGACGGATTCAGATGGTACTCGACTTCCCATGCGGGACCATAAATCCACTCATCAGCACTCCATGACGGATCACGCCAATAGAAACGCTTGGTAGCATCTGCGTCAGCAGAACTGCGAACAAACTTCTGCTCGATCTGTTTGGACTGGTCATTGTACCAGCGACCCAACATATTGTTAATGTAATCAATGCCCTTATCAGTAGGAGCTGAATTGGGGAACTGAATGTCATGACGGTCACCTCCCTCAGAAGTATGGTGGCTCAGGTTCTTCCACTCATCGGGAAGATCATAAACACGCAGAATGGTGTCGCCAATCCAAGGATACTCAACACCTTCGATACCATCCAAATAGAGGTGGGGAACGAATACCATAGACTTCAGTATACCGCTCAGAGAGATTGATACAGACTTCAAAGGAGCCTCTCCGCCCTCAACACCATACAATGTCAAGAATTCTTCAGTCTTCACAGCAGTAATAATGTTGCTGGGAGTGTCTGTGTTCTTAACGAAGCTGATGGTAGTGTGCTCTACGAAATTACCATTCTGATATTTGTCGAAGCAACCACTCTCAGCATTGGGCACATAGTAGATACCAGTACCTGCGCTGGAACCGCTCTGACCGTCCTGACCGGGCTGACCGTCCTGACCGGGCTGGCCGTCTGCACCAGGTGTACCGGGATCACCCTTGTCACCCTTGTCACCTTTGTCGCCCTTGTCACCTTTGTCGCCCTTGTCGCCCTTGTCACCTT
>Ga0310695_10012833_pt1 | contig 11639 bp, 7 predicted proteins | sample RumenRJG_04DNA_FD_203882 | JGI IMG/M metagenome (GOLD analysis project Ga0310695, IMG submission 203882) | Bovine rumen microbial communities from Lethbridge, Alberta, Canada - RJG_04 (v2) (version 2) | ecosystem: Host-associated > Mammals > Digestive system > Stomach > Rumen | place: Canada... | reverse complement strand
TGGAATCAGTGCGACGGCTATTTCCTCAGCCTTGAATGCGAGGGTGAGCTTGTATGGCAGTCAGCACCTATGTCTAAAGCTGATTGTATTGACGAATTCGTTAGATATTATTCTGAATTATAACTGATAATAGTTTATTGAGATTGGACAATATCAGTGATATGCAGTATAAAGCATAATAAAAAGCCTCACATTGAATTGTACATTAAATCAATTACTACAACAACTTGTTTTTTTGTTAAAGCTTGTCTTATATGTTTTTCATGTTCCGCTCTCTCCATAATTTGAGAGCACACGTGCGGACGGGTCATTTACGTTGCAACCCTCCCATTCCTTGTTTGGCATCCAGAAATCCGCCACCATTTCGCTGTTGCCGTGGTAATACTTCTCGAATATCTCACGGTACAGCAGAGATTCTTTCGTGAACGGCTTTGCGTGTGAATACTTTGTACTGAGCAGTTCATATTCCTCATCTGAATAATAATTATTGGCATATTCTTTGAGATAATCCACCATTGAATGTCCGACAGCATCGGAGAAAGCCGCCTTTTCACGATAGAGTATATCGTGAGGCAGATAGTCTCCCTCAAATGCGTGACGAAGGAGATATTTTCCTTTATTATACTTATTCAGCTTCATTTCAGGGTCAACTGCCATCACATATTTCACAAAGTCAAGGTCACCGAAAGGTACTCTTGCTTCAAGGGAATTTACGGAGATACATCTGTCCGCACGGAGTACATCATACATATGAAGTTCCCGTACACGCTTTACAGACTCTTCCTGAAAAGCTTCCGCAGATGGAGCAAAATCAGTATACTTGTAACCAAAAAGCTCATCGGATATCTCGCCCGTAAGAAGCACGCGGATATCAGTCTGGCTGTGGATCGCCTTGCAGAGCAGATACATTCCCATACTTGCGCGGATAGTAGTTATATCATACGTTCCAAGAAGATGTATAACATCTTCCAGTGAATCAATAACGTCGTCCCTTGTGATAATGACCTCAGTGTGGTCACTTCCGATATAGTCTGCCACCTGCTTTGCGTATTTGAGGTCAATAGCGTCGGTATTCATGCCGATAGCGAATGTACGTATAGGCTTATCCGTTTCACGCTGAGCAATTGCACATACAAGAGACGAATCAAGTCCTCCCGACAGCAGGAAACCCACCTTCGCGTCTGCGTCAAGTCGCTTTTTTACTCCTTCCACAAGCTTATCGTGAATGTTTTCGCATACTGTATCAATGTCGTCGTGAATGACATTATCCACTGCCGTAATATCGCAGTAACAATGGAATTCTCCGTCCTTGCAGAAATGTCCGGGCGGGAATGGCATTATTTTTTTGCATATCTTCACGAGGTTTTTTGCTTCACTTGCAAAGACTATCGTATCGCCATCATAGCCGTAATACAGCGGACGGATACCTATGGGGTCACGGGCAGCAATGAATTCGTGCTGTTCATGGTCGTATATGATACAGGCAAACTCCGCGTCAAGCATGGAGAACATTTCCGTGCCGTATTCCTTATACATGGGCAGCAGCACCTCGCAGTCGCTGTCACTTGTGAAGCTGTATCCTTTGGCAATAAGTTCATCGCGTAACTTTCTGAATCCGTATATCTCGCCGTTGCAGACGGCATAATTGCCGTCAAGCTCAAATGGCTGCATTCCCTCAGGAGTAAGACCCATTATGGAAAGCCGCTGAAATCCCAGAACACCGTCTTTGAGGTCGATTATTCTCTCGTCGTCCGGACCCCTTGACACTGTAGCTGTAAGTCCCTCCGAAACCTTCTGCATACCGCCGCCTTTGCCGCAGTATCCCATTATCGTACACATTTTCTATTCCTCCGAATTATTGTAGTAAGAAGAACCTGTAGCGTCATTGATACAAGTCCTTGAAAAGGGAAGCACTCTAATGTCACCCATGTATTTTTTCGTCGAATTTATTCTTGCTGCCTGCACCTGTAATGTCAACAGGATAATTGCCGGTAAAACAGCCGCAGCAGTAGCCGCACTTTCCGTCAATGAGTTTTCCAAGCGCATCAACCGGCAGGTATGCAAGCGAATCTGCACCGATATATTCAGCAATCTCCTCAGTCGAACGGCACTTGCCTGCGATAAGATTCTCCTCCGAGTCTATATCTGTACCGAAATAACATGAGTGCAGAAACGGCGGAGATGATATACGCACATGAACCTCTTTCGCCCCTGCGTCACGCAGGAGTTTCACTATTCTCGCACTGGTAGTACCGCGTACTATCGAATCGTCTATCATAACAACGCGCTTCCCTGCAACTGTCTCACGTACTGCGTTAAGCTTAATCTTCACGGCATTTTCACGCTGTGACTGATGCGGCTGAATGAAGCTTCTGCCGATATACTTGTTCTTGATAAAGCCGATACCGTAAGGGATACCGCTTTCGTTAGCATAACCAAGTGCAGCATCAAGTCCCGAATCGGGGACTCCGATAACTATGTCCGCTTCAACCGGACTGTGCTTTGCAAGAAGTTCACCGGCTTTCAGCCTTGCGTGGTGGACTGATACACCTTCAATGACCGAATCCGGACGCGCAAAGTATATGTACTCAAAAATGCATATGTTCTGCCTTTTTCCGCAGTTAGTACGGATAGACTTCACACCTTCACTGCTGATAACAACTATCTCCCCTGCCTCGATATCACGGACAAACTCGGCTCCGACGGTCTCAAGTGCACATGACTCTGAAGCCGCAGCATACGCTCCGTCATGTGTCTTTCCGATACAAAGCGGACGGAAACCATCGGGGTCACGGAAGGCAATGAGCTTTGTTGCGGTCATAAGTATGCAGGAATACGCTCCCCTCAGCCGCGGCATAGTACGCTCTACAGCTTCCTCAGTCGAGTGGCATTTGAGACGTTCACGCACTATCTCATAAGCAATAGCCTCTGTGTCTGAAGTGCCGTGAAATATCGCTCCGGACATCTCAAACGAGCGTCTGAGTTCTGCCGCATTGACGAGATTTCCATTGTGAACAAGTGCCATATTACCCTTGATATGTCGGATAACGAGTGGTTGTATATTGTTTGGATTATGTCCGCCAGTCGTGGAATAGCGGACGTGTCCAACTGCCATATTGCCTTTGCCGAGTTTGTCAAGTTCCTCACGGCTGAACACCTCTGAAACCAGTCCGTCAGCCCTTTTATGCCTGAAAACTCCGTCGTCGCACACCGCAATCCCACAGCTTTCCTGTCCACGGTGCTGGAGCGCATATAGTCCGAAATATGCTGAGGAAGCAGGGTTTGCACAGCCGTTTTCGTATATGCCGAAAACTCCGCATTCCTCGTGTATGGAATCAAACATTTTCACACCTCTTAAAGATACTGCTCATTCAACTTATCTATGAGTTCAAGAGCCGCAATACTTTTCTTTTTCCGCTTGTTCATCGCGTACTGCTCAACATAAGCGTGAGCCTCCGCTTCTGTCATCTTCCTGTACTCCATAAGCATAAACTTTGCCTTGTCGATGTTCTGTATCTCACGTATTTTCTCTTCAAGCCGCAGATTCTTACTGTATAGCGCCATTGAACGTGTTATAGCAATGTCGAGTGTTTTTACAAGCTGATAGAGAAGAGTTCTGCTGAAAGGCTTACCGACGATGATGATACCACACTTTTCCGCGCGGTCACTAATCTTTTCGATGCTCTCTTCCTTTATCATAAAGATACAGTTTGCGGCAGTTTTTTCGATGATATATTCTGCAAGAGCAAAACCTGATTCGTCCATAAGCGGAGAGTTGATGACAGCAAGCTCAACCGACGGCTCTGCATCGAGATAGGTCTTAGCCTGATAAGCTGATTCAACAAGCTTAGGAGTACACCTGAATGAATCGCGGATGAAATTAACGAGAGCTTCAGAGGCGCTTTTATTGCTTGATATTACAAGTACCTTTTCCAAAGCCGACCTCCGTTATAAACTGTAAAAATATGTTTTTTCCTCAAATGCTTCCTTGTCGTATGCAGAAGAATACTCCTTCCACTCTTTTCTGCTGTGAGAAATAAATGCATTGAGTATATTAGCCGGAATATACTTTTTAACAAAGTCCGAATCTTCTGCACAGTCTGCCGCCTCTTCAAGCGATAACGGAAGTCTGCCGACGCTCTCATTTTCCGCATGAAGCTGAGATTTTTCAGCAATACCTTCAAGTGCAGCGTATACCATAAGTCCGAATGCGAAATAAGGATTGCACACGCAGTCAGCCGCTCTCAGCTCTGCAGGATACTCGTCGCTTTCGGGGTTCATTCTGATAAGCTGTGAACCCTCGTCAGCTGCCCATAATATATCCCTCGGAGCAGTGAATTCGCCGAGTCTTTCAAAGGAATTCACCGTAGAATTCATAAACAGGGTGAATTCGCGGATACGCTCCATTATACCTTCTGCTGCACTTTTGAGTTCATCAAAAGCAGCGGAGTTTTTTTCTTCAAGGAAATCGCTGTCGTGGAAAATATTGAAGCTGATATGCATACCGTTTCCGCAGTCATTTCTGAGCGGCTTCGGCATAAAGCTCGCGTGTACTCCGTGAGTTTCCGCAACTGATTTTACCGCAGACTTAAAGCTGAGAAATGTGTCCGCAGCTTTAAGCGCAGATGAAGCATTGAAGTCTATCTCATGCTGTCCGCAGCCGCTTTCGTGACGCGATGATACTGGGTGTATACCCATTTGTTCAAGGGTAAGGCATACGTCACGGCGGATATTCTCACCCTTGTCATCGGGGGCAGTATCACAGTATCCGGCATGGTCATGTGGAATTTTGGTAGGTGTACCGCTCTCGTCATTCTTAAAAAGAGTGAACTCGCAGGAAGTTCCGAAGCGGAAGCAGTAACCCGCTGAAACTGACGCTTTCATTGCCTTTTTGAGGAAGTATCTTCCGTCGCCCTCAAACGGAGTACCGTCCGCATAGCGAATGTAGCAAAACATTCTTATTACCCTGCCCTGCTGAGGTCTCCACGGCAATACGGTCATAGTCTGTGCATCGGGAAAGAGAAAAAGGTCTTTTCCGTTTGCAGCTTCAAATCCCGATATTTTCTTCGCTGCTATCCTTGCACCGTTTTCAAAAGTAACAGCAAGTTCAGAAGAAAGTATGGATATATTTTTCAGTCTGCCGTGAAGGTCACAGAAGGTAAGCTTCACGAACTTAACATCGTTTTCCTCTATATACTGTAATATTTCATTCTCTGAATATATCATTTCGTCCTCCGTTATAGATTTGTATATCCCATAAGGTATCTGTCAACTTCTGCAGCAGCGTCCCTGCCCTCACGGATAGCCCTTACAACAAGCGACTGTCCGATGTGCATATCGCCCGCTGTGAATACCTTTGGTATATTTGTGGCATGGCTGCCTTTTTCTGTTTTGACGTTGGTACGCTGGTCAAGTTCAACTCCGAAAGCTTCTGCAACATAATTCTGACAGCCGAGGAATCCGGCGGCTATGAGGCAGAGTTCACAGGGAATAATCTCCTCGCTGCCCTGTATCTCTTTCGGAACTTTTCTGCCGGTATTTTCATCAGCCACAAATTCAAGTTTAACCGTCTTTACCGCCGACAGTCTGCCATTATCGTCTTTGATGAATTCCTTGACAGTAGTTGTGTATATTCTCGGGTCGTGACCGAATAAAGCTATAGCTTCCTCCTGACCGTAGTCCGTCTTGCAGACTCTCGGCCACTGAGGCCACGGATTGCTGTCGGCTCTCTCATCGGGGAGCTTGGGCATCATTTCAAGCTGTGTCACGGACTTGCAGCCGTGACGTACAGACGTACCCACGCAATCATTTCCGGTATCACCTCCGCCGATGATAACCACATTCTTGTCTTTAGCGGAGATGTATCTGCCGTCCGAAAGTTCAGAGTCAAGCAGACTTTTTGTAGTAGCTTTAAGGAAGTCAACTGCGAAAAAAATCCCTTCCGCGTCACGTCCTACCGCATTTATATCCCTCGGATTCGATGAACCGCAGGCAAGCACAACAGCATCGAAACTGCCCATTAACTCTTCAGCAGAAGTACTTTTTCCAACGTCAGCATTAGTGATAAACTCAACACCCTCAGCTTTCATAAGTTCGGTACGGCGTTCGATGATATGCTTTTCCAGCTTCATATTCGGTATGCCGTACATCAGAAGTCCGCCGACACGGTCGGAACGTTCAAAAACAGTTACGCTGTGACCGCGCTTGTTGAGTGTGTCAGCGGCAGCAAGTCCCGACGGACCTGAGCCGATAACGGCAATCTTCTTACCGCTGCGGACTTTTGGAATCTGCGGCTGAATAAGTCCGCATTCAAATCCATGCTCGATGATAGCTTTCTCGTTTTCCCTTACGGTCACAGGAGAGCCGTCAAGTCCGCAGGTACAGGCTTTTTCACAGAGTGCCGGACACACTCTCGACGTGAACTCAGGGAAATTATTTGTCATCATAAGACGGCTGAGTGCCTGCTCCTTCTGTCCGTGATAGAGAAGGTCGTTCCACTCAGGGATAAGATTGTTCAGCGGACAGCCTGATATCATTCCGCAGAGCATTTTTCCGTTCTGACAGAAGGGAACTCCGCAGTCCATACACCTTGCCGCCTGTTCACGGCGCTGTTCATCATCAAGTGAAATGTGAAATTCGCTGAAGTCCCTGATACGCTCGAGCGGTTCTTTTGCAGTTGTTTCAGTTCTTACATATTCAAGAAATCCTGTTGCCTTTCCCATTTCTCACGCCTCCTTTCTTATTTGCTCAAATGCTTCTATCTCAGCTTGTTCGTGAGGTACACCTGACTTTTCGAGTTTGCTTACAGTGCTCTGTATCTTCGCATAATCATGAGGTATAACCTTTTTGAAGCATGGCAGACAGCGTTCAAAGTCAGCAAGTATATTCTTCGCCTTTTGTGAACCTGTCGCCTTCACGTGTTCTTCGATAATAGCTTTAAGCTCCGAAATATCCTCATCGGCGGTTACTGCTTCAAGCGAAACCAGCGACTTGTTAAGCCGTGTGTACAGGTCATGCTCCTCGTCGAGGACATAGGCGATACCGCCCGACATTCCTGCGGCAAAGTTTTTACCGGTCTTTCCAAGTATCACTGCACGTCCGCCTGTCATATATTCACAGCCGTGGTCACCTGTTCCCTCGCAAACCGCGACAGCACCTGAGTTTCTTACGCAGAAGCGTTCACCTGCAATGCCGTTGATGAAAGCTTTTCCCGAGGTAGCACCATAAAGTGCCACATTTCCGACGATGATATTTTCGTCAGCCCTGAAAGCTGAATTCTCAGGCGGACATAATACAAGCTTTCCGCCCGAAAGTCCCTTGCCGAAGTAGTCGTTGCTGTCACCGCAGAGTTCAAGAGTAAGTCCTTTCGGAATAAACGCTCCGAAAGACTGTCCGCCGCTTCCTGTACATTTTACTGTGAAGGTATCATCTGCAAGTGAGTTTTCACCGTGGATACGTGTAATTTCCGCGCCTGTCAGAGTTCCTACAGAGCGGTCAGTATTAACAACATCGACTGATATAGTCTTGGCTGAACCGTTTTTCAGTGCACTTCCCAGCTTCTTCATTATAACACGTTTGTCTATGGTGCTGTCAAGTGCAAAATCATAAACATCAGCCGAATCGAAATGCGGCTTGCTTTGTACGCACGAAGTACCGAGTATAGCCGAAAAGTCGATACCGTGAGTATTCTTTTTTGGTACAAGAAGGTCAGTACGTCCCACAAGCTCATCGACTGTACGTATACCAAGCTTTGCCATATATTCGCGAAGCTCCTGAGCTATGAAGTGCATGAAATTCACGATGTACTCCGGTTTTCCGCGGAAACGCTTTCTCAGTTCGGGATTCTGCGTAGCGATTCCCATAGGGCAGGTGTCGAGGTTGCACACTCTCATCATCACGCATCCCATTGTTACAAGCGGAGCTGTTGCGAAGCCGAATTCCTCAGCACCGAGGAGTGCCGCAACAAGAACGTCTCTTCCGGTCATGAGCTTGCCGTCAGTCTCTATGCGCACTCTTGAACGCAGACCGTTGAGCATAAGGGTCTGATGAGCCTCAGCAAGTCCGAGTTCCCACGGCAGACCTGCATTGTATATGGAGCTTCTCGGTGCAGCACCGGTTCCGCCGTCATAGCCGGAAATAAGTATCACCTGTGCACCTGCTTTTGCAACACCTGCCGCAACAGTTCCCACACCTGCTTCCGAAACGAGCTTTACGGATATACGAGCTTTATCGTTGGCATTTTTGAGGTCGTAGATGAGCTGTGCCAAGTCCTCGATAGAGTAGATATCATGGTGGGGCGGAGGAGAGATAAGTCCTACACCTGCTGTAGAGTGGCGAGTCTTCGCTATCCACGGATACACCTTTCCCGACGGCAGATGTCCGCCCTCACCGGGCTTTGCACCCTGAGCCATTTTTATCTGTATCTCCTGAGCGGAAACAAGGTATTCGCTTGTAACTCCGAAACGTCCCGAAGCGACCTGCTTGATAGCAGAACAGCGGTCGGAGTTCAGTCTTTCAGGACTTTCTCCGCCCTCTCCGCTATTGGACTTTCCGCCGATACGGTTCATTGCTATAGCCATACATTCGTGTGCTTCCTGCGAAATAGAACCGTATGACATTGCACCTGTTTTAAAGCGTTTGCAGATACTCTCTGATGACTCAACTTCATCAAGCGGAATACCGCCGTTTTCGTCAAATCTGATATCGAGCAGACTTCTCAGTGTAAGCTCATTGTCCTCATGGGTGAGGCTTTCACTGTACATTTTGAATGTTTCGTAGCTGCCTGTCATTGCAGCCTGCTGAAGCAGATGTATAGTCTCGGGAGTGTAGAGATGTTCGGACTTACCGCTGCGCAGTTTATGGCTGCCTGCACTTGCGATATTTCCGTTAACTGCAAGTCCGAGCGGGTCGAAAGCAGCTGTGTGGAGTTTTTCAGTGCGCCGGCTTATATCAGAAATTCCAATTCCGCCGATACGGCTTACAGTTCCGGAGAAGTATTTGTCTATCAGCTCTGACGATATACCGACTGCTTCAAAGAGTTTGCTTCCCTGATAGGACTGTATAGTGGAAATCCCCATTTTTGAAGCTATCTTTACGATACCGTGAAGAATAGCCGAGTTATAATCGTCCTCAGCCGCATAGAAGTCCTTGTCAAGAGTACCGTCCTCAATGAGTGAGCGGATAGTTTCGTGTGCGAGATATGGGTTAACAGCACACGCACCATAGCCGAGAAGTGCCGCAAAATGGTGAACTTCTCTTGGTTCTGCTGACTCAAGTATCATTGCAACAGAAGTACGTTTTTTGGTGGAAACGAGGTGTTGCTGGAGAGCGGAAACTGCAAGGAGCGACGGTATCGGGCAATGGAATTCGTCCACCCCCCTGTCGGAAAGAATGAGGATAGCCGCACCGTCGCAGTAAGCCTTGTCAGCCTCAATAAAGAGTCTCTCTATAGCCTTTTCGAGCGGTGTGCCAATGTAATAAGTGATAGGTATCACCGCACTTTTCAGACCGTCTGAACTGAGTGCCTTTATTTTCAGCATATCCGTTTCAGTAAGTATCGGATTCTCGATTTTGAGAACGTGACAGTTCTCAGGACGCTCTTCAAGGAGATTGCCGTCCTTGCCTATATAGACGCTTGTATCTGTGACTATCTCCTCACGTATAGCGTCGAATGGCGGATTAGTCACCTGTGCAAAAAGCTGGCGGAAGTAGTTGAAAAGCGGCGGAGACTGCTTATCAAGCGGCGGCAGAGGAATGTCACTTCCCATAGAAGCAATAGGCTCTGCACCTTTTTCAGCCATTGGAAGTACAGATGTACGGATATCCTCATAAGAGTAGCCGAATGCTTTTTGCAGTTTTTCAAGTTCCTCTTTTGAGTAGGTCTGCACGCCTTTGTTGGGAATATGAAGGTCGTGGAGACGTACAAGATTAGCGTCCAGCCACTCGCCGTAAGGCTGACGGAGTGCATATTCTGACTTTATCTCATCGTCCTCAATAATACGTCCCTGCTTAGTGTCTGCAAGAAGCATTTTTCCGGGACGGAGACGGTCCTTTTTCACAATTTTTTCCGCAGGAATGTCTATACAGCCTGTCTCCGATGAGAGAATAAGATATCCGTCACTTGTTACGCAATAGCGTGACGGACGCAGTCCGTTTCTGTCAAGCACTGCTCCCATAACGTCGCCGTCAGAGAAAATGATAGACGCAGGACCGTCCCACGGCTCCATCATAGTTGCGTAATACTGATAAAGGTCATACTTTGAACGTGAAATGGTCCTGTCATTTTTCCACGGCTCCGGAATTGTTATCATAACTGCAAGCGGAAGGGGCATTCCCGACATCACCATAAATTCAAGAGCATTGTCAAGTCTTGCGGAGTCTGAGCCGTTAACATTTATTGCAGGAAGCACCTTGTACATATCATTTTTCAGTGCCTCACATGACATAGTTTCTTCGCGTGCAAGCATCTTGTCGGCATTGCCGGTGATAGTGTTTATCTCGCCGTTGTGGACTATAAAACGATTCGGGTGAGCCTTCTGCCAGCTTGGGTTAGTATTAGTAGAGAAGCGTGAATGCACCATCGCGATAGCTGAAGAAAAGTCATCGCTCTGGAGGTCTGTATAAAAACGTCTTAACTCGTCAACGAGGAACATTCCCTTGTATACGATAGTACGGCTTGAAAGTGAGCAGACATAGGTATTCTCGTCTGACTGCTCAAACTCACGTCTTGCTATAAAGAGTCTGCGGTCGAATTCAAGTCCTGCATGACATTTTTCAGGACGCTTTACAAATGCCTGCATAATATAAGGCATACTTTCAAGTGCCTTATGTCCGAGAATATCTGACGATACCGGTACATCGCGCCAGCAAATCAGTTCAATGCCGTTTTTGTTTACTATCAGCTCAAACAGCTTCATAGCCTGTCGGCGTTTCATTTCATTCTGCGGAAAGAAGAACATTCCAACGCCGAAATCGCCCTTTGCACCGATGTCATATCCGAGTTTTTCTGTTTCACTTATAAAGAAGTCATAAGGCATCTGAACAAGAATACCTACGCCATCACCGGTCTTACCCTCAGCGTCTTTTCCTGCACGGTGCTCAAGCTTTTCAACTATAGTGAGTGCACTGTCAACAACATAACGTGACTGCTCTCCCTTGATATTCACGACAGCACCTATTCCGCAGTTATCATGTTCAAATCGTGGGTCATAGAGTCCCTGCTGCTCATATGGAGCTTCTTTTCTGAAATTATCCATATCCTTCACTTGCCTTTCAGGTGCAGAGCGCCATTGATCTGCACTGATAAAATAAAAAGACGTCCGGGCAGACAGATAGTCTGCTCAAACGTCTTTGTTCCTGCATTTATATTAGCACGTTGAAGTGTAAATGTCAATAGGCGATGAGTGAAATTTTGCAGTTTCGTAGAATTTCCACAGTTATTTTCAGCTAACACGAAATCAAAAATGTGCGATACGTCAAATTTCAGAAAAGCTATTGACAATTCTCTCTCAAAGCGATATAATGGCATTGTAAACAGCAAGGGAGCTGCGGATATGGAGTCCGTAGCTCTCTTTTTTGGTTTATAGCGCTAATTCCATACACAAAGGGGTGTATGATGTACTGAGGTATCAGTGCGTCGT
>Ga0310695_10012831_pt1 | contig 11640 bp, 10 predicted proteins | sample RumenRJG_04DNA_FD_203882 | JGI IMG/M metagenome (GOLD analysis project Ga0310695, IMG submission 203882) | Bovine rumen microbial communities from Lethbridge, Alberta, Canada - RJG_04 (v2) (version 2) | ecosystem: Host-associated > Mammals > Digestive system > Stomach > Rumen | place: Canada... | reverse complement strand
CTAGGTATCAAACACATAACTATTCCCCTCGACTTTATGACCAAGTATTTCGTCAGTTCGTTGCTAGAAGGCGGTGAGGAGATTCCTGAAGGCCACTATGCTGACGAGAATATGAAATCGACAGTAGTGCCCTTCCGCAACGGCATCATGTTGTCTATTGCCGTAGGAATCGCAGAGAGCAATGGACTGAAATATGTCATGATGGCCAATCATGGTGGAGACCACACCATCTACCCCGACTGCCGACCAGAATTTGTCGATGCCTTCGACCAGGCAGCTTGCGTTGGTACCTTCGTCAACGTTCACCTGCGCTCGCCCTACACCAATATCACCAAAGCTGACATCGCCTGCCGTGGTAAGGAACTGGGCATCGACTACTCAAAGACGTGGTCATGCTACAAAGGTGGCGAGAAGCACTGCGGAAAATGCGGCACATGCGTAGAGCGTCGCGAGGCTTTCGAACTGGCAGGCATAGACGACCAGACACTGTACGAGGACTAATCTACAATAACCCTGCCTTATTCAGCAATAACGCTGCCTTATTTAACAATAACCCTGCCTTATTCAGCAAATAACCCTGCGTTATTTAATAATAGCTATGCATTATTGCATAGAAACGTAATATTCTATGAACCAAAATATTATGTTTGAAAAGTTCTTGTTTTACTTTACAATCCAATAACCATTCTTATTGGCACCTACACGTTCCAGTACACCTTTTTTGCGCAGAGAAGCCAAAATTTTATTGATTCCAGCCTCTGAAAGATGGGCTTTTTGGCTCAAATCAGCTATCGTTAGGTGCGAATCATTGGCAAGAAGCGAAACAATACGCTGTTCAGAGCCACTCAAACGCAGAGAATACATCTTATTCTCTACTGTTTTAACATTTTTATTCTCTACTTTCAAAGACTTTTGTTCTATCTTTTTATCCTTTACTTTAACCTCTATCTTATCCTTTACTTCTCTATCTATTTTTTCCTGTAGTTTATGTACGACCTCCTGCCGAACCGTTTCCTGCAAAGTATGCAAAATATAGGTGATAAATGCGGTACCATCGGCACTCTCAGGTATAGAAGGTGCAGAATCCGATGCATTTTCGTCCCGTTTCATCGAAAAATCGTCGATTTCATCAAGCGCGCGCAGGATTCCTGCTTGCGAAGCTATCTCAGAGACCAAGCGCAGCATCTCTGGTGTGAGGCGGAAAGGAGGTAAGTACATATCTTATTCTATAAGTTATTCTGCCGCAAAGATACAAATAAACCTTCAAATTGCCAAACAATTATAGAATAAAATAATATTCCACCTGAAATTCTCCCGTTTCGCAATTTTTTCGTAACATTTTTGCTTTTTGTGTACAACATTCATAAAAAAGATGTACCTTTGCACTAGCTAACTAACTTATCAACGACAAGTATGAAAAAACTACTCTTATCTCTTCTGCTCATGGTAGCAGTAACTGCAAATGCTGCAGACAATAATCCAGTGTTAACAATTGAGGGTGGTCAAGTACAAGGAGTTCTGACCGACGACCATCCCGACGTATTTGTCTATCGCGGTATCCCCTACGCTGCCCCACCCATCAAGGAGAACCGTTGGAAAGAGCCTCAGCCCATCATACCTTGGAAAGGTGTGAAGATCTGCGACACCTTTGGCCATCCCAGCTATCAAGCCATCCAGTATCCTGGCGGCTACTTCACAGAATGGGGCTACGGCAAAGAGGCTCCCTATAGTGAAGACTGTCTATACCTTAACGTTTGGACGAAGGCTCCTGGTCAGGTCAACAAGAAACTACCTGTAGCCCTGTGGATTCATGGTGGCGGTTTCCGCGAGGGATGGGGCTCCGAGCCTGAATTCGACGGACAGGAATGGGGTGCCAAGGATGTGGTACTCGTTAGCATCAACTACCGTCTGGGCGTTTTCGGATTCCTCGTCCACCCTGCCCTATCGGCCGAAAGTCCACATCATGTTTCAGGAAACTACGGAATTCTCGACCAGATTGAGGCGCTGAAGTGGATCAAGAAGAACATCGCACAGTTTGGTGGTGACCCCAACAACGTAACTATCTTCGGGCAAAGTGCCGGTGGAGGCAGTGTGCGTACACTCTGTGAGAGTCCGCTGGCTCGCGGTCTGTTCCACAAGGCAGTCATCATGAGCGCCCAAGGACTCGCAATCCCTGACGCCAATGGCAATATGATTGGCGGCCGTTATAGTGGTGGTACGTTTGCGGATGCTGAAGCTAACGCCAAGAAAGTGTTCGACTGGGCCGGACTGACCGACCTGCAAAAAATGCGTCAAGCATCGACAGAGACTATCTTCGCGCTAAACACCCTGTATTATCAGATTAACAACGACGGACAGCAGCCCAGCGGGCCAATGGCATTTATGCGCAGGGGACTGCCCTTTATGCCGATGATTGACGGCTATGTCTGCGTGAAGAGCTTCGACGATGCCACTCGTGAGGGCACCCTTGCCGATGTACCTTATATGATCGGCTTCACGCTGAACGATATGGGTAATATGGCACCCAACATCGTCGAATTCTGCAAGGTTCGTCAGCAGAAGGGCGGCAAAGCCTGGGCCTACCAGTTTGCCCGTCCGTTGCCCGACGACGGTTCTCATCCTGAGGTGACGCAGCGTTTGAAAGGAGCCTTCCATTCCTCAGACCTTTGGTTTGTCTTCAAATCGCTGAAGCATTGCTGGCGTCCTTGGACCAAAGGCGACTGGGACCTCTCTGAAAAGATGCTTACCGCATGGAGTAACTTTGTGAAATACAGCGATCCCAACGGCCCCAAGGGTGGCAAATGGGCACCTTGTACAGAAAAAAATCCCAACTTCATGGTATTCAAACTCGACGACAAAGACGCTGAAGCCTCTTTCTTCGGAACCCCAGAGAGAGCTCCTCAACCTCAAGGGTTCGGTTTTCCACCAACAAGATAAACGACTATAATGAATAAGGGACTTCACATACGCGAAGTCCCTTATTCTTTAGTTACAAAGTATCTGAATGATGCGCTCCGCTGTGCGTCCGTCCCAACGGTCAGGCAAGGATGGAGACTTCCACTGGCCATCGACCATGCGCTGCAGTTCTTCGCGCAGTCGGCTGGCATCCTCACCAACAAGGACGTTGGTACCTTGCTTGACGGTCTCAATGTGCTCGGTATAGGAGTTGAGCGTGATGCAGGGAATCTGATTGAATGTAGCCTCCTCAGCAACGTTTCCAGAATCGGTAATAATGCCCCTGGCATGAGCAGTGAGATAGCCAAAGTCAAGGTAAGTGAGAGAAGATGTAAGATGGATGATGGATGACGGAAGCTGGAACGACGCCAACATGTCGTAGGCACGGCCACGAAGTGGAGCAATGACAGGCAGAGAGCCTGCAACATCAGTAATAGCCTGAAGCATCTTGCGGAGGTTTTCCTCATTAGCCAACAAGGCTTTACGATTAATCGTAAAGACAAGGTATTCTCCGTCTTTGATGCCATCAAGACAGGCTGGGCGTGTCCAACGGTCGTGGTTGTAGCGTAGGGTATCCATCAAGATGTTGCCCACCATATATATCTTGTGATTCTCAGCACCTTCACGCGTAGCAATACTGCTGGAGCCTACTCCAGCGGTAAACAACAAGTCACTAAGTCCGTCGATAACCAGGCGATTAATCTCCTTAGGCATAGAGATATCGAACGAGCGCGTACCTGCTACGAGATGTGCCAAACGCAGTCCACGCTTCTTGGTGACGATAGCAGCAGCCATTGTTGAGGCAAGATCGTCGACCACAATGACCGTATCGGTGCTGTTTTGTTCCAGATAGCGCTCAAACTCAGCCATCACACGCCCCGTCAGTTCGTTGAGATTCTCGCAGTCGACACCCAGAAAGGCATCAGGACGACCAATCTGCAAGTCGCTAAAGAGCGAGGGTTCCAGCGTGGGGTCATCCTCTCTACCTGCATAAACCAGACGGTATGCGCAGCTATCAGTACTTTCAATGGCACGGATGAGTGGTGCTACCTTGATGAAATTGGGTCGTGCACCCGTAAATATGCAAATGTTCTTCATAGAAGCTAAAATTATACAAATGGAAAAAATTATTGTTCTGGGGCCTGCCAGCCAATCTTTTTCTCGTAGGCCGGTGACTCCTCTTTAAGTCGAAAATCGTAGATCAGATTGTCCCCATCAACCAGCAGGAAGTGTTTGGTGCCTTGAATATCGTCATCTTTCTTCTCCCAGATGACATCTTTCACAAGTTCAGTATCCTCAACCTCTGGAGTTCGCAGCAGACAGTTCTCGAAATAGTAGTCGGAATCTTCGTCGACATCACCCATCACAACATTGTCAGCATAACCTGTTGCCAATGTATTGGTACACAACAGCTCAATGGGTTTCTTGTCAGAAGGAGCAAACCGCAAGGCAGCACCACGATTGGCTGACAGGGGATAAAATTGAGGCAACGTGGCGTGATCGATAGTTGCCTGACAACCCAAAAGCGCCACACAGTCATTGAGTGCATTAGACAGTACACTATTGCTAATAGTCACCTCGCTGTCATGCGCCCACAGACCAAAACCTTTGCTATTATGAACTATCGTATTGGTAAGCACGACAGTGGTGGAGTCGCAGTGCAGCGCATCCATGGCATTACGAATCACACAGTCTGTAAACTGACAACCATCAGCTTTCGGCTTCACCGTAATACCTTTCCACTGACCACTAATACGGTCGTATGGCAAGTTGCTGAACATATGGTCCAGACGGTCACCACGCATCGTCACGTTCTCAGCAATTAAAGCACCACTAACGTTAATGCCTGCACCGTCGTGGAAGTAGAGTGTCGTATTCTTAATGGTCAGCGTAGCACCCTCGGAAACATTGATGCCGCCATAGATGACAATAGGAGTTGACGTTTCAATAGTACAATCTGTTATGATATCAACATTCTGCCACTGTTCAGCATTCCAACTGTAGGTACGCAGATTCACTTTCTGAACGACCCCACTCTCCAACGTAAACAGCAGGTTGTCCTCCTGCAATTGCGGATCGGATGAGGTATTCTCTGCTGCCGTAACCTCAACAAAGACACGTAGGCTGTCGCCCTTACGAATCTCCAAATCGTTGACAACTGGATTAAGAAAAGAACCGTCAACATTGGCGCGGAAACCCGACTGTCCAGCACGCTCTAGACGCACAGTGCGCAGGCGCAGGCCGTCACCCGAATGGTTATGCACCCAAAAGGAATAGGTCGATGAAGGCACCTGAGCAAAGAGCGTATCCATACGTACAGTGTCGCAGGTGAACGTCAGTCGATGACTCGCATCTGTAGAGAACGAGTCGTTGTCGCTGCACGATGCCAGCAACACGCCAACTGTCATAAAGAAGAATAGCCGTCTTATCATATACAGATAAAACGGCTTTTCTCCTATTTTATTGCCTTTACTTGCCAAAATAGCGCTTCAGCAATCCTGCGAAGCCTGCTCCATGACGGGCCTCGTCCTTAGCCATCTCATGAACGGTGTCGTGGATAGCATCAAAACCTGCAGCCTTAGCATTCTTAGCAATGCGGAACTTATCCTCGCAAGCACCAGCCTCGGCAGCAGCACGCTTCTCCAGATTGGTCTTGGTGTCCCATACGCACTCGCCCAGTAGCTCAGCAAAGCGTGAAGCGTGGTCGGCCTCCTCGAATGCATAGCGCTTGAATGCCTCGGCAATCTCAGGATAACCCTCGCGATCAGCCTGACGTGCCATAGCCAGATACATACCTACCTCGCCGCACTCACCGTTGAAATGTGCACGCAGGTCGTTGATCATCTCGTCTGATACACCCTCGGGCTTGCCGTCGCCAATCTTATGAACGGTAGCATAGGTCATGTCGGCATCGTCCTTCAGTTCACTGAACTTTGAGGCAGGAGCCTTACAAATAGGGCACTTCTCGGGAGCAGCATCGCCTTCGTAGATATATCCACAAACGGCGCAGATAAACTTTTTCTTCATAATTAATCTGTATTTGTTTGGTTAGTTAATAATATCACTTTTGCAAAGATACGAAGAAAAAATTATTCCTGCAAGAATTTTGCAGGAATATTTTTCTACAGGGACATCTAGAACAGGTTTTACTGCTCCATCTTACAGGGAATGTCGTTTGTACGATACTTCGAAAGCAGAGGAATTTCCTCGCACAACGCATCGGCCAGAAGACGTGCCACCTGATGGGCACCATAGATGTTATAGTGCGTATTGTCTTGACGCCCATCGGGCAATGCCTTATGTTCACCAGGCTTGTACCACATGTGTAATTTCTTGGACCCTTCAGGACCTAACGACTGCTCCAAGTTGGCCGTAATCTTGTTGGCATCGATGAACAAAGCGTGCATACGCTGAGCAACATCACGCGGGGCAACAGCATAAAGTCCATGGGTGTCGACCAGCGAGTCTCCTTCTGTCTGCTGAGGAGCATCCTTGAACGTTGTGTTACGCAAGGCCTCATCGTCATCATTTTTCGCAACTTTCTTAGCAAAGTTACGACGCGCTACACAGTTCATAACCACTGGGATACCACCATGTTCACGAGTCTCGCGAATATACTTGGCATAGTTATAGTCGAACGTCGACCCTGGATCGGTATGACGTGCAACCTGTGGTTTCTCGTCGTTATGACCAAACTGAATGATGACGTAGTCGCCAGGCTGTAGTTTGTCGAGAACCTTCTGCCAACGCCCTTCGTCAATAAAACTCTTCGAGGAGCGACCATTGACGGCGTGGTTATCGACACGGATGAAAGCCTCATCGAAATAACATTGTAAGGCCATACCCCACCCACGTTCAGGAGACCCTTTGGAAAGGTCCTTCTTGGCAGCTGTCGAGTCACCAATAATAAAGATAGTAGTAGTTTTCTGATTGGTGGCCGAGGTGCACACAAGCACCAAGGCCATCAATGCTGCAAGTAGTTTGATTTGTTTCATAATCTTTTATTTCGTTATAACGTTATATCGTTATTACGACAACTTCGCTATGAGCTCCTCTGACGAAACAAGCACCTGCTCGCCAGTCTCCATATTCTTCAGGGTAACCTTCTGGGCTGCCATTTCACTCTCACCAGCCAGCACAACAAAAGGTATCTGCTTAGCATTGGCATACGACATCTGCTTCTTCATCTTTGTTGCGTCAGGATAAATCTCAGCACGGATGCCACTCTCGCGAACCTTATTTATAATAGGCAGGCAGTAAGCAGTTTCCTGTTCACCGAAATTGATGAAGAGCACCTGTGTAGTGTTCAGCGAATCCTTGGGATAGAGGTCGAGCGCATTCAGCACGTCATAGATACGGTCTACACCAAACGAGATGCCGACGCCAGACAAGCCAGGCATACCGAAGATGCCCGTCAGGTTGTCGTAACGGCCACCGCCAGAGATAGAACCCATAGGCGTGTCAAGAGCTTTTACCTCAAAGATGGCGCCCGTATAGTAGCTCAAGCCACGAGCCAAGGTGAGATCGAGCTGAATTTCGTTATTGAGAGGTGAGAGGTGAGAGGTGAGAGGTGAGAGAATAGCGCGGGTTTCCTCAACACCTTTAAGACCCGTCTCACTGTCTTTCAAGACTTCAGCGATGATGTTCAGCTTTTCCTCGTTAGTTCCTTCCAGCATGATAATGGGCTGTAGTTTCTGAATCTGTTCCTCGCTAAGTCCATCCTCACGAAGTTCCTGATTGACGTTATCAATACCAATCTTGTCGAGTTTGTCGATAGCTACAGTGATGTCCACAATCTTGTCGGCAGCACCGATGACCTCAGCGATACCCGTCAGGATTTTGCGGTTGTTAATCTTAATCTGAACACGAACGCCAAAGCGGGTGAATACGGTATCGACAATCTGCATCAGCTCCACCTCATTGAGCAGTGAGTCAGAGCCGACGACATCACCATCGAACTGATAGAACTCACGATAGCGCCCTTTCTGAGGACGGTCGGCACGCCACACGGGCTGTACCTGATAGCGCTTAAAGGGCAACTGCAACTCCTCACGGTGCATCACCACATAGCGGGCGAAGGGAACAGTAAGATCATAGCGCAGACCTTTCTCACAGATTTTTGAGGCCAGACGGAGCGTATTACGTTCTGTCAGTTCCTCATCAGCAATCTTATTCAGGTAGTCTCCTGAGTTCAGAATCTTAAACAGCAGTTTATCCCCCTCCTCGCCATACTTACCCATCAGTGTCTGCAGGGTTTCCTGAGCAGGTGTTTCAATCTGTTGAAATCCGTAGAGCTCATAGACACTACGGATGGTATTGAAGATATAGTTGCGCTTGGCCATCTCTACAGGGCCAAAATCACGCGTTCCCTTAGGTATACTTGGTTTCTGTGCCATTATTTACGTACGATAGTTTGAGCACGGTCAGGACCGATAGAGATAATCTTGATGGGGGTTTCCAATTCTTTCTCCAGGAACTTGATGTAGTCAGAGAACTCCTTGGGGAACTGGCTCTCGTCAGTGAACTGGGTCATGTCGGTCTTCCAACCGGGCAACTCCTTATAGACGGGCTCAATACCCTTCTCAATGTCGTATGGAAAATCGCGTGTCTCAACACCATTCACCTTGTAAGATGTGCAAGCCTTGATAGTATCGAAGCCATCGAGTACATCGCTCTTCATCATGATGAGCTGGGTAACGCCATTCACCATAATGCTGTAGCGCAGAGCAACGAGGTCGATCCATCCACAACGGCGCTCACGACCAGTGACGGCACCATACTCGTGACCGAGGTCACGAATCTTCTTGCCAGTCTCATCAAAGAGCTCTGTGGGGAAAGGACCTGCACCAACACGTGTACAGTAAGCCTTCATAATTCCGAACACCTCGCCAATCTTGTTGGGACCAATACCCAGACCAGTGCAGGCACCTGCGCAGATGGTGTTAGAAGAGGTAACAAAGGGATAGCTACCGAAGTCAATATCAAGCATAGTACCCTGAGCGCCCTCGCAGAGTACGCTCTTACCAGATCGCAGAATCTGGTTGATTTCATGCTCGCTGTCCACAATGGGGAACTGGCGCAGGTAGTTAACACCCTCCAACCACTTCTTCTCGACCTCAGTGATGTCGTACTCAAAGTTCAGTGACTTAAGGATGGCCTCGTGACGAGCTTTAGCGGCAGCATACTTCTCCTCGAAGTTTTCGAGGATATCACCTACGCGCAGACCTGTACGGCTGACCTTATCGGTATAGGTCGGGCCGATACCCTTTCCTGTGGTACCTACCTTGTTCTTACCCTTCTGAGCCTCATAGGCAGCATCGAGCACACGGTGGGTAGGCATAATCAGATGAGCCTTCTTAGAAATATGCAAACGCTCCTTCAGCGCATGACCACTGGCTTCCAGTGCCTTGGCTTCCTCCATGAAGAGGTCGGGAGCCAATACCACACCATTACCAATGATGTTTACCTTACCACCCTGGAAGATACCAGAGGGAATAGAACGTAACACATACTTCTGTCCTTCAAACTCCAGTGTATGACCGGCATTGGGACCGCCCTGAAAACGGGCAACAACATCGTACTGGGGAGTCAACACATCGACTACCTTACCCTTTCCTTCGTCGCCCCACTGCAAACCGAGCAGGACATCTACTTTACCTTGATTCATTGTCTTATCTATTGTTTAAACTATTTTTGTTTCTTCTCCGTATGGCGCCTCGTCTTGGCTTGACACGAACTGCAAATTCCATAGACATAAAGCATAAAACCATCCTTATGGAAGCGTCGCATCGGCATGCTGTTGATAGCCTCGCTGACCTGATGGGACTTCACCTCAGTCACCTTTCCACACATGGTGCATATCTGATGGCAATGGCTGTTGTTATCATAGCAGGCCTCGTATTTCGTCGTAGACTGAAAACGATGACGTACCACAAGACGCAACTCTACAAACAGGCGCAACGTATTGTAAAGCGTAGCACGACTAACGGGGAAGTTGTAGTCGTCAGCCAGTTTTTCGCCTAGCTCCTCTAGGGTAAAATGCCCTGTGATGCTATACACCGCATCAAGAATGGTAAAGCGCTCTGGCGTCTTCCTGCGCTTGTTCAATTCTAGATAGCTGGTCAAGATATTCTTGACCGTTGCCTTAACGTTTTCTCTCATTTTATGTGGTCATAGTGGTTAAAAACCGCACAAAATTACTACTTTTTTTGGAGATTAAGGCAACAATTATTTAAAAAATATCTAAATTGATAGATTTCGTAGCACTTTTTGCCAGTCGCTCATACATCAGACCCAGTTCGGCAAAGCGATAAATGCTCTGCATAGCCGCCTTACGGACAGAAGGAAATGGTCCTTGCAGTGCCGTCAATGCCTGGTCAATGAACTCGTTGATGCCCCGCTCGTTGGGCTCCTGTTTATTCATAAACAGACGTGTCAACACATGGAAGCCACAGAGCTGGTCGAACTCCTTATCAGAGGCTATCCACTGATAAGCTTTCTCAGGAGCATACGGCAGATATTGGAACAGATTAAAGGCAGCCTGTTCGGCAATCTCCTGCGAGGGAATCTGCTCCATCCAGATATCTACGACCTCTGGCAGTATCTTGTCGGCAGGCATCAACATTGTAGCCAGAATCTTACACTCGCGGACATTCTCTTTCCACAAGGCTATCGCCAAATCATAGTCTGGGCCAAGTTCCTCAGCCTTAGCCTTCAGACGAGGCAATGTTGCACCCCAGTTGAGGTGATAGTTCAGCCCCTTGTCGCGCATCGACTGAGCCACAGAGCCGTCCATCATCTGACGGAACGACTGTTTGATTTCTTTTATCTTAGAGGGTACCGTACTCTTGTCCATAGCGTAGCATTTGTTGAACATAACTCTCTGTATAATCAACTTCTATGTCGCTGATTTCCCCATGAGCGTCGAGAACAGGACTGAGAACAGGATTGATGAAACCCTTATAAGGTGCCAGGTCAAGTCGTTTGTAACGCTCTAACACCTCTTGGTGCAACTGTGCATCAACCTTTACGGCATAGCGCTCCACCAGTTGACGGGCTGCCTCATAGTCACCCTCACTCTTGATGCGCTGGATCTCTGCTAACAGACGGGCAAAAAGCGTGCGAAGAGCCTGATAGTCGTTGATGCGCACGAAAGTTTTTCCTTCGCGTTTCTCCAACTTGATAATGTCCCCACCCTGTTCGTAGCACCAGTGAGCTATCAGCGAACGGTTGCGCATGTGTGCCTCTTCTATCTGGTGGTCTGGCTCAATGCGGATGAGCTGTGTCATCAAACCATTCATGATATAGCTGTAGTACTGAGCCTGATAAGCCTCATCATCAGGCAACAGCCCTAACTCGACCAACTTATGGTCTGCGATATAGTAGAGTCCAAAGAGGTCGGCACGCGCCTCCTCGATGGTGTTGCCGTAAGCCTTCAATGCATCAGGGTCTGTTCCTGGCAACAACTGTCCGCTACCATGTCCCAGACACTCGTGCAGGTCGGTATGCAGATCATCGCACTTGTCACCATACTTCTCGATGATTGCCAACGTTTCCCGATCTATCACAAACTCCTCCTTGAAGCCACTGCCGTGAGCAGCCTTGTTATAGGCTTCTGTGATATTCGAAATAGTGATGCTCTTCGAACCATGCTCTGCACGTATCCAGTCGGCATTGGGAAGATTA
>Ga0310695_10012830_pt1 | contig 11640 bp, 11 predicted proteins | sample RumenRJG_04DNA_FD_203882 | JGI IMG/M metagenome (GOLD analysis project Ga0310695, IMG submission 203882) | Bovine rumen microbial communities from Lethbridge, Alberta, Canada - RJG_04 (v2) (version 2) | ecosystem: Host-associated > Mammals > Digestive system > Stomach > Rumen | place: Canada... | reverse complement strand
AGTATGTCATCGTCAAAAAGTATCAACGACAGAACAGTTATTGTAACTGAAATATTTGAGAAATATTCGCCATCTTAACAATTGATAGCTGAGACAGCCGTCACAGCAGCGGAAGTCATAAAACTATTTTAATTTAGTAAAAATTATTTCTGGAAAGTAAAAATGATTTCTAGTAAGCTAAAGTCACTAAAAGTAAGATGTTAAAGAAAGGATTATTAAAATGGCTAAAACAATCACAAAAGACATGCTTATCCCCGAGATACTCGAGATGGATCCCTATATCGCAAATATGCTTATGGCGCAGGGAATGCACTGCATCTCCTGCTATGCGGCAGCAGGTGAATCACTTGCGGAAGCAATGTTTGTTCACGGCTACAGTGCCGATGATATCGATGTAATGGTAAATGAACTCAATGATTATTTGAAGCAGAAGGAAGAGTACGAAGCTGAGAATGATGCTGAGGCAAGAAAAGCCGCAGGCGTTGATCCGGCAGGCGATAATGTATGAAGACTTACGAACTTATAGCACCATGCCACTTTGGCCTTGAGTCAGTGTTAAAGAGAGAGATAACGGATCTCGGCTATGAAGTAAGTACCGTTGAGGACGGAAGAGTTACTTTTATTGGAGATCATGAGGCACTGGCAAGAGTTAATATCGGATCCAGAACAGCAGAGAGGATACTGGTAAAGCTGGGAAGCTTCCATGCCGAGACCTTCGAAGAACTTTTCCAGGGGACAAAGGCTCTTCCGATAGAGGAGTGGATCCCTAAGGATGGGAGATTCTGGGTGGCCAAGGCTGCCAGTGTTAAGAGTGCTCTTTTCTCACCCTCGGACATCCAGTCCATAATGAAAAAGGCGATGGTAGAGCATCTTAAAGAGATCTACAGGACTGAGTGGTTTGAAGAAAGCGGCGCTGATTATCCAATAAGAGTTTTCCTTAAAAAAGATGAAGTGACAGTTGGGCTTGATACAACAGGTGAGTCTCTTCATAAGCGCGGATACAGAAAGCTTACGGCGAAGGCTCCCATAGCGGAGAATCTGGCAGCGGCACTTATCATGCTTACACCGTGGCATGCAGACCGTGTGTTGGTGGATCCGTTCTGCGGAAGCGGTACATTTCCTATAGAAGCCGCACTTATGGCTGCAAATATCGCTCCGGGAATGAACAGGAAGTTTACGGCAGAGAAGTGGACAAATGTCATTTCGGACAGCTTCTGGAAGGATGCAAGAGAAGAAGCTGCAGACATGATAGACAGAAGCGTGAAATGTGATATACAGGCTTATGATCTGGATCCCGAGATGACCAAGATCGCCAGAGCCAATGCGGAGCTTGCCGGCGTAAAAGACATGATACATTTCCAGACAAGGTCTGTTGCGGATCTTTCACATCCTAAAAAATACGGATTCATAATAACCAATCCGCCCTATGGAGAGAGACTGGAAGAGAAGGCGGAGCTTCCGGAATTATATAAGACCATAGGGGAAAGATATGCCGCACTTGATTCATGGTCGATGTTCATGATCACTTCATATGAAGATGCGGAAAAATATATAGGCAGAAAAGCCGATAAGAACCGTAAGATCTACAACGGAATGCTTAAGACATATTTTTACAGTTTTATGGGCCCCAGACCGCCCAAGCGCACAAGGAGTAATGATCAATGAGAACTATCATATTTGCAACAACCAATGCCGACAAGGTAAAAGAAATCGGTGAGATCATGCAGGGAACGGATACGCAGATCCTGCAGATGAAAGATATAGGATTTGATGAAGATATAGACGAGACGGGAACCACATTCACCGAGAATGCAGCCATTAAGGCAAAAGCCGTTGCGGATTACATCGCAGATAAGAAGAAAGATTTCATGGATGCTATAGTTATGGCAGATGATTCGGGGCTTGAGATCGATGCTCTGGGAAAGATGCCGGGAGTTCAGTCTCACAGATGGCTTGGAGACAGAACTTACACTCAGGCTATGCAGGACATAATCGATGAGATAAAGGATGTTCCTGAAGAAAAGCGTACAGCACGTTTTGTCTGCTCGATCGCAGCAGCACTCCCCGGAAAAGAGGATGCGATAACTGTTCTTGAGACTGTTGAAGGAATGGTTGCTCACGAGATAGCCGGTGAGAACGGATTCGGATATGATCCTTTCTTCTATGTGCCGGAATTCGGATGCACCACGGCACAGATGACTTCCGAACAGAAGAATCAGATCAGTCACAGAGGCAAGGCTGTAAGAGCGATGCGAGACAGACTGATAGAGTTAAAGTATATTGAACTCGTATAAAATCTCGCATAAATATTAAATTGGATATAACAAAAGCGGCATACGTTTTTGACAGTATGCCGCTTGTATGTTATAAAAGATGTTGCATGGTCACGGTTGATCCGGTCTCATGTGATCACATCGAGGTGTGGCTCAGCTTGGTGGAGCGCCTGGTTTGGGACCAGGAGGCCGCAGGTTCGAATCCTGTCACCTCGATTTTTTTATGCCTATTTTCTTATTTCAGTACCTTTTCTGTCATCTCGGGATCCATGTGACCGTCGCGGTGCATGGAGAATTTATCCATAGGATAGTTATCAAGATTATCAAGGATCTTTCTGCCGTCTGCTTTGCTGAGCAGGGTAGCTCTTGCCTTCATGACTTCCTGCGCAGTCTTATATCTTGAAGGTCCGCCTACACAGCCTTCAGGGCAGACCATACCTTCGATGAAGTCTTCGGGAAGTTTTCCTGCCTTGAGGAGAAGGAGTGCCTTGCGGCATTCGTCACCGCCGGCTGCCTTGCGAAGCTTGATCTCATCGGTTCTCTCACCGCGTTCCATCATGCATTCGAGAACAGCATTGGCAACGCCGCCGCTGGATGCGAATTTCTTTCCGAAGATGGTGGCTTCCTGATACTCTTCTTCCACAGGTTCAAGTGTCACATCCTTGGAACGGAGCAGTGCTGCGAATTCACCGAAAGTGATAACGTAATCGGCATTATCGGGAACGCTCTCGTCACGTGATTCGGATTTCTTTGCGATGCAGGGACCGATGAATACTGTGACGCAATCGGGATGCGTTAGTTTTAAGTAACGTGAGATTGCACACATGGGTGACACTATGGAGGACATATTATCACGGAACTGATCCGGGAAATGTTTCTTTAAGAGATTGATGAAAGCAGGGCAGCAGGATGTAGTCATCTTGCGGCCTTCTTCCTTGGCTTCTGTCCACTCCAGAGATTCGTAGGCTGCTGTCATATCTCCGCCGAGACCGACTTCAACCATATCGGCAAAACCCAGTTCCTTTAAAGCCTTGCGGATGGAGGCCATGGTGATATTTTCTCCGAACTGACCTTCTATTGCAGGGGCTGTCATAGCAATGACTTCTTTTCCTGCGAGGATAGCTTCGATGATCTGAACAAGATATATTTTTGAACCGATGGCACCGAAGGGGCAGGAGTGTATGCAGCGTCCGCAGTTGATGCACTTGGATTCATCTATTTTGCAGATACCATATTCGTCATAGGTGATGGCATTGACCGGACATACCTTTTTACAGGGACGTTCCAGATGAACGATGGCATTATAAGGACAGGCACCGGCGCACATTCCGCATTCCTTACATTTGGAAGGGTCGATATGCATGCGGACATCACCGGGGTGGATAGCGTCGAATTTACAGCTTGCCTGACAAGCCTTTCCGAGACAGAAACGGCAGTTATCCGTAACTGAGTATGCGGAAAGAGGACATTCGTTGCAGGCGGCATAGATTACCTGAACTACGTTGTCCGAATCGGGATTGTCCGATGTGTTCTGACCGCAGGCGAGACGGATACGCTCTCTTACGATCTCTCTTTCCTTATAGATACAGCATCTGAAGCTGGGTTTGGGTCCCGGTATCGTTTTCATGACGAGATCGTTCTTGGTCTCTTCATTAAGATTACCTGCCCATGCGAGTCTGCAGACTTCTTCCGCAATATCGTGTTTTAATCCTACGATTCCTTTGTCATTGGTGATCATGGCAACTCCTTTGTTGAATAAATCTTTTCACATTATAACATTTATATTGGGGTATGTAAGGGTAAAAGAAACCCATAAAACAGCATTTTTTATATTGAAATAATAAGGCGTATTAATTAAAATAACTCTTTGTGTGTTCGAGTAAGACAAAAAGTCTTATTCAGGTTGGAGAAAGAAGGGAACTGAAATGGATAAAGCAAAAGTAAAGCCTACAGAGGAAAAACTCAAACCGAAGCTTTTTTCGGTAATGAAGACATATTCGAAGGCGCAGTTCGTTAAGGATGTCGTATCAGGTATCATTGTTGCGATCATAGCTCTTCCGCTTTCAATTGCGCTTGCACTTGCATCGGGAGTAGGTCCTGAGCAGGGATTATATACTGCTATAGTAGCGGGATTTATTGTTTCCTTCCTCGGAGGAAGCAGAGTTCAGATCGCGGGACCCACGGCTGCTTTTGCGACAATAGTAGCGGGAATAGTTGCTACCGAAGGAATGGATGGTCTTATCATTTCAACCGTAATGGCCGGTATCATTATGATAATCATGGGTCTGTGTCGTTTCGGGGTCCTTATTAAATATATCCCCGGAACCATTACATCGGGATTTACATTTGGTATAGCAGTCACGATCCTTATCGGACAGATCAAGGATTTCCTGGGACTTACTTTTCAGAATGCTCCCGTTGAGACATTAGATAAGGTAGCAGAGGTTTTCAGGTGTATCGGAACGATTAATGTTCAGGCACTTCTTATAGGTATACTTTCGCTTGCCATTTTGATCTTATGGCCAAAGAAGTTAGAGAAGATTCCGGCGTCCCTTATTGCCGTTATCATTTGTTCGGCTATTGTTAAACTTACGGATATCAATGTTAATACCATCGGTGATCTCTATGAGATCTCTTCCAGACCCCCTCAGTTTGTTTTACCCGAAGTTACATTTGCAAGGGTGAAGGCTCTGGTTCCCAATGCATTTACCATTGCCATCCTTGCCGCTATCGAATCACTTTTATCCTGTGTTGTATCCGACGGTATGATAGGATCGAGACACAGATCGAATATGGAGATAATCGCACAGGGTACCGCAAATATAGCATCCGCACTTTTCGGAGGAATACCAGCAACCGGTGCTATCGCAAGAACTGCGGCCAATGTTAAGAACGGCGGACGTACACCTGTTGCCGGAATGGTCCATTCAATAGTTGTGCTTGCTATCCTTTTGATACTCATGCCTTATGCTTCGCTTATTCCCATGCCTACCATCGCAGCCATTCTCTTCGTGGTTGCCTATAATATGAGCGGCTGGAGAAATATTGTTTATACCGCAAAGACCGCGCCCAAGAGCGATATAATGGTACTGTTCGTAACACTTATCTTTACCGTAGTATTCGACCTTGTGGTTGCCATCGGCGTTGGTATGGTACTTGCAGCTATCCTCTTCATGAAGAGAATGGCAGATGTTACGGAAGCACATGCATGGGTTGATGTGGATGATGAAGATACGGATCCGGACAATATCCTTCTTAAGAAGATCCCTCAGAATACAAGAGTGTTCGAGATCAACGGACCTATGTTCTTCGCGGCTCACGATAAGTTCAAATACATGCTTGATGACGAGGATATAGATGTTCTCGTGATAAGAATGAGAAACGTACCTGCTGTTGATGCGGCAGGCGTAGAGACTCTCGCTAATATAGTTAAACGTTGTGAGAAACATAATGTAAAAGTCGTATTCTCACACGTCAATGAGCAGCCTGCTCATGCTATGGAGAAGGCCGGCTTATCGGCTAAGATCGGCAAAGAGAATTTCTGCAGCCATATCGATACCGCTCTCGTAAGAGCTGCCGAGATCGAAAAAGAGATAAAAAACAGTAAGGCGGAAAAGTGATCGGAAGGAAATTGATATCATGACAGAAGTATGGTTTGTAAGACATGCGGAACCAAATTACGATAATCATAATGATCTGCTCAGGGAACTGACAGAGAAGGGCTTGAAGGACAGGGCGAAGGTCTGTGATTTCTTCGCGGATAAAGAGATCACCGTTGCCTTATCAAGTCCGTATAAGAGATCGATCGACACTATCAGACCTTTTACCGACAGCCGCGGTCTTGAGATAGAGATTGTTGATGATCTGAGAGAAAGGAAAGTCTCCGATGAGTGGGTAGAAGAATTTAAAGATTTTACTGCCAGACAGTGGGAGGACTTTTCATTCAGACTTCCGGGCGGAGAGTGCTTAAGAGAAGTGCAGGACAGGAATATAGCAGCTCTTAAGGGTATCCTGAAAAAATATAAAGGTGAGAAGATCATTATCGGAAGTCATGGGACGGCTCTCAGCTGTATAATCAATTATTATGATGATTCATACGGATATGAAGATTTCAGGGCAATGGTCGGGAAGATGCCATGGGTAGTTGAATTTATCTTTGATGATGATATGAATTGTCTCGAGATCAATAAATTTGATATTTGATCGCAATTGCGATATAACAAAAAGAATTATGCTACAGACGGTTCGACAAAATGATTACATGATTAAAAATAACGGGAGTTACGGGAAATGAATCCTAAAGTAAAGAGATTAACTACGGCAGCGGCACTTCTTGCAATATGTATAGTAAGCCAGTTCTTTAAGAATACCAGTGTATTTATCACAGGACCCATTATCAACACATGCATTATCATTTGTGTCATGGCCTGTGGACTGCCCTGGGCAATACTCTTATCGATCGTAACTCCGGTTACGGCTTTTATTATCACAGGGGCACCTGTTATGAAAGTGATACCCGGGATAATGCCTCTTATCATGGTGGGTAATGCACTTCTTGCACTTGGTGCGTGGATCATCGCAAGAAAAAAGAAGACAAGTAAAAACCTGCTTATTGGAAGTTGTATAGGAAGTGTGATCAAAGCGGTTTTTATGGCACTTACCATTTCTTACGGCCTGCTTTTGACAACAGCTCTTCCCGAGAAGATGGCGCCCATGCTTCCGAAGCTTCAGTTTACTTATTCGGTCGTTCAGCTCATAACTGCGCTTGTTGGTACGGCTTTGGCTGCGGTCATCTGGATACCGTTAAATAAATTTGCAGATAATCCCGAATAAAAATTGGATGATCGTTAAGGCGCTTCCGAAAGGAGGCGCTTTTTTGTATTGTTAGTTTGTGAAATCCGGAGTCGGACAAAGATTCACGGAAATGACGGACAGCTGTGGTAGAATATAAAAGGTTTTTAACTGATCATGATAGCAGGAGAAAAATATGGATATCAAAGTTATTCAGGGATTACTGATCCCTTTTTTGGGAACTACACTTGGTGCGGCTTGTGTATTCCTGATGAAAAAACAGTTGTCATTAAGGGTACAGCGAATACTAACCGGATTTGCGGCAGGAGTTATGGTTGCGGCATCTATATGGAGCCTTATCATTCCTGCTCTTGAACAGGAGGCTGATAAGGGGAGACTGGCTTTCCTTCCGGTTGTGACAGGCTTTTGGATGGGTATCATTTTCCTGTTGCTTATCGATAAGCTTACTCCTCATCTGCATGCGAATAATGCAGTAGAGGGACCGAAGAGCAGTCTCAGCAGAACCGCGAAGATGATACTTGCCGTCACGATCCACAATATACCGGAAGGTATGGCTGTGGGAGTTGTATTTGCGGGATGGATGAACGGAAATGAGAAGATAAGTGCTGCAGGTGCGCTTGTGCTTGCCATAGGTATAGCCATCCAGAATTTCCCGGAAGGTGCCATCGTATCAATGCCTTTCTGTGCCGAAGGAAATTCCAAACCGAAGGCTTTTCTGTATGGTGTTCTGTCGGGAGCGATGGAACCTGTTGCAGGTATCATAACAATTGCTTTGTCATCGCTTATCGTTCCCGCACTTCCGTATATGCTAAGCTTCGCTGCTGCTGCGATGTTTTATGTTGTGGTGGAAGAACTTATCCCGGAACTTTCCGAAGGAGAGCATTCGGATCTGGGAACCATTTTCTTCGCAGTGGGCTTTACACTTATGATGACGCTGGATGTAGCATTAGGCTGAACACTGCGCTGATCGCTTTGCTGTATGATTGTCGTGCCTCAAGGGGTGTGAGAATGATCGACTGCCGGATTTGCCGGAGGATCTTATATGATCCTCCGGCATTTTTATTTTTTATGGCGATTATAGGTCAGGCTTATACATGGGTATAGTATTTACGGATTTGTTAAAACCCTTATTTTTGCGGATTATTAAGGTGTAAATTTTGGGAGGTAGAAAGATGTCGAAAAATAATTTAAAACTTCCGGCAGTTGAGATCCGTGAACTCAGAACAAACTCTATCACGGGCTATGATGGAAATGCAAAGGATCTTGTTGAAAAAGCACACAGCACCGGGCTGAAAGATATAGAACGAGGATTTCAGCAGTGCGCAGGTTGTTCTATAACCAAGGCGGCCTGTATGACGGTTCTTATACAGGATGCTGCTGTTATAGAGCACGGCCCCATAGGATGTTCAACCTGCCTGCATGATTTCAACTTCACCTACATGGTAAACGGAAAACTTCGCGGAGTAGGCGCACCTACACAGAGAAAGATCTTCTCAACAAATCTTCAGGAGAAGGATACTGTATACGGCGGCACAAGAAAACTTGAGAAGACGATCCATGATGTATATGAGAGAACTCATCCGAATGCGATATTTGTTTTATCAACATGTGCATCGGCCATCATCGGTGATGATATAGAAAGTGTTTGTGATGCGGCTGAAGATGAACTCGGCATACCTATCGTATCAATCGTATGTGAAGGCTTCAGAACAAGAGTATGGACCACAGGTTTTGATGCCGCATATCACGGAATAGCAAGAAAGCTTATCGAGAAATCGGATAAGAGAGATGAAACCAAGATCAATGTTATCAATTTCTGGGGCGGAGATCGTTTCACTGAATGGTTCGCTCCCTTTGGATGCAAGCCCAATTATATTACACCGTACTCTACAGTTAATACATTGAAACACTCGGGAGATGCGGCAGCAACGGTTCTGGCCTGCTCAACACTGGGCTCTTACCTGGCAAACGTGCTTGAGACGGAATTCGGTGTACCCGAGATAGAGACGGCACCTCCTTACGGAATAGCACAGACCGACAGATGGTTCAGAGCATTGGGAAAGGTACTTCATAAAGAAGATATAGCTGAAAAGGTTATCGCTGAGAAGAAGGAAAAATATCTTCCGAAGATCGAAGAATTGAGAGAGAAACTCAAAGGCTTAAAGGCTTATGTAACAGGCGGCGCAGCCCACGGACATGCACTTCTTTCTGTACTTGGAGAACTGGGCATCGAAGCGGTCGGAGCATCTATCTTCCATCATGATGCGGTATTCGATTCAAAGAGAGTCGAGAACGATCAGCTCAAGGAACGTGTTGATGACTTCGGTGATGTTAAGCATTACAGAGTTTGTTCGAAGCAGGAATACGAGCTTGCCAATGCGCTCGGAAAACTTAAGCCGGATATCCTCCTTTCAAGGCACGGTGGTATGACACTTTGGGGTGCTAAATACGGTATACCCAGTCTGCTGGTGGGAGACGAACACTTAAGCATGGGATATGAAGGAATCTTGGATTACGGTGAGAGGATACTCGATACCATTGAGAACGATGAGTTTGTTAAGAACCTCCAGAAGCATGCGATCAATCCATATACGAAATGGTGGTTGATGCAGAATCCCGATTATTTTTTCGAGAAGTAAATTAGGAGGTTAGAGAAAACAGTTATGGCTAAATTTGAAGGACATATAGAACAGCCCAGGTTCTCCTGTGCGATAGGTGCGCTGCAGAGCGTGGTAGCGATCCCAAAAGCGGTCCCCATTCTTCATTCGGGGCCCGGATGCGGCGACATGGTGGCAGGTTTCTTTGAAAGAAGTAAGGGATATGCCGGAGGAGATACTTCACCCTGTACCAATTTCACGGAGCGCGATGTCGTATTCGGCGGAGCTGAGAAATTAAGGAAGATCATAAAGAATTCATATAAGGTTTTGGAGTCCGACTTACAGGTTGTAATGACCGGATGTACAGGTGGTATCGTAGGTGATGATATAGAGTCTGTGGTACAGGAATTCCAGAATGAAGGGAAGCCCATAGTGGCTGTTGATACACCGGGCTTCAAGTGCAACAACTATGTATCACATTCCAATGTAGTTAAGGCGATCATCGATCAGTATGTTGAACTTCATGAGGATGATAATCCCGCAAGAAGCGAAGCGAATACAGTCAATCTCTTCGCATCACTTCCTTACCAGGATCCTTTTTGGAAGGGCAATTTAAGAGAGTATAAGAGATTACTGGAAGGACTCGGACTCAAGGTACATGTTCTCTGGGGCCCGGAGTCAGGCGGAGTAAGTGAATGGAGAGAGATACCCAGAGCAAACTTCAATATCCTGGTATCTCCCTGGTACGGCAAGCCTATCGTAGATCACTTAAAGATCAAATACGGTCAGGATTATACATGGTTCCATTCCATCCCCATCGGAGGAAATGAGACCGAGAAGTTCCTCAGACAGGTATTGGATTTTGCTGTTGAGAAGGATGCGGGTATCGATAAGAAAGCTGCGGAGAAGTTTATCAGGAAAGAGGTCGATGCTTATTATGAAGAGATAGATAACCTTGCAACTTTCCTTCTGGAATTCAGATACGGACTTCCGAATCATGCACATATATTCAGTGATGCCGGATATGTTGTAGGTATCTCCAAGTTCCTTCTTCATGAGACAGGTGTTGTACCTAAGGAAGTATATGCAATAGACAATACACCTGAAAAGTATCAGCAGGATATACTTGCCGACCTTGCAAGTACAAGTGATAAGAAGGTGATCCCTCTTCGTTTCGAACCGGATGCGGGAAAGGCACAGAATGAAGTGCGTCAGCTCAGTCATAAAGGAAGAGGAATAATCCTCGGTTCCGGATGGGATAAGAATCTTGCAAGAGAGAAGGGATATGATTTCCTTTCAATCGCAGTTCCGAGTCCTGTAAGACTTGTGATGACAACCAATTATGTCGGATTTTCCGGAGGCTTAAGACTTATAGAAGATATATACTTTACAGCCCTCCAGAACTATTCGTAGATCGTGGGAGGTCAGACATGAGGATAGGAATGGCAACAACAGACGGAGTGTATGTGAATGAACACTTCGGAAATGCTAAATACTGGGATATATACGAGCTTGATGAGGAGTCTGAATTTGTGGAGACAAGAATGGTCCGCTCCGGATGTAATTGTCATGATCCTAAACTGTTTGACGATATGCTTAAAGCACTGGATGATTGCGAAGCACTATTTGTTTCCAGGATAGGAGAAGTGGCTGCAAATTATCTGATGAGTAAGGGCAAGCGGATATTTGAGGCATCAGGTCCCGTTGATGGTATTTTGGAACAGCTGCAAAACGGGGAGGTTTTAAAGAAAAAATGAGTATTGCGCTTGAAGAATTACAAAAGAGACATCCCTGCTTTGCGCTGGGAGAAAAAAATAATGCGGGAAGGATACATCTTCCAATAAGTCCGGGATGCAACATAGGATGCAGATTCTGTAAGAGAGATTTTAATGATACGGAAGACAGACCGGGAGTTGCATCGGGAGTTCTCAAACCGGAAGAGGCGGTGGATACGGTAC
>Ga0310695_10012823_pt1 | contig 11645 bp, 18 predicted proteins | sample RumenRJG_04DNA_FD_203882 | JGI IMG/M metagenome (GOLD analysis project Ga0310695, IMG submission 203882) | Bovine rumen microbial communities from Lethbridge, Alberta, Canada - RJG_04 (v2) (version 2) | ecosystem: Host-associated > Mammals > Digestive system > Stomach > Rumen | place: Canada... | reverse complement strand
GACGTGGCACGACGGGAGCAGTTACATGTAATATTCCTCTGGTTTGGCGCGTGGAAGAACTCGATGTCGTGCTATGCGCCAGCATGGTTCAAGCAGGATACGAAGCGGTTCCCACGGGCGATGACTGCCGAAGGGAAGCAGATGGAGATTGCCTCATGTTTCAGCGACAATGTACTGCAGGCCGACTTGAAAGCCTTCTCGGCACTCATGCGGCATATCCGCGAGAAAGACCCGCAGCACGAAGTAGTTGTCATGATGCAGATAGAGAATGAGATTGGTATGCTGGAGTCAGCACGCGACCATTCGCCGTTGGCAGAGAAGGCTTATAATAAAGAAAGGTGGGCGGAGCGTTACGGCACGGATGAGTATGCCGACGAGAAGTTTATGGCACTGAGCTATGCCCGCTATGTGGAGCATTTGGCTAAGGCAGCCCGTGAGATCCACGACATGCCGCTCTATGTGAATGCTGCCATGAACAGCCGTGGGCGCCGTCCTGGCGAATATCCGTCGGCAGGGCCGTTGGCACATCTCATTGACTTCTGGCACGAGGGAGCACCAAGCATCGACCTGCTTGCCCCTGACATCTACGACACAGGATTCAAGTCGTGGTGCGCAAAGTATGCGATGCCTTTGCGTCCGCAGGATGGAGGTACGGTAAAGAACCGTCTCTTTATCCCTGAGAGCCGCTGCTGCGAGAATAGCGGCGTCCGTGCCCTCTATGCCTTCGGCGAGCATCAAGCCTTAGGCTTCTCACCCTTCGCCATCGACCAGGCCAGCGAGAAAGAAACGGAATCCGTGACGAAAGCCTACGGGCTTATAAAACAGGTGGCGGCAGCAAATTCTTCACTCTTCACTCTTCATTCTTCACTTAAAACTTATGGTTTACTCTTCGATCAGGAAGACCATGAACGTATCATCAACGATGATAATGTAGTGATGACCTGCCACCATTACTTCACCCTACCCTGGGATCCACGTGCTACTGACGGAAGTATATGGCCTGAAGGCGGTGCCATGCTCATCCGTCTTGGCAAATTCGACTACCTGTTGGCTGGTAGCGGTGTAGTCATTGACTTCAAGACTCCCACTGAGAAACAACAAGAGCAGCAAAAGACATTAGGCGAAGACGGTTTCGCAGAAGCAGGTGCTAATAGCCAAGAGCTAACAGCCAAAAGCCAGAATTTCAATGGCACGCGTCTCGGCCTTCTTTCCGTGGATGAGGTTTCCATCTCTGACGACGGCACCATGCAATACCTCCGTCGTCATAATGGTGACCAAACGCACCAAGGTCGCCACGCCCGCATCGGTGTCGATGAATGGAAAATATTACACATTAAACTTTACGAATATTAAAACTAAAACAATTATGAGCAAAATTCTGATTTTACAAGGCTCTCCAAGAGCCAATGGTAACACCGCTTGGATGGCGGAAGAGTACAAGAAGGCTGCTGAGGCAGCAGGTCATGAGGTGACACTGGTAAATATCGCCAGAAAGAAGATTGCAGGCTGTCTGGCCTGTGAGTATTGTCACGGTAAGGGCAACGGCCAGTGCATCCAGAAGGACGACATGCAGGAACTGTATCCGCTGATGAACGAGGCCGAGGTGCTGGTGTTGGCTGCGCCCATCTACTACTTCACCCTCTGTGCACAGATTCAGGCTCCCATCCAGCGCATGTACTGCGTGAATAAACCCGCCAACGTGAAGAAGATGGCATTGCTGATGTCATCCTACTCTCCTGGCGTTTATGACGGAGCCACTGCCGAGTTTCGCGACATCTGCAACTACTGGCAGGTCGAGAACATGGGCTTTGTCTCTGCCAAGATTGACGAGCAGAAGACTGAGGAAACCAAGCAGAAAGTGATTGCATTGGTAGGGAAATTATAAACGATAATTCACAATAATCATTAAATCCCAAGGCATACCGATCATAAGGTTGGTTCGCAGTGGTGGACGGACATTCTCATTTCAATATCATCTACGGGGCGGTCAGCGCGTCCTGTGGCTGTGCCTTGAATCATCTCAACCACATCAAGACCTTCCTCAACCTCGCCGAACACGGTGTATTGGCCGTCAAGATGGGGCGTACCACCAACCGTTGAGTAAATCTTCAGTTGTTCGTCGGTCAGACCAGCCTTCCCTACCCTGTTCTCTGCCTCTGCAACCAGTTTGTCTTGCAGTTCCTGAAGTCCCTCGCGATTTCTGTCACGCCGCATCTGCATGATCTCTGCACGATGCTCGGCAGCCAGCGCGTTGAAGGCATCCTGCACCTTCTGCATCCTCAGTTGCTTGGAGTACTGGCGAAGTTGGCCCTCGTTGTACACGTCTCCCCAGACGATCTAGAACTGTGAACCGCTACTACGACGCTCAGGATTCACCTCGTCGCCCTGGCGTGCTGCAGCCAAGGCGCCACGTTTATGGAAGATGCCGTCTTTGATCTCGGCTTCAAGCGTGTAGTCAGGGCCACCCACACCCAGCATCTTACCAGCAGGTGCACCCTTCGAATCAGGGTCACCGCCCTGAATCATAAAATTCTTAATCACTCGATGGAACAGCGTCCCATCATAATAACCCTCCTTTGCCAACTTCAAGAAGTTGTCACGATGGATGGGAGTCTCGTCGTACAGGCGAACAATGATGTCGCCCAGCATGGTTTGAATCTTTACTTTTGTCATAACTATACTAAATTTTGGAGCAGCGAGGGCCAATTAAGCTTGGTATGCCACATATGTAATCGTAGTCAGTCATGCAGGGCTCGCCTACCCGTAGCCTTTCTATTGTTATTATGAACTTGGGTAGAGTCATACTTTATTCACCAACAATTGTTACAACTAATTCCCTTGCACCACCATAATTCCTGTACTCACAGAAGTAGATGCCTTGCCACGTTCCGAGGTTCAGACGGCCATCGGTGATGGGAATGGTGATGCTGACACCACTCAGCGTCGATTTGGCATGGGCAGGCATATCGTCGGCACCTTCCAGCGTATGCTCATACTCAGGGCGGTTCTCTGGAACCAAGCGGTTAAAGATGGTTTCCATATCGACGCGAACATCAGGGTCACAATTCTCATTGATGCTCAGTCCACAACTGGTGTGCTTCGTGAAGATGTTCACAATGCCCATCTTCGGCAACTTCGGCAACTGGCTCACAATCTCACTCGTCACCAAGTGGAAGCCGCGACGTTTCGGCTGCAGGGTTATTTCTATTTGTTGTACCATATCACTTTTTCCAAGCATTAACTACCTCACCAATAAACATGGAGTGTATACCACTAGTAAAATTAATCGTTAATATAAGATTTCGTCGTCATATCATAATATAATGCCTCCAGTTCCTGAAGGGTCAGTTTCTCCACACTGTGTTCGATGATACGTATCAGTTCATCGCGTCGATGTTCGTCTGTCTGATTGAATCTATTCATGTATGCCATAACTTTCTGAAATCAGTTGCTTTTCGCGTCAAGAATCAACTTTTGTTAATATTTGGGTACAAAGTTACGAATTTTTCTCTTTTTTTCGTACCTTCGCAGCAGATTTAATATGTTTTGTGAAATATAACCAAACAAAAGCTATAAGATTATGAGAAGATTTGTTGTATGCCTCATGGCAATGATGGGTGTGCTGACCCTTTCGGCACAGTCAAGTGTGTATGATTTTACGGTAAAGGACGATGCTGGCAAGGATGTGTCGCTCGCCGAGTACAAGGGTAAGGTGCTGCTGATTGTGAATACCGCCACGCGATGCGGATTCACTCCACAGTACAAGGAACTGGAGGCACTATATGAGAAGTATTCGAAGGACGGCTTCGAGATTCTCGACTTCCCCTGCAACCAGTTCGGAGAGCAGGCTCCTGGTACCATTCAGGAGATTCACCAGTTCTGCACGGCCAACTTCAACATCAACTTTCCGCAGTTCGACAAGATTGAGGTGAACGGTGCCAATGAGCATCCGCTATACACTTTCTTAAAGGCTCAGAAAGGATTCGGCGGCTTCGACACCAACGACCAGCGAGGGAAATTTATGGACGATATGCTCCGCAAGAAGGATGCCGATTTCGATAAGAAGAGTGACATCAAATGGAACTTTACCAAATTCCTAGTTTCTCGCGACGGACGAGTACTGAAACGCTACGAGCCAACAGACAAGTTGAGCGACATCGAGGCTGACATGCAGATGGAGGTGAATCCCGTGCTGAGCAATATTATGGCACGTCGCTCCATCCGCAAGTATCTCGACAAACCCGTGGAGCACGAGAAACTGGAGGTCATCGTGAAGTGCGGCATCAATGCACCGAGTGGCATGAACCGTCAGCCGTGGATTATCCGTGTGGTGGAAGACCAGAAACTGATTGCAGATGTGACGGAGGTATATAAGCAGGAGAACCCAGAGCAGGTAGCCCGCGACAAGGACTTCAAGAATATGTTCCGCAATGCGCCGAACCTTATCTGCATCTGCACGCCTGCCAATGGCGGTGGCGAACTCGATGCAGGATTGCTGGGCGAAAACATGATGCTGGCAGCACAGTCGATGGGGCTCGGCACCTGTTGCCTTGGTGGTCCAGTGCGCTTCCTGCTATCTAACGAGAAATGCAAGTTCTTCCTTGACCGTCTTGACATCCCCGCTAACTACAAACTGAACTACATCCTTGCCATCGGCTACCCCGACGAGCAGCCCGACGCCAAGCCCCGCGATGCTTCGAAAGTAAAATACATCAAGTAAAGAATCAGAAAGAAAGCGTGCGAAGACCTGAAAGCCGCTTATCCTGATGTAAACTGGAAGGAAGGCAAACTCCAGAATCGAGCAACCAAGAAAGATTTGGAGTCACCTAAGATTAAGTCGGAGCAGAATCCGCTCGGCTTTACAACAGCCAAGTGTAAGAATTTTCATAAAGTATCACTTTTTAATGTAACTAACATGTATTCAATGCAATAACATGAGTGATAGATGTTTATAATCTATCACTATTTGAGATTAAAATGCAAGATTTTCTGCAAAAGTCTTGCATTTTTCCTTAAAATTTTGTATCTTTGCGTGCAAAAGCACGCGATACTGCTCACGCTCGGCTATTCAAACAAGTTTGATTGCTCTCGCTTACTATGTCGAAGTCGCAGCAGCCCATCCTGAAGTATCTCATCTCGAAGCACGACATCAAATTCCGTCCACCCTACGGCAAGACGATGGAGGAGCGCCAGCGCTTTGCCTCGTTCATCGCTACCACCAACAACCGCCGTCCTCTGGTCGATCCCACAGGCTCGCGCCGCTTCGTCTGCGTCTATGCCGAAGAGATTGACAATGCGGGCCTCATCCCCTACGACCAACTCTACGCACAACTCTATGCCGAACTTGAGCAGGGCCGCCACTACTGGTTCGAGGACGAGGAGAACGCACGCATCATGCAAGAGAACGAACAGTTCCTGCAGGTGAGCAACTATGAGAAGATGATAGAACTCATTTATCTGCCACATGAGGAGACTCCTGAAGATTCAGCGTTCGTTCCCCTTCAGACAATTATGAAACGGCTTGAGAAGATGTTTCCAACCTTTACCATCAGGAAAGGAACGGACATTGAACTCGGAAGGCGGTTGACCAAAATGGGTTATGAACACAAGCGAACGAATAAAGGATCGGTTTTCAAAGTGGAAGAGATATGATCTTTAAAAGTAAAACAAGTTGTTTTACTATCGTTCGAATGCCTTTAACGATGGTAAGAGATAGTCTCTTCGAAAGTAAAACAACTTGTTTTACTGTAAGTGATAGTAGTGATAGATTCGAATTAAATATCACTCAACGTAACAAACTGATATTAAATAGATTAGAAGAAAAAGTGATAGATTTACAAAAATTACAAGAATAGAAATGGCAGTACATATCAAATTAATCAAGAACAACATCAAGAGCAGCAGTTCTTATGGAAAATATTTTGCTAAAACAGTCAGTCAGGGCGAGGTCACGCTCGATGAGATAGCCGCCGAGGCTTGTCGCAACAGCGGCTTCGGCCATATGGAGACGTAGCCAATCATCATCAATACTTTCTGATTGCCGTTTCAATCAGTTCACGTTGTGCCATGAATGAGGTGTAGCATGTCTTGACCAACTCCCAATTATGGGTCAGCAATAGCACACCCAGACATTTCTTGATGGTAGGCAAGAAAGCATTGCGGTTGGTTCGCATATAGTCACATATGATATCCTCGTCACTAACTCCATAGGATTTCAGCAGAGCCATACTGACGATACCCGTCCTATCCTTGCCTGCCGTGCAATGGAAGAGCGTACATTTGCCCTCTGCCGCATTCTTTCTTAACAACGCCACAATCTGGTCAAGTTGCCCACGGCTGTACTCGTCTGTAACAATCTGCTCATACATAGATGCAAAGTTTGGTATCATCTGCTTCAACTTCTCAGGCTGTTTACGCAGACTCCGGATAATGGTCATAGGGTCAGAGCCTGTCTCATGAGTGATGCCGATGGCAGAATCCTTCAGCAGAGAAATCAGTTTGTATTCAACGTCACCTGGCAACGGGTCAGGGAATTCCTGAGCCTCAATGGGGGTACGCAGGTCTATGACGCAGGCAATATGATACTCCTGACATAACTCTTTGCACTCTTCAGAGGTTAGCGCACTGAGTTTGCCGCTTCGCAGATAGAGACCAAGAGGAGTCTTGCCTTTACCGTCTTGCAAAGGTATGCCGCCAAGGTCGCGCAGGTTCAATGCATTCCTTTTCATCTGACTATCTTTGCTTTCTGAAGGTTGTCAAAGTCATCCCAAAACTCAGCCTGCTCTTCGTCGCTAAAGGTATTTGAGGACATCTCTTTGAGAATTTCATCCAACAGTTGCATCTTAGTCACCTGCAGGTCTGGAGCCACGTCAATCTGGTAAGTAAGAATATCACCCAACGAGCCGATGTGAACGTTGGTAATGGCAACCTCACCATTTACCAACTTCACCTGAATACGTCTATTAGAACCATATTCAGGCTTCGTCTCACGCAGTTTCTGGTACAACGCGGAATCGCTGTACTGCTCAGAATCTACTGAATGTATTAGTTCTCGCAATGTCATTTACTTATTTTTTCCAAGCATTTACAACCTCGCCGATATACATGGAGTGGATGCCAGCAGGGAAGTTAGCATACATCTTCTTGGGTGCATCACTCTTGAAATACTGAGGGTCAAAGGGTGCAGCATACATAATCTTGCACTCAATCACCATCGTTGCCTCCGTGTAGTAAGGCGTTCCGTTGGCAGTATAAGCCGTATGAAGTCCAAGAACTTGAGCCTTATCACCGTCGCGTCCGCTGTTGTAACCCATATAGTTGAGTACCTTGCTATCCTTCACATCGAAAGCCATCACCGTGAAATACTCAGCTTTATCCAGAAATTCCTTAGTATAACGCTTTTCGGCGACATAGACCGTCAGGGCAGTACGTCCCCAGAGTGTGCCGATGCCTCCCCAGCCAATAGTCATAGCGTTGCTTTTCTCCTTGTCGCCAGCAGCCAGCAGTTCAGCGTCGTGAAACCATTGGAAACCGTTCTCCGTGAAGTCCTCCCTCACGTTGAATTTCTTGAAACCATTCTCCTCCTGAGCAAATGCAGGAGTGACCGCCATCATCATAATGGCTGTCAGTGATGTGATAACTGTTCTTTTCATCATATTCGTCTAGTTTATATTAATCGTTAATATAGGATTTCGTTGTCATGTCATAATACAGAGCTTCCAACTCGGTCAAAGTCAGCTTCTCAACGGAATGTTCGATGATGCGTATGAGTTCATCGCGACGTCCTTCATCGGACTGGCTAAATCTATTCATATATGCCATAACTAGTCTGAAATCATTAAAGTATCGTAATTATTGGCTACAAAGGTAGCAAATATTCATGGATTTTTCGTACCTTTATCCCCAGATTTAATATGTTTTGTGATATGATAGACCAGATTATCGACTTCAACAAGAACTTCGTAGCACAAAAAGGCTACGAGAAGTATCTCACCGACAAGTACCCCGACAAGAAGTTGGCGGTGCTGTCGTGTATGGACACCAGACTGACAGAGCTGCTACCTGCGGCACTCGGTCTGAAGAACGGTGATGCCAAGATTATCAAGAATGCTGGAGGTTTGGTGATTTCTGCTTTCGATTCTGCCATGCGTAGCCTGATTGTGGCCATTTACGAGCTGGGCGTGCAGGAAATCATGGTTGTGGCACACTCACATTGCGGAGCCTGCCACATGAGTTATGACCATTTCCATCATGAGATGATTGCCCGTGGCGTGACGGATGAAACGCTTGACACCATCCGCAAGTGTGGCATAGACCTCGACCAGTGGTTGGAGGGCTTTAAGGACACACCGACCTCCGTCCGCAAAACCGTTGAGACCATCAAGACTCACCCATTGGTGCCGAAGGATATCGTGGTTCGTGGGTTTATCATTGATTCAGAGACAGGAGCATTGGAAGAGATTAAAGCTTAGCCCCAATAAATTTAATAATGTAGGAAACGCTTGCCTTAATATATTCAAAAAGATTGGGGCTATTGCACCATAATTCGGAAATGTTTCGTATATTTGCACCGGATTATTAAATGAAACACTTATGAGCACTAAGACAATGAACCAAGTCATCGCCAACTACTTCAAGACGCAGCCCGTCCTGAAGGCATGGCTCTTTGGCTCCTTCGCCCGTGGCGAGGAAACGCCTAGGAGCGACGTGGACATTCTTTTCGTACCCGACCGTTCAGGCAAACCGTTTACACTTTTCACGCATGGCGGTATGTTGATGGACTTGCAGGAACTGTTGGGCCGCGAGGTCGATTTGGTAGAGGAGGGTTCACTTCGCCCATACGCCGCAGAAACAGCCAACCGCGATAAAATCTTGATTTATGAGAGAAAGAGCAAGGGATAAAGGACGGCTGGAGGATATCATAGAATATTCCACCAATGTGACAAATCTCATCGAAGGTTATTCGCTTGAGGCACTAATAGCCGACAAGCGCACTTATTATTCGGTGATGAAGAATATTGAGGTTGTGGGTGAAGCCGCTTATATGCTAACCAAAGCCTTTAAGAAGTTACACCCTGAAATTCCTTGGAAAGTGGTACAGGGAATGCGACACGTATTAGTCCATGATTATGCAAACGTCGTTTCAGCCACGCTATACGACACCGCCGTCAACGATATGCTGCCCCTTCGTCAACAGGCGGAGCGCTATCTTGCCGAGACCGACTGGGACGAATGGGCTTCCCTCCCCGATGAATTCGATGATGCTAACAAGGAGGACATCGTAAGGGCAGCTCGAAGCATGAAGGCCGACGGCATGCCCGTGGAACGGATTGCAAAGTACACCGGCCTGACAGCTGAGGAAATCGAAGGGTTGTAAGATACAATAATGTAGGAAAAGCAAGGGCGGGAAGCCGAGACCGAAGATGTCGGAGCGGCTCCCCGCCCTTTTTTCGTGACGTTTTGTTACTTTTAACGGCAAAAGCGAATAACTTTGCGAAATTATTCTTATCTTTGCACCCGTTAGAACAATAAAGCGAAACAATATGCCAGAGATAAGTAAATTCTACGGAATCATCATATATATGTATATCGATGACCACCGCTCGGCCCTTGGGACGCTTGCCTAAGCAAGAATCCGCCGCATTTCCATGTGTGGTACGACGACTATCAGGCCGAAATCACCATCAAGGAAGGAATTGTACGTGGCGAAATGCCTCGTCGGGCTTTGCGTCTTGTCTTTGAATGGCTTGATTTGCATCGCGATGAATTGTTGGAGAACTGGGAACGCCTGTCGAACAGCGAGGCTGCCAAGAAAATTGCGCCTTTGGAACAAATATAGGAGGAAAAGAATATGACAACAAACAATCCATTGCTCAAAGTCGTCGCTGCCGAGTACGTGCGCGACTACACACTGCGCCTGACGTTTAACACGGGCGAGGTGCGACTGGTGGACTTTACGCCGCTGATGCAGAAGGGCATCTGCCGCAAGCTCCAGGACCTCGAATACTTCAAGTCGTTCCGCCTCGACCCATTCACCGTCGACTGGAACGACGAGATAGGCTTCGCGCCGAGGTACTTGTATGAGAGGGGAATAGCTGCGTAAAAGAATAAAGTTACAGACGAGAATCAGATTCGGGAGGCTGGCGCTAGCGATTTAGCGGCGGCCTCCCATTTCTTGTGCATTAAACGGATCAGAGAACCGTCCCCAGATCTCAGATATCATTGATTCAGAAACAGGAGCGTTGGAGGAAATACAATGAGAAAGATAATAAACCCTTGGCGCAACCATGAAGGGTATAATTGTTTCGGTTGCAGTCCTGACAATCCCATCGGGCTTCACTTGGAGTTCTATGAGGATGGTGACTATATCGTGAGTACCTGGCATCCCCAACACAACTATCAGGGATGGGTAGATACAATGCACGGTGGTATTCTGAGTACGCTGATTGATGAAGTGTGCGGATGGGTAGTCACCAGAAAACTACAGACCAGTGGCTATACAGTGCAGCTTAATGTGAAGTTCCGTAAGGCAGTTCCCACTACAGAACCAGAACTTACCATTCGTGCTAAAGTCTCTAAACAGGTGAGGAATCTGGCCTATATCAGTGCAGAAATAACCAACTCGAAGGGTGAACTTTGTAACGAGGGCGAGGCCATCTACTTCCTGATGAACGAGGAAAAAGCCAAGGAAATGGGATTTCTGCATTGTGAAGTAGAGGATGATTAGCAAGAATACCGAAGAGGAGTGAAGTATGAGATGGACTGTTTTATCAGATAATCGAAGCGATGACAGTCGCCTATCTACAGAGCATGGACTGTCAATCTTGCTACATACAGAGCGGCACAAGATTCTGCTTGATACTGGGGCAAGCGATGTGTTTATCAGAAACGCAGAGCAGTTGGGCATAGATCTCTGCGATGTAGACTATGTCTTCATTTCTCACGGACATAGCGACCATGCTGGCGGCTTACGGTACTTCTTGGAACATAATCAGAAGGCTCAGGTTATCGTCTCGCCAGATGCCATGAGCGGAAAGTTCTTTTCTAAACGAGGGAATCCGCATAGCATTACCACAGAGTGGCCTGAGATAGACGAAGACAGACTCGTCTTGACAGGCCGGACCTGCGAGATTTCGGAAGGTATTCATGTAATTGCCCATATCCCACAGACAAATCCTATGCCCAAGGGAAACCGAAACCTCTATGTTCAGAATGCTAATGCCGATTATATCCACGATGACTTCCGTCACGAACTGGCTCTGTTTGTCGATGGTCTGCTATTCACGGGCTGTGCTCATAGCGGACTGGAGAATATTCTGGCGGCATGCCCTTGGCCAGTTCATTCCGTTGTAGGCGGATTCCACTTACTCGACGGACAAGAGACGGATGATGAAATAAAAGCCTTGGCTCAAAGACTGAAAGCAAAGTGTCCAGAAACACAGTTCTACACCAGCCATTGCACAGGTGACCATGTGTTTGAGGTCATGAAAGACGTGATGGGCGAGCAATTACAGTCTTTTAGATGTGGAACTATCATATCATAAAATGGAATAGAAGGTATTTCAATTTGGATTATTTAGCCCTGTTAAGAAAGAACTGGTGGATTCTCGGGTCGCAGTCTAATTCAGGATGGAATGCGGCAGCGA
>Ga0310695_10012822_pt1 | contig 11645 bp, 21 predicted proteins | sample RumenRJG_04DNA_FD_203882 | JGI IMG/M metagenome (GOLD analysis project Ga0310695, IMG submission 203882) | Bovine rumen microbial communities from Lethbridge, Alberta, Canada - RJG_04 (v2) (version 2) | ecosystem: Host-associated > Mammals > Digestive system > Stomach > Rumen | place: Canada... | reverse complement strand
GCTCCGACAAATGATATTCTGTTCATTACCTTTGACAGGTAATCCACGGTTGCTCTTCCCGGTCTGATTCCCGGAATGAATCCGCCATTCTGCTTCATGTTATCCGCAACTTCCTTCGGGTTGAATGTTACAGCCGTATAGAAGTAGGTGAAGAATATTGTCAGCAGTGCGTAGAATACCGCGTATACCCACACACCCGGTGAACCGGTCGGTGACAGCCATTTGGCTACCCACAGCGAAAAACCGGAATTCTGATCCATGAAGTAGGTAATAGTCAGCGGGAACTGCAGTATCGACATTGCGAAGATTACCGGAATTACACCTGCCTGATTGACCTTCAGCGGAATATGTGTGGACTGTCCGCCATACATCTTACGCCCAACGACTCTCTTTGCATACTGTACCGGGATCCTTCTCTGCCCCTGCTGTATCTCGATGATACCGAGGATTATCACCAGAGCGAATACCAGGAATAACAGTATAGTCATGAGGCTGATCTCTGCATTCTGATATTTTGTCCATGTTGAATGGATCGCGGCCGGAAGTCTTGCTATGATACCTCCGAAGATGATCAGAGAGATGCCGTTTCCGATGCCGTGCTCATTGATCTGTTCTCCGAGCCACATCAGGAATGCCGTACCGGCCGTCAGTGTTACCACTATGATGATCACCGAGAAAGCATTTGTACTGATCAGTGCTTTTCTGAACAGACCGAGAGTCATGCCTATTGCCTGAATGATCGCCAGAGCGACCGTCAGGTATCGGGTATAAGCTGTTATCTTCTTTCTGCCTTCAAGTCCTTCCTTTGCCAGTCTTTCCAGTGAAGGAATGGCAATAGTCAGGAGTTGGAGTATGATGGATGCCGTGATATACGGCGTGATGCTGAGCGCGAAAATAGTCATGTTCCCGAATGCTCCGCCGGAGAAGAGATCGAACAGATCGAACAGTCCGTACTCTCCGGAGAACATCTGCTCCAGCATGCTTCTGTCTATGCCAGGTACCGGTATATTAGAGCCTATCCTGAAAACTACGAGCATCAAAAGTGTAAAGATGATCTTTCTGCGCAGTTCAGGAATTTTCCAGGCCTTTCCGATAGTCTGAAGCATTTCCATTTAAACCACCTCTGCCTTTCCGCCGGCTGCTTCTATTTTTTCGACAGCACTCTTAGTGAACTTTGCTGCCTGTACTGTTACGCCCTTTTCAAGGTTTCCGCCTCCCAGGATCTTAACGCCGTCTTTGACCTGCTTTACGAGGCCTGCTTCTTTCAGCAGCTGCTCGTTTACAACGGTGCCTGCTTCAAATCTGTTGAGAGCTTCGACGTTCAGTTCTGTGTACTCTTTAGCGAATATGTTTGTGAAACCTCTCTTCGGGATTCTTCTGTAAAGCGGCATCTGTCCACCTTCAAATCCCAGTCTTACACCGCCGCCGCTTCTGGACTTCTGTCCGTTCATTCCTCTGCCGCCTGTCGTTCCCTGACCTGTGGCATGACCGCGTCCTCTGCGTTTGCGGTTTTTTGTGGATCCTTCTGCTGCTCTTAATTCATGCAGTTTCATTTTTTCATGCACCTCCTATCCTACACTTCTTCTACAGTGACAAGATGCGATACCTTTGCAACAGCACCTCTTGAAACACTGTTGTCTTCAAGCTCGACACTCTGGTGCATCTTTTTCAAGCCTAACGCTTCCACTACTTTTCTCTGTCTTGCGGGAGCGCCGATCGTGCTTTTTGTAAGTGTTACTTTGATCTTAGCCATCTTTGCGCCTCCTTATCCAAGAATTTCTTCCTTTGTCTTACCTCTGAGTCTTGAGACTTCTTCGACAGTCTTCAGCTCTTTCAGTCCCTGAAGTGTTGCATAAGCCATGTTTCCGGTGTTGTTGGAACCGATGGACTTAGCTCTGATATCTTTGATACCTGCAGCTTCGAGTACTGTACGTACAGATGAACCTGCAATTACTCCGGTACCTTTTGCAGCCGGCATCAGCAGAACTCTGCCTGCGCCAAACACGCCAAGGTTTGTGTGAGGTATTGTCGTTCCTACTGTAGGAACCATTATTACGTTCTTCTTTGCATCCTCTGTTGCTTTTCTGACTGCTTCAGGGATTTCCTGAGCTTTTCCGAGACCAACGCCTACATGGCCTTCGCCGTCGCCGACGACTACCGTTACACTGAATCTCATGTTACGTCCGCCCTTAACTGTCTTTGCAACACGTCTGATATTGACGATCGTTTCTGTCAGGTCCAGTCTGGATGCATCTATTCTTTTTTGCATTCCTTGTATCCTCCTGTTAGAATTTCAGTCCGGCTTCTCTTGCGCCGTCAGCAAGTTCCTTTACTCTTCCGTGATAGATCAGTCCGCCTCTGTCGAAGCATACTGTTTCTATGCCGGCATCCAGTGCTCTTTTTCCAAGAGCTTCGCCGACTTTTCTGGCAGCCTCTTTGTTGCCGCCGTGCTCGAGCTGACCTTTGAGCTCCTTATCGAGTGAAGAAGCAGAAGCCAGTGTTTTGCCTTCAACATCGTCAATGATCTGAGCAGAGATATTCTTGTTGCTGCGGAATACGCACAGTCTCGGTTTCTCCGGAGTGCCCACAAGGTTTTTTCTTGCTCTTCTATGTCTTGCAATACGCTTATCATTCTTGCTAAGTCTTGCCATGTCAGTTCACTCCTTTCTATTCTCCGCCTTTTACGCCGGCTTTACCTTCTTTACGACGGATACGTTCTCCCTCGTAGCGGATACCTTTACCCTTGTATGGTTCAGGTTTTCTCCATGCTCTGATATTAGCCGCATAATTTCCGATAACTGCCTTGTCGATACCCTTAACGATGATCTCTGTTGCTGATGGAACTTCTGTTTCGATTCCTTCAGGATCCTTCATCTCAACCGGATGTGAGAATCCCAGTTTCATAACGAGTGTGTCACCCTTCTTTTCAGCATTGTATCCGACGCCTTCCATGACGAGCTTCTTTGAAAAGCCTTCGCTGACGCCGATGACCATGTTGTGGATAAGTGTTCTTGCGAGTCCGTGCTGGGCTCTTTTTTCTTTGGCATCACTATCTCTTGATACCGTTACAACGCCGTCTTTGACTTCAACGTCAAGCAGCGTGCTGATCTGCTGAGTCAGCTCCCCTTTCGGGCCTTTTACAGTTACGAGATTTCCCTCTCCTACTGTAACTTCTACACCGGCAGGAAGCTCGATCGGTCTTATTCCTATTCTGGACATTATTACTACCTCCTACCAAACATAACAGATTACTTCGCCGCCGACACCCAGTTTTCTGGCTTCTTTATCGCTGATAACTCCGTTTGATGTGGAGATGATAGCGATACCGAGTCCGCCAAGTACTCTCGGAACGTCTGTGGCCTTTGCATAAACCTTAAGGCCCGGCTTTGAAATCTTTTTGATTCCGCTGATAACTTTTTCGTTTTCAGGACCGTACTTCATGATGATCCTGATCATTCCCTGTTTGTTATCATCAATTACTTCAAAGTCATTGATGTAACCTTCATTTTTGAGTATGCCGGCAATTGACTTTTTGATCTTTGATGCCGGTACATCTACAGTCTTGTGACCTGCAGTGTTGGCATTTCTGATTCTTGTCAGCATATCCGCAATGGGATCTGTCATTGTCATAAGTTTTGTTCTCCTTCCTCCGCCAGTATGCTGCGCCTTTGCAGCACTTAACGGATGATTCAAGTTATTATTTGTTCACTGAATTCTACCAGGATGCTTTTCTTACACCCGGGATCTCACCTTTATACGCAAGCTCTCTGAAGCAGATTCTGCAGATGCCATACTTTTTCAGCACTGAATGAGGTCTGCCGCAGATTCTGCATCTTGTATATGCTCTTGTTGAGTATTTCGGTTTTCTCTGCTGTTTAACTTTGAGAGATGTTTTTGCCATTTTTATGCTCCCTCCTATTTTTCAAACGGCATGCCGAGAAGCTCGAGCAGTGCTGCTGCTTCTTCGTCTGTCTTAGCCGTTGTTGTAAATACCACGTTCATTCCTTTGATCGTATCTACCTTATCGTAATTGATCTCCGGGAAGATCAGCTGCTCTTTGATGCCCATGGAATAATTTCCGCGGCCGTCAAATGCGTTTCTGCTGACGCCTTTGAAGTCTCTTACTCTAGGAAGAGCGACGTTGAAGAACTTGTCTGCGAAAACGTACATGTTGTCTCCGCGCAGAGTTACCTTTGTTCCTACCGGCATGCCCTGACGTACTTTGAAGTTCGCGATTGATTTTCTTGCCTTTGTTACTACAGGCTTCTGACCTGCGATAAGTCCCAGCTCTTCAACTGCGCCTTCCATCAGTTTGGCATTTTCCTTTGCTTCGCCAAGGCCGATATTTATAGTGATTTTTTCAAGCTTGGGCACTTGCATCACGTTGTCATATTTGAACTGTTCCATCAGTGCCTTGAAAGCTTCGTTCTTGTATTTTTCCTTAAGTCTGGATGCCAACTTCATCTCCTCCTTTCTTAGATTTCTTCTCCGCTTTTTCTGGAGATCCTGATCTTGCGATCTCCTTCCATCTTGAATCCGACTCTTGTCGGCTCGCCTGTTTTCTTATCGATCAGCGCAACGTTCGAAGCATCGATCGGGCCTTCCATGTGCTTGATCTCAGCAGCTTCTGTTCTTGTCTGCTTCTGATGCTTTGTCTGCATGTTGACGCCTTCTACGATTACTCTGCCTTCTTTCGGCATTGCCTTGATTACTTTGCCCTTTTTGCCCTTGTCCTGGCCGGTGAGGACGATTACCGTATCATTCTTTTTAATAAGCATTTACAAATGTCCTCCTATAATACTTCCGGTGCCAGGGAGACTATCTTCATGAAGCTTCTGTCCCTGAGCTCTCTTGCAACCGGTCCGAATATACGTGTTCCGACCGGATTCTTATCTTCTTTTATTATTACTGCCGCATTCTGGTCGAATTTCACATAGCTGCCGTCGATTCTTCTGGCACCTTTCTTTGTTCTTACTACGACCGCTCTTACGACGTCACCCTTCTTCACCTGACCGCCGGGTGTGGCTTCTTTAACGGCGCATACTATTACATCACCGATATTTGCATACTGACGGCTCGTACCGCCGAGGATGCGGATGCAAAGCAGTTCTTTGGCGCCGGAGTTGTCAGCAACTTTAAGTCTTGATTCTGTCTGTATCATTCCTGGCCGCCTCCTTACTTAACTTTCTCTACTATCTTGACGACTCTCCATCTTTTGTCCTTGGAGAGAGGTCTTGTTTCCATGATCCTCACGAGATCGCCGACATTGCATTCGTTAGCTTCGTCATGAGCCTTGAATTTCTTTGTTCTCTTGACTGATTTTCCGTAAAGAGAATGTCTAACTGATTCTTCGATGGCTACGACTACTGTCTTGTCCATTTTGTCAGAAACTACATAACCTTGTCTGATTTTTCTGCTGTTTCTATCCATTTCATTCTCCTCCTTTCTATTCAGCCTGAACCTTTTCAAGTTCTTTTTCTCTGATTATGGTTTTTACTCTTGCGATATCTCTCTTTGTTTCTCTCATCTTTACCGGATTCTCAAGCTGACCTGTTACGTGCTGGAATCTGAGATTGAATAAATCTTTCTTCATCTTAGCCAGTTCAGCGATGAGCTCGACATCCGTCATTTCTCTCATTTTATTCAGATCCATTACGCTTCACCGCCCTCCTGTCCTTTGATCACGAACTTACATTTTACCGGAAGCTTGTGAGAAGCAAGTCTTATAGCTTCCTTAGCCTGTTCGAACGTAACGCCTTCGATTTCAAACATTACGCGACCCGGCTTAACTACTGCTACCCAGAATTCCGGTGAACCTTTACCGGAACCCATACGTACTTCAGCAGGTTTCTTTGTTACCGGCTTGTGCGGGAAGATTTTGATGTAAACTTTACCGCCTCTCTTTACCGATCTTGTCATGGCAACACGGGCTGCCTCTATCTGATTAGAAGTGATCCATCCGGGCTCGAGTGCCACCAGACCATAATCACCGTATGTGACTGTGTTTCCCTTTGTGGCTTTGCCCTTCATTCTACCTCTGTGAACTCTTCTGCGCTTTACACGCTTTGGCATAAGCATGGCCGTTCCTCCTTTCCTGTCTATTCTTCAGCTGCACTCTCTGTTGCTGCGTTCTCTGCATTTTCTACCTGTGCTTCAGCTGCTTTTTCAGCTTCTGCAGCCGGATCCGGTTTCGGAGTGTTTCTTACTCTCGGATTTACGGCTCTCGGCGGTCTGGCTTCGTCTCTTCTGCCTCCTCTGCGGTCATTTCTGTTTCCGCCTCTTCTGTCATCTCTGCGTCCGCCTCTTCTGTCACCGCGTCTGCCACGGCCTCTTCTTTCTTCCTGCTTTTCTTCGCGGATTGTCTCTGTGAGGCCCTTGTCAAGGATCTCGCCGTGGTTGATCCATACTTTGACGCCGATCTTACCATAAGCTGTATCAGCTTCTGCCACACCGTAGTCTATGTCAGCTCTCAGTGTGTGCAGAGGAACGTTACCTTCGCTGTACTTTTCACTGCGGGCGATCTCAGCTCCGCCAAGTCTTCCTGATGCCAGGACTTTGATTCCCTTAGCCCCGGCTTTCATTGTTCTGCCGATGGCCTGCTTCATAGCTCTTCTGAATGCTACTCTCTTTTCGAGGGCTGCTGCGATGCTTTCAGCTGTCAGCTGTGCATCCAGTTCGCTACGTCTTACTTCTTTGATGTCAAGACTTACAGTCTTTCCTGTCATCTTTTCGAGTCCTGCCTTGAGTTCGTCAGTGCCGGCACCGTCTTTACCTATTACCATGCCCGGTCTTCCGACTGCAACAGTCACTCTCAGTTTGTTTTCGCCGCTGCGTTCGATCACGATTCTTGAAACGCCTGCAGCGTACAGTTTTTTCTTTACGTATGTTCTGATCTTGTTATCCTCAACCAGATAATCCGCAAAACTATCTTTGTCTGCATACCACTTTGAATCCCAGTCCTTGATGACGCCGACTCTGAGACCATGTGGACTTACTTTCTGACCCATCTACTTGACCTCCTTCTCTCTGAGAGTAACGCCGATGTGGCTGCTTCTCTTCAAAATCATTGACGCTCTGCCCTGTGCTCCGGCTCTCCAACGCTTCATTGTCGGGCCCTGATGAGCATAGATCTCTGCAACATACAGATCGTCGGGATCAAGATCCATATTATTCTCTGCGTTTGCAGCAGCGGATTTAACTACTTTTTCTACCAGTTCAGCGCCTTTGCCCGGTGTGAACTTCAGTATGGTCAGCGCCTCATTCAGATCCTTGCCTCTTACCAGGTCTGTGACCGGCTTGAGTTTGATCGGAGACATTCTGACATATTTGGCAATTGCTTTTGCTTCCATTGTTATGATGTTCTCCTTTCTTACTTGGTCTTTTTATCGGCTGCATGGCCTCTGTATGTTCTGGTTGGAGCAAATTCTCCAAGTCTGTGACCTACCATGTCTTCTGTGATGTATACCGGAACATGTTTTCTGCCGTCATGTACGGCGATCGTATGTCCTACCATCTGCGGGAATATCGTTGATGGTCTTGACCATGTTTTGACGACCTTCTTTTCGTTGGCTGCATTCATCTCTTCGATTGCTCTGAGCAGCTTTGGTTCAACGAAGGGGCCTTTCTTTACTGATCTACCCATTTATTTAATGCTCCTTCCTGATTATTTTTCGTTTCTTCTCTTAACAATATATCTGTTGGAGTCTTTGCCGCGCTTTCTTGTCTTAAGACCAAGAGCAGGCTTACCCCAGGGAGTTACAGGGCCTACACGACCGATTCCGGCTTTTCCTTCGCCGCCGCCATGCGGGTGATCATTCGGGTTCATTACGGAACCTCTTACTGTAGGTCTGATGCCCATGTGGCGTTTTCTTCCGGCTTTACCGATGCTGATGTTCTGATGGTCTCCGTTTCCTACTTCGCCGATCGTGGCTCTGCAGTCCATTCTTACCTTTCTGACTTCTCCGGATGGCAGTCTTACCTGCGCGAATTCGCCTTCCTTAGCCATGAGCTGCGCACCGTTTCCGGCTGATCTTACCATCTGAGCGCCTTTGCCCGGTTTGAGCTCAACGTTGTGGATTATTGTACCCAGAGGAATGTTTGCCAGCGGCAGAGCATTTCCTACTTTGATATCTGCATCAGCTCCGGATTCGATGATATCGCCAACCTTCAGATCTTTCGGAGCTATTATATAAGCCTTGTGGCCGTCTGCATAAACGACCAGAGCGATGTTGGCTGTTCTGTTCGGATCATATTCAATAGTATCAACTTTTGCCGGAATACCATCCTTTGTTCTCTTGAAGTCGATGATTCTGTACTTGGGTCTTGTGCCGCCGCCTCTGTGTCTGACGGTGATCTTGCCTCTGACGTTTCTTCCGGCATGCTTCTTCAGGGTCACGGTGAGAGATTTTTCCGGTTTATCCGTTGTAATCTCCTCAAATGTTGAAACCGTCATTCCGCGAAGGCCCGGAGTCGTTGGATTATATTTTTTGATACCCATATTATTTGCCTCCTCTTACAGTCCCTGGAAGAATTCGATTTCCTTGCTGTCGTCTGTAAGCGTTACGATCGCTTTTTTGTAAGCAGCTGTCATACCGGAATTTCTTCCCATTCTCTTTAACTTACCGTTCACATTCATTACATTTACTTTTTTGACCTCTACGCCGAAGATTTCCTCAACTGCATTTTTGATCTGCGTCTTGTTGGCTCTTCTGTCAACTTTGAATGTGTATTTTTTTGCCTGAGCATCCGCCATACTCTTTTCGGATACTACCGGCTTGATTATTACGTCGTAAGGGGTTTTCATTATGAATACACCTCCTCGATTTTATTGAGCGCATCCTTTGTTACGATGAAGCTAGTGTGATTTATGATCTCATAAACATTCATTGTTGTAACAAGTGCTGTTCTTACGCCCGGGATGTTCGATGCTGATCTGATAACATTGTCATCTTTCTCAGCTGTTACGATCAGGGCTTTCTTTTCTGCATTAACGTTTGCGAGCACCTTTACCATCTCTTTTGTCTTCGGCTCTTCGAACTTCAGATCTTCCAAAACGATGATTTCGTTTTCCTGAACCTTTGAAGAGAGTGCTGACAGCATTGCCAGTCTTCTGACCTTCTTTGGAACTGTGTATCTGTAGCTGCGCGGCTTTGGTGCGAATACTACGCCGCCTCCTACCTGTGTCGGGTCAGTGGAACTTCCCTGTCTGTGACGTCCTGTGCCCTTCTGTCTGAACGGCTTTCTGCCGCCTCCTCTTACTTCAGCTCTTGTCTTAGCTGACTGTGTTCCCTGTCTTCTGTTTGCCAGATGATTTTTAACAACTGCATGGACAGCATGTTCGTTTGGTTCGATGCCGAAGATCTCATCTTTGAGTTCTATGGTCCCGGCTTCTGCTCCGTCCATGGTGAGAACTTTTACCTGTGCCATTTCTTATTTCCTCCTTCCTGAAGTATCCCTTGTTATTTCTGGCCTTTTACTGCGTAACGGATCTTCAGAAGGCCGCCTTTTCCTCCCGGTACGGCTCCCTTGACCAGTAAAAGATTCTTTTCTTCAATAACTTTTACGAGAACTACGTTCTGAACTGTTACGGTTTCTCTTCCCATTCTTCCCGGAGCTTTGTTGCCTTTGAAGACTCTTCCAGGATAGGATGCGCCTGCCAGAGCACCGGCAAGTCTCTTGTGTTTTGAACCGTGGCTCATCGGGCCTCTGTGATGTCCGTGTCTTTTAATGTTGCCCTGAGTTCCCTTACCTTTTGATGTTCCTGTGATGTCAAGCTTGCTGCCTTCTTCGAAATCAGCGACTGTGATCACCTGTCCGACTTCGTAATTCTCACCTTCTTCAGGTCTGAATTCAGCAAGATACTTTTTCAGATCGACGCCGGCCTTTTCAAAATGTCCGGTCATCGGCTTGTTGACTCTGTGAGCCTTCTGATCTTCAAAGCCGATCTGTACACCATCGTAACCGTCTGTTTCAGCTGTCTTTACCTGTGTAACGACTACGGGGCCTGCTTCGATCACTGTTACAGGAATGACTTCACCGCTTTCTGTGAATATCTGGGTCATTCCTATTTTCTTTCCCAGTAATGTTTTCATATTCAACCTCCTTGGATCTTACAGCGGATCGCCTTTTGATGCCTTCCTTTCCGATCCTGTCTGCCGGCGTGAGTTCCGGCCGTCCGGGATTCGCGGATGATCTCCGGCGATCATTCTAAGGGGAGTTCCCTTAAAGACTATAATTTGATTTCTATGTCTACGCCTGCCGGAAGCTCAAGCTTTGTAAGAGCATCCGTTGTCTTGGCTGTAGCGCTCATAATGTCGATGAGTCTCTTGTGAGTCCTCTGTTCAAACTGCTCTCTGGAGTCTTTGTACTTGTGTACGGCTCTCAGGATCGTTACTACTTCCTTTTCTGTCGGAAGCGGAATGGGGCCGCTGACTTCAGCGCCTGTCTTTTTGACCGTGTCCACGATCTTTGCTGCTGATTTGTCGAGCAGCGCGTGATCATAAGCCTTAAGCTTGATTCTGATCTTTGTGAGTTCACTCATTTTCGTTTCTCCTTTTCTTTGTTTTGTACCGATTTCGCTATTCTCGTACAAGGGCTTGTGCCCGTTTTCCATGTTTTTTCAAGGTGTTTGGACATTTTGCATTAGCTGTTCAGCTGTCGCGAATGATCCCGCCTGCTACCAACACCCGGCCGTGCGTTTTTCGTCTTGTGACACAGCCTGAAAACACGGGCGAACCCTTCGCCCCCGTCCCGCGGGGACAATTCTCAGTGGAAATTACCTGATAGCTCAGCAACTTCCCACCTCTTCGCCTTATTTCGCAAGCTTTGTAAGTATATATCAAGGAAATAATGAATGCAAGGTTTTTTTGCAAAAAAAGCGATTGTTTTTTGTGTTTTTTTCTCACGAAAAAACACGTGATTTCAACGTGTTTCGGGCGCACCCCTCTAACACTTGCCCACGTGTTTTATTTCAGACAATTCAAGCACTCATTTTATTGTGCCTGAATACGTATTTACAATGCAAAACACCTACATGTTGATTCCGCTTCCGCGCCTTTGCACTCTACGATCCTCTCAGTCCACAAATACACTGCCTCCGATGAATTCTCTCAAAATAGAATTGTTGACTATCAGATGGTCATCCTCTATCGTTTCAAAGAATCTTAAAAATGCCAGCAGCCTCCGTGCCTCAGCATATTCTTCCTGATCAGGAGTGATTTCTTTCAGGAGAGGCGCTGCATATTTTTTCAATACACCAATCTCGTATACATGCATTGTGTTGATGAATACATCCGCTTCTCCGTTAAACGGAAAGACATTTTTGTTTTCTCCCGCCCGCACACTTGGCCATGATTTGATTGTGCTTGCAGCCGTATGATCCCTGAACTGATAATCTCTGACGATCCTGCGCAGCATCCTGGCATCAGTTACAGATATCCTGTTGTGATCGTCAATGTTCAGCTGGGTCAGCGGGCTGATATATATTTTGAATTTTTCTTTATCGTCTATTGCGGGAGTCATCTTTTTGTTCAGCGCATGGATCCCTTCAATAACTATTGGATCACCGTGCTCTATTGATGTTATCCGCTTACCATATTTTTTCACGCCTTCAATGAAATCAAATTCAGGCAGATCTACCTTCTGTC
>Ga0310695_10012821_pt1 | contig 11646 bp, 9 predicted proteins | sample RumenRJG_04DNA_FD_203882 | JGI IMG/M metagenome (GOLD analysis project Ga0310695, IMG submission 203882) | Bovine rumen microbial communities from Lethbridge, Alberta, Canada - RJG_04 (v2) (version 2) | ecosystem: Host-associated > Mammals > Digestive system > Stomach > Rumen | place: Canada... | reverse complement strand
CGCAAGCGGCAGATCATGTACCCAGTCAGAGTGCGAGCCGATCCTCACACAACGCACCCCGCACCCTCCCCACGCACCGATTCCCGCCATCGCAGGCCCACCGTGCGAGCCCATCCTCACACAACGACCCCTAGGGCCACCCAGATAACCGGCCCTGACCACCGCATCGGTCATTGTGCGAGCGAATCCTCACACAACGGGCCCCAACGCAAGCACACCAACCAAATCCAACCACCCAACCCGCCACCGTGCGAGCCAATCCTCACACAACGCCGGCGCCACTCCTCACACTGGCACCATTGCACGGTGGCGAATGGCCGACCCGCCCACGTCAAGTCATATGAGTCGCGTGGCACGTATCCTACGACACACACAACCTGCGGAACATCACCGCAAAAAGCCCAAGCCCGCCGGCATCTGGCGAGTTGTGTACGCCACGACATACGCAACTCGCCAGATACAAACCGGCAGTAACGCAAGACCACCGACATCCAGCCGAACACGCATGCCCGCGCATACCCAACCTGCAAATCCCCCACGTCCTCTCCCAAATCCACCAGCATCTGCTGCGATACGCATGCCGGTACATACACAACTGGCGGAACACCATCGGGCACAACCCCAACCATCCGACAAGCGGCGACTCACGTATACCGATACATACGCAACGTGCGGCAGACCCACGGTCACCATCCGGAACTCTCCGGATACAGCCGGCAGTAACGCAAGACCACCAACATCCAACCGGCCACGCATACCGCGACATACGATTCTTGCGCAATACCCTTGATAAAACGATGCTTCCACACGCGTACGGCTGAGCAAGCATGCCGCAACATACGCCAACCAACGCCGCCAACGCGAGAACACACGACCATGCAACCAGTAACCACCCAGCGCGCAACCATGCAAATACCCGACCGTCGCCGCCAAGCAGCTCCCCCGCAATCCGCTGTGGGCTGAACGGCACGCCGATTTGACAATTCCCTGTCGTCCTATAAAGTAGATGACTGCTGCTTGAAGCAGCCGACGCGGGGTGGAGCAGCTCGGTAGCTCGCTGGGCTCATAACCCAGAGGTCCATGGTTCAAATCCATGCCCCGCTACCACATCAATGAAAACCGTGATTCGACATTCGTCGGTCACGGTTTTTGTGTACCCGGCCATTTTCACCGTCCGAGGCATTCAGTCAGCGCTCATCCGCGACGCCAGACCGACACACCGGCAACGCGAACCGCCGAGTACGGATGTCACCGGCTCGTCATGGGAAGACACCTCAGGCAAACCGACAAACAGACAAAGAGACAACACAGCAAAGAGAAGCAATACGAAGAGGGGATATCAATGCGCATCTCGCAACCGTTGCAGCCCATGGCGCCGCTGATTGTGCTCGTACTCGGGTCGCTGTCGATCGTATCGCTCGCGCAAGGCATCGTTTCCTTGACTTCAGGCACGAACATCCCAAGCATCACGGAAGCCATCGCCGGTCTGATCGGCATCGCGCTGAGCGTGTGGATCATCGCCGCGATGCGGGCGACGCGTGCTCAAGACGAAGAAGACGACGAGGATGATAAGGACGACGAATCCGAGGAGATCAACGGCAAAAACCTTCAGAGCAGCAGTGCCGATTCACGAGTCGTCGAATAATCATCGCGACTATCGATTGCTTCGAAGGCATTTCGAATCCAAGGGCATTGCCACTGCATCGAAAGCGGATTAAGCCGAAGACATCGCCGCCAATCCCGGCAGACGTTGCACCAGCAGGCGTGACGGGGCGTTCATGGCAAAATCGCCACGCAGTTGGATTGTCGGTTGCATCCGTCAACGCGACGGGGCGTCCATTGCGAAATCGCCACGCCAGTCGGATTGCCGATTGCGCTCACAGGCGTGTCCGGACGTTCCGCTCAAGCCGAAGTGGACTGCGCGGATGATGGCTGCCCCCGTAGGTGTACCGCGGCGTTCTGTTCTGGACGAGCGGGCTGCGCTTGTGACGGTCGGCCCGTCAACGAGTCGGGGGCACTGGACTTGGACCTACCGACGACCCGACGCGCCCGCCCATAGGGCTGCCGATGCGGCGGTGCCAACCCGCTGCGCGAGCGCCGACGATTGAACTGGCCGATTCAAGACGCCACGACGCCAGCGTCACAGCCTGCGTTATCATTGACGTCAAACGTTTGACGTAATCGGGGGTCGGGCACATTTCAAGGCACCCGTTCACGCCATGCGCGAAGGAGTACCGCGGCATCGGCCCTGAGGCATCCCTTCACACACTTTCCGCCCATACCGGCGCGAAAACCGCAAACGCCCAAGCCTGCGGCAAACCAGCAATCACACCAGAAACCAGGAATCCGACCCAGATGGCATCACAACAACACCAAGAGCAGAGCGCGTCCGGCAGCAGGCCGCCTGCATCCGCGACCGAATCCGCATCCTCCGCGAACCAATCGGCACCGGCAGCCCAATCCGCATCAGCAGCTCCGGTCACCCAAGCGGTCGACAAAAGCGACGCCGGTTACGCGAAAGACCTCAAACCGCGCCACATCCAGATGATCGCCATCGGCGGCTCGATTGGCACCGGCCTGTTCCTCGGCGCGGGCGGACGTCTCGCTCAAGGCGGCGCCGGCCTGACCATCGCATATGCGGTGTGCGGCATCTTCGCGTTCCTCATGGTCCGTGCGCTCGGCGAACTGGCAATCCGCCGCCCGTCCTCCGGTGCGTTCGTGTCCTACGCACGCGAATTCCTCGGCGAAAAAGGCGCATATATCACCGGCTGGTTGTTCTTCCTCGACTGGTCCACTACCGTCATGGCCGATATCACCGCGGTCGCGCTCTACTTCCACTACTGGCAGGCGTTCAAGGCCGTGCCGCAATGGGTGCTTGCCCTGTGCGCGCTCGCCGCGGTGTTCGCGCTGAACATGCTGAGCGTCAAGGCCTTCGGCGAGGCCGAATTCTGGTTCGCCGCCATCAAGGTGTTCACAATCCTCGCGTTCATGGCTATCGCGATTTGGGCGATCATCACCGGAGCCCCGGTCGGGCAATACCACGCCGGCATGCACAACATCACCGACCACGGCGGATTCTTCCCCGAAGGCATCGCCCCGGTGTTCGCGCTGACACTCGGCGTGGTCTTCGCATTCGGCGGCACCGAGATGGTGGGCGTCGCGGCAGGCGAAGCGAAAGAAGCCCAGCAGGTGCTTCCGAAGGCCATCAATTCGATGATTGTGCGCATTTTCGGCTTCTACGTAGGCTCGGTCATTCTCATGGCCCTCGTGCTGCCGTATACCGCGTATTCGTCGAACGAATCACCGTTCGTCACTTTCTTCTCCGGCATCGGCATTCCCCACGCCGGCGACGTGATCCAAGTCGTGGTGTTGACCGCCGCGCTGTCGTCGCTCAACGCCGGTCTGTACGCGACCGGCCGCACGCTGCGTTCGCTGGCAATCGCGGGTTCCGGCCCGAAATTCGCAGCCCGCATGAACAAGAACCATATCCCGTACGGCGGCATCATCATCACGTCGGCACTCGGCCTGATTGGCGTGGTCCTCAACGCAGTGCTGCCCGCCAACGCCTTCGATATCATTATGAATCTCGCCGGCATCGGCATCGCCGGCACGTGGTCGTCAATCCTCGTCACTCATCTCGCGTTCCTCAAACGCGTCAAGGCGGGCAAGGAGCAACGCCCCGCCTACCGGATGCCGGGAGCACCGTTCACGGATTATCTGGCACTGGCGTTCTTCGCCATCGTGGTCATCTCGAATCTCACGAGCGCGTCCGGCAGGTGGACACTTGCGCTGTTCGCCGTCGTCGTGGTTGCGATGATTATCGGCTGGTACGCGGTGCGCGGGCGGATTGACGGCAGCTTGATGGACGAAATCCTTGACAATGACGAGGATGAGGATTCCATCGAAGAGCTCAGCGATGATTTCGCCGCCGCCTGACACAGCGAATCCGCGATATTCACGATATTCACAGCACTCGCGATACTGGAATCGGCAACGGCCAAGCAACAAGTACAAGGAGACAGGATGCGCATTCATATCACGTACACTGGCGGCACCATCGGCATGATCGAATCCGACCACGGGCTCGTTCCCGGCGCCGACATGCGCGGATGGCTGCGCCGCCTGCTTGGGGAAAGCGACGAGCTGCACGATGGGGATGTCACCTTCACCGAACTTGACCCGCTGATTGACTCGTCGAACGCGACCCCCGACAACTGGCAGACGATGATCGACGACCTGTGGACCCACCGTGACGAGGCCGACGCGTTCGTCGTGCTGCACGGTACCGACACGATGAGCTACTCCGCCGCGGCACTGTCCTACGCGCTCACCGGTTTCGGCAAGCCGGTGATTTTCACGGGTTCCCAGCATCCGCTCGGCAAGATCGAATCCGACGCGACTGCGAACGTGACTGGCGCGCTCAACGCGGCGTTGAGCGGCCACGCGAAAGGCGTCTCGCTGTTCTTCGGGCATCACCTGTTCGCCGGCAACCGCGTGACGAAAGCCTCGAGCTGGGCGTTCGAAGGCTTCTGCTCGCCGTCCACCGGCACGCTCGCCTGCACAGGCACGCCCTGGCAATGGGAGCCTTTCGACAATCCGGGCGAGGGTTGGACGAACCCGAAACCGTATGCACGGCATGATGTGGCGGTTATCGACACGGTCCCCGGCATGAGCGCCAAGCGGCTTGCCACCATGCTCGACCCCCTGCCTGAAGCTGTATTGCTGCGCGCATACGGCGTCGGGAACATCCCCAGCCTCGAGCCGGGATTCGCGGACGTCATCGCGGGCACGCTCGACGCTGGAGTCCCGGTGATTGTCGCCTCGCAATGCGAACAGGCGAATGTGCTACTCGGACGGTATGAGACCGGGGACGCTATCGCGAAAGCCGGCGCGGTCGGCACCGGCGATATGACGCTCGAAGCCGCATACGCGAAGATCATCTTCCTGCTGTCCCAAGGATTGGTCGGTGCCGAGCTGTCCGCATGGATGGGCCGCTCCATCGCCGGCGAAATCACCCTGGAAAGCAACTGAGCACCCTCCCTCGCCCCTGTTTCTGACGACACTGACATGTCCACTCAGTGTCGTCAGACCCTTCTGCCGACGCTCACCACACGCTCAGCGTCGGCAGGAGCAGGGGCGCACAGCAAGCACGACGGAAATCAGCAAGGCGGACGGAACGACGGCTGAACTTCAGGGAAATTCCAATATTCCCCGCTTGTCAAGCATGCACTGGTAACGATTTCGCTCATACAATGGCGGTATGAGCGAAGATATAAAGACAAGAAAGACCGCTGCAACGACGACAGCAACAACAACCAAAACAGCATCAAGCACCCGAACCGCCGCGACACGCAAGCGCACGACACGACGCAAAACCGCAGCCGCCACCGCCAAGACCTCCGCGGTGACCTCGGCACGCACCGCCGCCGCCGGATTCGGCCGCGTCGCAATCTATGACACCACCCCGCACGGTGAAACGACCCCACGCGTCGAACTCGGCGAACAATTCCATGTCAGCGCACAACTCGCTGCCGAACAAGGGCTCGTGCTCTCCGCAACCGCAATCGTGCGCAATCCGCGCGGCAAGGAAACCATGCGTCGAACCATGACCTGCACCAACCCGGGACTCAGCCGCTGGGAAACCGACGTGCAGGCCGTCGAGCCAAGCGACGCCCGCCCGTGGCAGTCTGGCTGGTCGGCGGTCAAACGCCAGCTCGGCGAGTGGACAGTCAGCATCGAGGCGTGGCTTGACCCGTACGCCGCATGGCTCGAGCAGGCGCGCAAGGCCGTCGACGCCCGAGAAGACGTAGAGAACGCGCTCAACGCAGGCGCCACCCTGCTGCGCCGCTGGGCTTCGACCCGTGACGCGCACCTGACCGCCGGCGAGCGCAGCACGCTGAAGAAAGCTGCCGATACGCTGGGGGACCGCAAACTGTCGGTTGCCGAGCGCTTCGCCGCCGCCACAAATGACGACGTCACCGCCCTGCATGATGCCAAGCCGCTGCGCGATGGCGTATCGGAAAGCGCCCCGCAGATGTTTCACGTGGAACGTCCGGGGTCCAGTTTCACCGCTTGGTATGATTTCTTCCCCCGTTCCGAAGGTGCCGCGGATAATGACGCGGCCGGTTTCACACGCCCCGGCACGCTCGCCACCGCCGTGTCCGGCCTTGAACGCGCCGCTGCCGAAGGTTTCGACACGGTGTGTCTGCCGCCGATCAGCCCGATCGGCGTGACCGGACGTCGCGGCCGCAATGGTGCCGCCCATGCCGGCGTCCACGACCCGGGCTCCCCGTACGCTGTCGGCTCGGCTGGCGGCGCCGCCGACAGTGTGGATCCGTCGCTCGGCACGATGGATGATGTCCGCGCGTTCACCGCGAAAGCCCATGACCTGGGTCTTGAAGTAGCGCTTGACGTGTCGCTGTTCGTGTCGCCTGATAATCCCTGGATCGCCGAACACCCTCAGTGGGTGCGCCGCAAGGCTGACGGCACGCCTGCCGGTCCGCTCGATTTCTTCGACCCGCAATCGGAGCGCGAGGATATGATCCCGCTGGACTTCGATGCCGATCCGGACGGTATCGTCAAGGCGATTGTCCACACCTTGGACGTGTGGGTGAAAGCCGGAGTGACGGTGTTCCGCGCGGTCGAACCGTACCGTTGGCCGGCGCAGGCGTGGCAGCGGATCATCGAACAGACCCGGCACGCGCACCCGGAAGTGCTGTTCCTCGCTGAATCCTTCACCGCGCCCGCGATGATGGGCGCGCTGAGCCGCGCCGGCTTCACCCAGTCGGACTGCTACTTCCCATGGCGCAACACCAAGCGCGAGCTTGAAGAGTACCTGTTCGAGGCGAACAGCGACGCCGCATACACGCAGCATGACACGTTCTGGCCGTCCACGCATCGCATTCTCACCGATTATCTGCGCGACAACGGCATCGCCGGCTACGCGATCCGCGCAGTGCTCGCAGCAATGGGCGTGCCGAGCTGGGGTATCGCCAGCGGCTACGAACTGGTGGAAAACAAGCAGCAGCCGGGCACACAGGCCCCTGAGAATCCCGAGGAATACGAAATCCGCGTGCGCGACTGGAGCGAGGCCGACAAGTACGGCACCGCCAAGCTGCTCACCTCACTCAACGCGATCCGCAGGCGCCACCCGGCGGCCCGCAGCTACCACAATCTGACGATTCTGGACAGCTCGGATGCGAACATCCTCGCGTTCGCCCGCCACACGCCCGCCGAGCTGACCGCAGATGGCAAACCGGACACGCTGATTGTGGTCGTGAACCTCGACGGCCATGAGGCTCACCAGTCCATGATTCGCCTCAACCCGGCCGCGTTCGGCCTGCCCGCCGGCGAGCCGTTCACCGTGGCCGACGAGCTGACCGGCCGTACCTTCACCTGGACGAACGACAATTATGTCTCGCTCGCCCCATGGGCCGACGTCGCGCACGTGCTGAGCGTCAAGCGGTAGTTTTTCCCGAATCCCGATACTCGGTACCCTGCACGATCCACATTACGTGACATACGTGCCGGGTACCGAGTATCCTGAATAACGGAAATCCTGCTGTCTATCAAGGAGATTCGAAATGGCAGAAACCTTCAATGTCGTTGTGGAGATTCCGCGCGGTTCCAAGAACAAGTATGAAGTGGACCATGAGACTGGCCGCATCTTCCTGGATCGTACGCTGTTCACCGCTATGGGCTATCCGGATGACTACGGCTACATCGACGGCACGCTGGGCGAGGACGGCGATCCGCTGGACGCGCTCGTGATGATCCCGAATTCCGTGTTCCCGGGCTGCGTGGTCGAGTGCCGCGCCGTCGGCCTGTACCACATGGTTGACGAGGCGGGCGGCGACGACAAGGTGCTGTGCGTGCCTGCCGACGTGCGTTTCGACGACATCAAGGACATCGACGATGTCAACGAGTACCACAAGGCCGAAATCAAGCACTTCTTCGAGCAGTACAAGGCTCTGGAGCCGGGCAAGGAAGTCAAGCCGGGCGATTTCTGGGCCGGCGTTGACAAGGCCGAGGCCGAGATCAAGGCCGCGCGCGAACGTCTCGCCGCTTCCGAAGCCAAGTGAGGCATATGTATGGTTCGGCTTTCGGCTTGAAGCTATGGGATTGATAGCGATCGCCTAGGCATCCGCCGAACCGAGCTGTGTACATATCGGATACGAAAGGGGCCGTCCCAATTGGGGTGGCTCCTTTCGTTTGTGCGGGTTGCGCGGGCTGCGTAGTCGCGTGGTCACGTAATCGGCGTAATCGCACGGTCGGAGTGGTCAGTCTGCGTCGCGTGGCCGACGTAGTTCGTGTGTATGGCATGTTCGCATGCCGAGCGTAGTCCGCATAATCCGCGGCTTGTCTTTCAGCAGCGAGCGACTATACTTGGGCGGGTAATTTCGACATGCGAACAGATTCATGGGAATTCAAAGCCGCCCTACGCCGGCAGTCGCCGTGTCGGACCGTAAGGCGTAGGCGGTTAGCCGTCGAGGCCCATCCGCACTGCGGATGAACCATGCACTGACTATGACATCAAGCACCTCTTTGGTTGGCATTCTTCTCATCGCGCTTTCCGTTTCGATGGATGCGTTTGCCGTGTCCATCGGCAAGGGCCTGACCGTGCGCCGGGTACGCCCGTTGGACGCCTTCAAAACCGCCCTGTGGTTCGGCGGGTTCCAGGCACTGTTCCCGCTGCTCGGCTACCTGGTGGCCGACACCTTCAGCGGGTATGTGACGGCCGTGGATCACTGGATTATTTTCGGCTTGCTCGCGCTGATTGGCGGCAACATGGTCCGCGAGGCGTTCGAGGAGGACGACGAGAACGCGCGCGAAACACCGCAGTTCGACTGGCGGCACATGCTACCGCTCGCCGTGGCGTGCAGTATCGACGCGTTCGCGATCGGGGTGAGTTTCGCATTCATGAAGGTGAACATCCTGTGGTCGGTGCTGATCATCGGTGTGGTGACCGGCACGTTCTCCGCCGCCGGCCTGCATATCGGACACGCGTTCGGCGCCCGATGGCAGAAACCCGCGCAGATTGCGGGCGGCGTAATCCTCATCCTTATTGGCATCAAGGTGTTGCTCGAGCATCTCGGCGTCATCGCCTGGTAGGGCGGGCAGCGACCGGCGGCATTCCCAACGGGCATCGACCGATAGCGCACCATCTCAGAGTTCCCGACCGACACCGCGCACAGCATATCCGAGATCGCACGCTTCCTGCCACAGGTTGCCGCAACTACACCCCCAATCGCACGACGCTGCGGCACACTCCACCCGAGATATCCAAGAAACCATCACATCGCCCGTACGCCGGGGCAGCGACCGCGCAGCCTCCGGCATATAGGGCCGAATCTACGTAATCCTGCCCGAAATAGCACTGCAACTACGGGAATCCGCCCCGAGGATATCCCGGCGACGGCGAATTGCGAACCCATCTCAGGCTAGCCACAACCGCCGCACACAGGGTCCCCCAAATCCCCTCGTATCATTGGGTTCCCGCAGCAATTCAGCGCGAAAGTCAGTCCACAAATATCGGACCATACTGGCACAGCAGCAATGCCAGCGTCACGGCGAACGCCACCAGCCCAAGCAGCATCACCGGCAGCAGGGCAATCCCGACCCACGGGGCCGGTACGGCCGGATCCGGATCAAAATCCTTGAGCCAGAACCGCGAGGCGATCACCATCAGCACCATGAGCGCCAACGCAATCACACTCACCACAATGGCAGCCCAGGTTCCCGGCCCCGTGAACGCCACGCAGGACGCCGAGACCACCACGAACAGCCAGCCGGGCATACTCGCCATCGCCACCACGCCGGTCAGACTCTGCGAGAGCGAGCGCAGCAGATCGGTACGCTCTTTGCGTGCCATCTGGCGGGCGAAACCGATAACCGTGAACAGCGCAAGCAGCATGACATACACGCACGCCCAGTGAATCAGCGGGGTCGCGGCAATCGTCAGCGCGTCATTCGCGTTCAACGACGGGTACAGTGTCCCGCTGCCAAGCGCGTTGAGCGCAAACACCAGCGAAATCAGACCTGCGAGCACGCCAAGCACACGATCAGTCCAAGTGCCGCGGAACGGCCAGAAAATCGTGAACGCCGCCATCGCCGCAATGCACAGCGGCACTTCGAGGAACAGGGCAAACTGGCCGAGCAGGCTGGCACCGACAAGCAGCACAAGTGCGATAACCTGCACGGCGAGTACGCCACGGTACGGACGGTGCGGGAGGGTGCTGTCGGGTTGTGTCTGCTCTACCATATCTATTCCTTCCGCCGACGGATGTTCCTGCCGTGGCACGGCGTCATGTGTCATCGTCATGCAACCGGGTGGTCCACAATGTTATGGGCATGTTACCGGCATGTGACGTCATGACGGAGTTCCTTACTCATTGTAGCCGCGCGCTTGCCCATTCTCCGCCATATGGAAGCACCGCCCTTGAATGTCCTGATTGCCATAACATTACAGCTGTAAACTGTGTGAAAACCGTAATTCGACCGGAGGGCTGCAACATGACTGATTTGACGTTGATGACCTCTGCCAGTGACCCCGCATCCGTGTTGCCGTCGCTCGCGCTGCTTTCTCACAGGGTGCGCGTGCTGCCGATGGATGCAGCGAGCCTGGTGAAGATGCCGGAAAGCACCGTCTTGTTCCTCGACGCGAGGGACGATCTCGCCACCGCAAAGACCCTGTGCCGGCTGATTCATGCCTCCGGCCTGTCCACGCCGATCGTGCTGATTCTCACCGAGGGCGGATTCACGGTTGTTAACTCGCAGTGGGGCATCGCCGACGTCGTCGTTGCCAACGCCTCCCCCGCCGAGGTCGAAGGTCGTTTGCGGCTGGTCACGGAACGTGGCAACATGCCGTCTGGCGTCCAGTCAAATACGGTCGGGGCACAGGACACCGACGGGCTGATCCGTTGCGGCGACTTGGTCGTCGACACCAATGGATATACGGCAAGTCTGCACGGACACCCGATTGATTTGGCCTACAAGGAATTCGAACTGCTCAAATATCTGGTCCAGCACCCCGGACGCGTGTTCACCCGTGCGCAGCTGTTGCAGGAAGTGTGGGGGTACGACTACTACGGCGGCACGCGAACCGTGGATGTTCACGTGCGACGTCTGCGTGCCAAGCTCGGCGGCGAATACGAGCATGTCATTGGTACGGTGCGCAACGTCGGCTACCGTTTCGACCCGCCGGAAGACGACAAGGACGACAGCGCCGCCCGCGCGAACGCTGCCCAGGGCTGATTTTGGGTTGGTTCGGGCGATTCAGGCTGATTCTGACTCTTCGGGCTGATTCAAGTGCCCATCGTGCGAGCCAATCCTCACACAATGCCACCCGAAACAGGTCAGCCAGCCAAACCCAGCCACCCAAACCGCCATCGTGCGAACCAATCCTCACATAACGACCGTGTGGGCCGCCCAACTAGTTCGTTCCAGCCACCCGAACCGCCATCGTGCGAACCAATCCTCACATAACGCCGTCACCGCCACCTCATCAACGTCCGCCGCATCAGCAATTCGCCATTGGCATACAACCCGCGGTTGGGCGAATGCCCACTGTGCCTTATCATGCGGGTATGGCCAGCGAAAGCAAACGACACCGCATCGAGCGCATGCATGACGAGTACCGAATCCTAT
>Ga0310695_10012819_pt1 | contig 11647 bp, 9 predicted proteins | sample RumenRJG_04DNA_FD_203882 | JGI IMG/M metagenome (GOLD analysis project Ga0310695, IMG submission 203882) | Bovine rumen microbial communities from Lethbridge, Alberta, Canada - RJG_04 (v2) (version 2) | ecosystem: Host-associated > Mammals > Digestive system > Stomach > Rumen | place: Canada... | reverse complement strand
TTTAGTTTGATTATATTTATTGTACGCTAAATAACAGGTCTTCGTAACTTGGGAATGGTTTGTATTCTTCGCCAAGAAGAGGTTCAATCTGGTCGGCAACGGCGCGTACTTCGTTCATTGCAGGAATTACAACCTTTGCGTAGGCGTGGGCGCGCTGCATCAAATCTGCAATAGCTCCAGTTTCTTCATGTTTTGCAGCAAGGGCGTCTGCTTTGTTGGAAAGTTCATTTACAAGAGTATTGAGTTTTTCCATAAGCTTAAGCCCTGCGTTGCACATTGTCATAACGCGCTGCATCTTAAATTCTGTATCAGAAAGCACATTCAGATATTTAAATGCGGCCGGAATAATATCTTTATGAACCATTTCGAGCATTGTATTTGCTTCTATGTTCATTACCTGGCAGTATTTTTCAAGCTTAATATCATAGTGACTCTTCATTTCTTCCGGGGTGTAAATGCCCATGCGGGTAAAGAGGTCAATATTCTTTTTATCAAGATAATGTTCAATTGCTTTTGGAGTTGTACGGTAATTCTTAAGACCGCGGCGTTCAGCTTCTTCAATCCATTCCTGACCGTATCCGTTTCCGTTAAAGAGAATGCGCCAATGTGCAGTAATTTCGCGTTTAATCAGTTTTTCAAGATCGCCCTGGAAATCAGCTGATTTTTCAAGTTCGTCTGCAAAAGTTGCAAGTGTATCTGCAAGAATTGCATTCATGATTGTATTTGGACCGCTTATAGAAAGAGCACTTCCTACTGCGCGGAATTCAAAACGGTTTCCTGTAAAGGCAAACGGCGAAGTTCTGTTGCGGTCGGTTGAATCTTTTGGAATTGCCGGAAGAACATCTGCGCCAATATTAAGCTTTGCGCCTTTCTTTCCGTCGTACGCTTTTCCTTCCTTAATTGCTTCCAGAATTGCCTGAAGTTCATCGCCAACGTAAATTGACATAATTGCCGGTGGCGCTTCGTTTGCACCAAGACGGTGATCGTTTCCTGCACTTGCCACAGAATAGCGCAGTAAATCCTGATTATCATCAACGGCTTTAATTACTGCTGTCAAAAACAGAAGGAACTGTGCGTTGTCGCGCGGAGTTTTTCCTGGGCTAAAGAGGTTTTCGCCTTCATCAGTTGCAATAGACCAGTTGTTATGCTTGCCGCTTCCGTTTACACCTTCAAAAGGTTTTTCCTGCAAAAGACATATAAGTCCGTGTCGGCGGGCAACTTTTTTCATAATTTCCATTGTCAGCTGATTCTGGTCTGCGGCAAGGTTACTTGTTGTAAAAATTGGAGCCATTTCGTGCTGGGCAGGAGCTGCTTCGTTATGTTCGGTTTTTGCGTAAATACCAAGCTTCCAAAGTTCAGTATTCAAATCTTCCATGTATTCAATAACGCGCGGTTTGATTGCGGCAAAATACTGGTCGTCCATTTCCTGACCTTTTACCGGACGTGCGCCAAAAAGTGTACGACCGCACATTTTAAGGTCTTTGCGCTGCTGGTAAAGTTTTTCGTCTACGAGGAAATATTCCTGTTCAGGACCCATTGTTGTTGTAACGTGTTCTGCTTTGTTTCCGAAAAGCTTAAGAATGCGCAGACTCTGTTCGTTAAGTGCTTCCATTGAGCGCAAAAGCGGAGTTTTTTTATCAAGAGCTTCGCCGTTGTAAGAACAGAAAGCAGTTGGAATACAAAGTGTGTGATCTTTTACAAAAGGATACGAAGTTGGATCCCAGACTGTATAACCGCGGGCTTCGAAAGTAGAACGTTTTCCGCCGTTAGGAAAACTTGAAGCGTCAGGTTCGCCTTTAATAAGCTCCTTTCCGCTAAAGCTCATTATGATTTTGCCTTCATCGGAAGGTGCAAGGAATGAATCGTGTTTTTCTGCTGTAATGCCGGTGAGTGGCTGGAACCAGTGTGAATAGTGAGTTGCGCCTTTAGAAATTGCCCAGTTTTTCATTGCTTCTGCAATTTGATTTGCGGCGTCAAGGTCGAGCGGAGTGCCATGTTCCATTGTATGCTTAAGTGCCTTAAAAGTCTGAGCAGGCAGCATTTCTTTCATTACAGTCTGGTTAAATACGAGACTACCAAAAAGTTCAGGAACATTTGTGTTTGACATGAGGAACTCCATGCGCGCGTCTTTGCGCTTTTTAATTATAGGCTTGATTTTAGTGAATTATTATGAGATTTGCAACTTTTGAGCTTTTAATTTCTGCTTGCATTCATACATCTTTTTGTCTGCAAGTTCAAATAAACGCATAAAGCCCTTTTCCTTCATTGAGGCGTAATCGGCAAAACCAAAGGCAATAACAACTCCGTCCGATTTAAGATTTTGCTGAACAGTATTATTAAAATCCAGAAGAAGTTTATCCCGGTTTTTATAATCCTGACCGATAAGGAAAACAACAAATTCGTCACCGCCGATTCTGTAAACAGGACTGTGCTGGAACGTCTGGCAAATAAAATTACATCCGTCTTTTATGTATTTGTCTCCGGCTTCATGTCCAAGAGTATCATTAGTTTTTTTCAAATCATTAAGGTCAAAAACTACAATACCAAAATTCTTAAGGAAGTTGTCTTCAATCTGCTGATCAATACAGCCAACATCCTCAATATAAGCCATTTTGTTTTTAACGCCGGTAAGAGGGTCTGTAAAAGCCATTTTTCTGGTTTTACCAATTTCAATTTCCTGAATCTGTTTAACCTGAAGAATTGATTCAAGCTGTAGGCGTCGTGTTTCTTTTTCATCTTCAAGAACGAAAGTGTGAAGCAGACAGGTTCCCAGCATACAGCTAACCGAATAATATGGTATATATGGATCGAATCCCTGCAAAGTGATAAAGATAATCATATCAAGCGAGTAGATTCCAATAGCAAGGTGCCGGTGTCTAAGTTCTCCTTCTGCTTTTAGAATAACACGAACCATATGAAAGCAAATTATCAGATACATAAATACCTGAGTGGCAAGATTAATATTCCGTGCAATAGAGGTATGATAAGTACCGTCTTCTTCGAACCAGAAGGCTATAGGAATAAACAGGTTGATTGTTAATACGATTACCTGTGTGATAAGGAAAAAATATCCAAGAAAAGAAATAATTTTTGTAAATCGGTTTTTTTCATTCAGATAAAGAATTACATATCTTGTCCAGAGTAAAACCGATACTGCCATAACAACAAAGTAAAGTCCGGTTTCCAGAAAGTTGATAACTCTGATATTCATAATGTATAGAGGCGACCAGGAAAAATCTACAACATAAAATGCTGCAATGCTTAAAAGAAAGTTTCTGTATGCTCTATGTGCCTGATCTAGTTTTTTATTCTTGCTTAAAAAGATAATGGAAAAATTCGTAATAAAAAGTATCAGAATTGCAAGAATTCCAAAGCTTGAATAGTACATAAGTTATAAACCTCTTACTTCCTGTAATTCATATATTATAAGGGAAGAAATATTATTTAACAAAGAAAAAAAATGTATTTATATGGTAAATAATTGAAAAATTAAGAAAAATTCCTTAAAAATCAGGTCTGGGGTGGGAAAAAAAATCTAAAAAAAACTTTAAAAAAATTTGACAATGCGTTTTTTTGGGTAAATTACAATCTTCCCACCAAGTCAATAAGCTTTAGTGGTGTAAGGGCATAGTTTGCGTGGGGGAATTTGCGGGCGGCGAGGGAATGTGTGAGAACTGCGGTGATGCAGGCGTCGGAAAGACTGTAGTTTTGGGCAAGAAGGGCTGCTGTCAGACCGGTAAGAACGTCACCGGTGCCGCCTTTTGCAAGGGCTGGGTTTTTGCTGCGGCAGATAAAAGTTTTGTTCTGTGTGGCAATAAAAGTTCCGGAACTTTTTATTATGACTGCGGTGCGCGGAAAAAGCTGGTTTATAAAACGCCCAGTCTGGATGCGTGCTTCTTCTGAATTTACGAGAGTTTCGAGCGTGTAAGGTTCCAAGGCGTTACTTGCGTTAATGGTGTTTTCTGTGACGTAAAGTTTGCCTTCCGGGGCGTTAGAAGAAGTTTTGCATACGGCGCCGGAAGTTTTGGTGATGTCTGATTTTTTTATATTTTCCAGAAAACGGCTGAATTCCAGAAGGTGCGGGGTAAGCACAATTCTTGCATCTGGGTTTTGATTCAGTTCGTTCAGCAGGCGCGGAAATTCTCGCATAGAAAACATTCCGGCGTCAAACACAACAGCAGGTGCTTTTGCCGAATTAAACCAAAGTGAAAATTTCTGAAAATCGGAATCTGAAAGCTTTGAAATGCCGGAGCCAATTACAATGCAGTTGGTTTTTGCCGGAATTTCGCGGCTTATCATAAGTTCGGGGCTTATCTGAAAGTTTGCAAGGTTAGATGATTCGCAGGCGTAAACGGTGGTAAGTCCGCTTCCAAAATTGAGTGCGGCGGTTGCGGCCAGTATTGCCGCCCCGCTTTTTTCGCCCGCAAAAACTGTTGTGTGTCCGTAGCAGCCTTTGTGGGCGTCTAAATTTGTGCGGACTGGAAGTTTTATGTCTTTTTTAGAAAGTAGAAAAACATCCGGTTGAATTTTCTTCATTTTGATTATTTATCTTTACCTTTGAAGAAATTTTTGATTTTGGCAAAAAAGCCGCTTGTCTCTTCTTTTGCTTCTTCGACTTTTTTATCTGTATTTTCCTTTACTTCTTCAACTTTTTTTTTAGTTTTATCTGCTTTTTCTTTTGCTGATTCTGTAAGTTCTTTTGCTTTGTCGCTTGCTTTTTTTCCAGTTGTTTTTACGTTGTCTACGAATTTGTCTGCATCTTTTTTGATTTTTTCTGCATCGTTTACTTTTTTATCAACTTTTTCTGAAAGGTCCTGAGCTTTTTCATCTGCCTTTTGCTTTAAGTTTGAAAGCTTGTCAGCGGCCTTTTTGTTAAAATCTGAAAGATTATTTTCTACAGTTTTAGAAGTTTCTTCTGCCTTTTCTTTTATGCTTTTGTCTTTTGCTGTAACAGAAACTGTTGAGCAGGCTAAAAGAACTGCTGCTGTAAACAAAACTTTTTTAGAAATCTTTTTCATTTTTGAACCTCTTTTTTATTTCCTGTTTGTTTTTGTTGTATTTTATAAAGAATTATCGAACATATTATGCTGAACAGAATCATCAAAAAGCAGAGAATCTGTCCGGTAGAAATGTTCAAAAGCGAAGTGTTTTCCCAGATTTGAGAAGTCTGTCCGCCTGTTATTCTAAAGCCTAATTCTGAATCCGGTTCACGGAAATATTCTATAAAGAAGCGGAAAAATCCGTAGCCGGCGGTGTAAATCATTCCAAGCATTCCGTCAAACTTTTTGTGTTTTCTGCATGCCCAGATAATAAGCCATAAAACAATTCCTTCAAAAAAAGCTTCGTAAAGCTGACTTGGATGGCGCGGCAGGTTTACTACGTTTGCATTTGCAGCGTTCATTCCAATTTTTGCACAGAATTCCTGAACCCATTCTGCAGATGCCGAAAAGCGGCTTGCGTTTGGAAATTTAACGCCCCATGGCATAGTTGTGATTCGACCGTAAAGTTCGCCGTTCAAAAAGTTTCCTATGCGGCCAAAAGTGTAACCCAGCGGAATTGCAGTACACATTGCGTCTGACCATTTCCAGAAGGACTGTTTTTTGTGACGGCACCAGACGAGCATTCCTATAAGTCCGCCAATAAAACCGCCGTGGTAAGACATTCCTGAGAGTCCTGTGAAGTGACCGTTTTTAAAAGGCCAGAAAATAAGCCACGGTTTGCTCCAGTATTCTTTTGAGGTGTCATAAACCAGAGTAGAAAAAACACGTGCACCAATTATAAGGAACAGAATTCCAACTCCAATAAAACTGAAAAGATCATCATCATTTACTTTGTATGATTCTGTGTCTAATGCACCTTCCTTTGAAACCTTTGTAAGAATGATATATGCGGTTGCAAAGGCAAAAACGTACATTAAGCCGTACCAGCGCAAAAGTCCTAAAAAAGGGACTCCCGGAAAAATTTCCGGCTGAATCCAGGTTGGGTATTCGATGTACAAAAACATTTTGAAGTCCTTTAAAAAGAAAACTAAACTTTAAAACCCTGCTGTGCAGCTTTAATAAGCTTTGACTTAAGCAGGTTGTTTTCCTTTTTTAATTGAGTAAGTTCATATTGCTGAGTTCTTATCATTTCTGCAAGCTCTGGAACCGAAAGTGAACCGCCGGAAACCAGATCATCTATGCCAGAAAGTTTAAAGTCGTAATCGTTGTTTGCTTCGTCTTCTGCTGCAGAGAAATTGTCGCCACCTGCACTTTCCGGATCAAAGTCTGCATCGAACTGGTGCGGCTCTGTAGAAATAATCTTGTCTGCAATGCGGTAAATTGCCTGACCCAAAACGGACTGTGGTTTGTAAACAACAACCGGAAGCTGCGAAGAAAGCGCTTTGTCCTGCAAAATATCACGGAACATAAGTCCAAGATATTCAATTTCGAGGCCAAGATACTGATTGCAAGATGATTTAATTCTTGTTGCACGTTCGGCGTCTTTCGGGTCTTCAATCATATTCATTACAAGACGCGGACGGAACTGCTGCATTCTGTTTACAAACAGCTGTGTAGATTCTGGGTCTACTGTGCTAAGCTTTTGTACAAGCTGTGGAATGTAAAGCTTCTGAAGATTTTCAGAATTTGTTTTGAGCTCGTCTAAAAAGGCACGTCCCTGAGTTCCGCGCTTAAAGGTTGTATACAAAAGGCGGAAAACTGCGTTTTTTAAGAAAAGATAGCCGTTAAGTGTTGCTGTAACAGCCGGTGCCGAAACAACAATGCCCATTGGCGAAAGCAAAAACATATCAAGAATAAACTGATGAGTTCCTGCACCCAAATCTAAAATTACAAAATCTGTATCTATGTTTTTAAGATTTCTTATAAGCTTGATTTTTTGAACGCGTTTAAGCTGTGTTAAATCTGGAAGCTGACTGTCGCCTGCGATAAAGCTTACGTTTTTATAATCTGTTGGCTGAATTATGTCTTTAAAATCTGTTTTATCGGTGAACCATGAACCAAGGCTCTTGCTTGAAGGACGCTGACCAATAACAAGGTGAAGGTTTGACGCTCCAAGGTCAAGATCTACGAGAACAACTTTTTTGCCCTGCTGCCCTAAGGCTATGGCCAAGTTTGCAGAAAGAAGGCTTTTTCCAACGCCGCCTTTTCCGCTTGCAATAGGAATTATTTGAGACATAAAAACATTATATCATATAATTGTATAATTAAAAATAATAAAATTTAATATTGCATTTTTATTCAAAAAACACGATAATTTTTGTATAAATATACATTACACAGGGGTCTTAGGGGGCTGCCCCCTAGGAGAAAGGGTAGCGTAAAAAACGGTGGTTGAGCTTGTCGAAACTACCGTTTTTGGAGCGAGGGGAAGGCTTTCCCCTATGGAGAAATTTCATGGAAAAGAAAATTGTAAACAACTACGGTTCCTTTGACATTGTTTTTAAACAGGCAAAGGGTTCAACAATGTGGGCAGTGGATGGCAAAAAGTATATTGATTTTATTGCCGGTATTGGAGTTAACTGCCTTGGTCATAACTATAAACCGCTTGTAAAGGCAATTTCACGTCAGGCTCGCCGCCAGATTCATATTTCAAATTATTATTTTTCGGATACAGGGCTGGATTTTGCAGAAAATCTTTTGCGTGTTACAGGTTTTGAGCGCGGCTATTTTGGAAATTCTGGTGCCGAAGCAAACGAAGCTGCTATTAAGCTTGCACGAAAATATGGCCAGCTTAACGGCGGCGCTAAACGCAAGACAATTGTAACTTTGGAATCTTCTTTTCATGGACGAACGCTTGCAACTTTGACTGCAACCGGTCAGGATAAATTCCATCCGGACAGCTTTGCTCCGTACCCGGAGGGATTTAAGACAATTAAGGCAAATGATTTTGACGCTCTTAAGGGCGCTTTTGACGATACAACTGCGGCTCTCTTTATTGAATGTATTCAGGGTGAAGGCGGTGTAAATCTGATTAATCCTGAATGGGCACAGGCTGCGGCTAAAGCGGCTCGCGAAGCCGGCGCAATTGTTATGGCTGATGAAGTTCAGACTGGAATTGGCCGCACGGGAACTTTCCTTGCTTCGGATTGGCTTGGTTTTAAGCCGGAAGTTGTAACTCTGGCAAAGGGAATTGCAGGCGGCGTTCCGATGGGCGCTTGTCTTTTCCGAGGAAAGGCGGCAGACGTTTTTGTTGCAGGTGACCATCAGTCTACTTTTGCGGGAAATCCTTTAGCGTGTGCGGCTGGTCTTGTTGTGCTTGAAACTGTAAGTGATCCGGTTTTCTTAGACCGTGTAAATCACGCCGGAGACTATATCCGCGGCGCAATTGCAAGCTGGAATCTTCCCATTGTAAAGGACGTTCGCGGCAAAGGTCTTATGATTGGAACTCAGATTGACCCGAGCGTTAAGCCATTTGATATTGAAGTACGCTGCCTTGAAAGAGGCCTTTGTACAACAACTGCAGGCTCCGACGTGGTACGCTTCCTTCCGCCGCTCAACATCTCTGACCGCGAAATTGAAGCCGGCCTGGCAATCTACAAATCCGTGCTCGAGAGCTTCTGTTAGTTTTTTTTAAAAAGATAACACAGTTCATAAAAGCATTTGCCGTATAACAAAACTTTTATACACAAGCCTTTGATTTTTTATTATACTTAATTTTATAGTAAAAAATTGGAGGCTTTTTTTATGATTGAAGTTTCCCACGTTTCGCGCAATTTCGGCGATTTTCGTGCGGTGAATGACGTCAGCTTCTCTATTCCTACAGGTCAGATTGTAGGACTTCTTGGACCAAACGGAGCTGGCAAGACAACCACAATGAGAATGATTACAGGATTCCTTTCTCCTTCTGATGGTCATATTTTGATTGACGGAACAGATGTACTGGAAAATCCTGTAGAAACAAAAAAGAAAATTGGTTATATGCCGGAATCGGCACCGCTTTACGGCGAAATGATAGTAGAAGACTATCTTAAATACATTGCAGAAATGCACGGAAAAGATCCGGAACAGAAAGTGCCGCAGCTTTGTAAAGAATGCGGACTTAAAGAAGTAATGAGCAAAAACATTTCTGAACTTTCGCGCGGTAACCGTCAGCGAGTTTCACTTGCTCATGCACTTATGAACGACCCGGAAATTCTTATTCTTGATGAACCTACCAGCGGTCTTGACCCTAACCAGGTAGAAGATGTTCGTGCAATTATCCGAGAAATAGGAAAAACAAGAACAGTAATTGTTTCTACACACATTTTGAGCGAAGTAGAAACTTTGTGCAGCCGCGCAATCATAATAAGCGGCGGAAAACTTGTTGCAGACAGTCCTATAGAAGAGCTTAAAGACCGATTTGGACATGAAATTTCTGTAAAACTTACAGTCGGCTCAAATTTTGAAGCTGTAAAACAGGCTTTAAGTTCAGTGGATGGAATTGATGTTATAAAGGAAGTTTCTCTGGAAAATCAGAATGGAAACAATGGCGTTCAGATTACAGGAATTTTAATTTCTGTAAAAGGAAACGCAGAAATTCGTCCGGAAATCTGCAAAAAGCTTACTCAAAACAGCATAGATTTATACGAAATGACTCTTCAGCGCAACAGTCTCGAAGACGTATTCCATGCGCTTACCGCAGCACCGGCACAAAATGCAAAGGAGGCAGCTAAATGAAAAGTCCTGCATTTATAATCATGAAGCGAGAATTAAAATCATATTTTTCGGGACCAATTGCTTACATTGTTTCTGCTTTGTTTTTAATTACAACGGGAATTTTGTTTTTTACAACCTTTTTTTTGCAGAACCGCGCCGAACTGCGTCAATTCTTTAGCCTTTTGCCGCTTTTGCTTTCGTTCTTTGTTCCGGCTTTAACAATGCGTATTTTTGCAGAAGAAGAGCGAATTGGTTCAATAGAAACCTTAATGACTTTGCCGGTTACAGAAGCTGATGTTGTTACAGGGAAATATCTTGCCTCTCTCATAGGCACGCTTGTAATGCTTGCTCCAACGTTGTTTTACGTAGTTACCGCAGAAATCTTTGGTTCGCCAGAATACGGACCGATTGCCGGCGGTTACCTTGGTGCAATTTTCCTTTCGGCAAGTTTTACCGCAATAGGCATTTTTGCATCGTCTGTTACAAAAAATCAGATTATTGCATTTTTTACCGGATTTATAATCTGCATAGTTCTTACAATGATTGATACTTTCCTTGTTTTTCTTCCGGCTCAGATTGTAAGACTTTTGACCTATATTTCGGCAAATTCTCACTTTACGTCAATTTCCCGCGGAATTATTGATTCGCGAGATTTAATTTATTTTGCTTCGCTGACGGCGCTGTTTTTTGCGGCAACGGTAAAAATCCAGCAGAATCACAAGAAATAAGGTTTAAATGGATTTCGCACTTCCTGTGCGACCGCTAACGCAGAGTTTAATAGGAGAATTTAAAATGAACAGATTTATAAAATGGCTTAAAAGTTCAAGTTCAGATTTTTTGTTGTTCGTAATTTTTTTAGTTCTTGCAAATCTTGTTTGCAGCAGGGCGTTTTTCCGTCTGGATATGACTTCTTCAAAATCGTATACCCTTTCTAAGGGAAGTAAAGAAGTTGTAAAAAATCTTGAGCAGCCGCTTTCAATCAGGGTTTTCTTTGATGATAATCTTCCGGCCCCTTACAGCAGTGTTTCGCAATACGTAAAAGACATTCTTGTTGAATACAAGGGTGCAGGAAACAAAAATTTCAGCATTTCTTATATGGATATGTCTAAGCCCGAAAATGTTTCGCTCGCGCGTTCAATAGGACTTAATCAGATTCAAATTCAGGAAGTAAAAAATAACGAAGTTGGTTTTAAACAGGGTTATATGGGGCTTGCAATTACTTACGGGGACAGCATCGAAACTCTTGATCCAATAACTTCAACAGACGAGCTGGAATTTAAAATCACATCAAAAATCACAAAAATGATAAATACTGCCGACACGCTTGCAGGACTTTCGAGCGGAAAGAAAATTACGCTTACACTTTATTATAATGATGTTTTCACAAAGCTTGGAATTCAGGGCGCAGACAAGGCAGAAAAAATTATTCGCGACGCATTTGATAAAATTAATGCGCAGAACCAGAACCGTATGGAATTTGTTGTTAAAAAGCCGGACACACCGGAAGTTGAAGCACTTGTAGAAAAATACGGAATTGAAGGCATTTCTTACAAAGATCCTCAGAGAAAATCAGTTGAAAAAGCCGCTTTAGGACTTGTTCTTGAATATGATGAAGGTTTTTATGCGCTTCCGCTGAACATTCAGAATATGCTGTTTACTTATGTGCTTTCCGGTCTTGATGATGTGGAAACTTCAATTATCGATGGACTTCAGATGCTTTTGCTTAACGTAAAACAGATTGGTTATGTTACAGGCCACGGCGAGCGCAGCGTTACAGACCGTCAGCAGTCAATGTATTTTAAGAACGTAATTCCGGAGTCTTATGAATTTATTGAACTTGATTTAAGCAAGGACGAAATTCCGGGCGGAATGAAATCAATCATTATAAACGGTCCAAAAAATGATTTTACAGAAGAAGAGCTTTATAAAATTGACCAGTTTGTAATGAAGGGCGGCAACGTAATGCTCTTTGTTGATTCCATGCAGGAAGGTCAGGCAGATCCGTACTACGG
>Ga0310695_10012817_pt1 | contig 11652 bp, 11 predicted proteins | sample RumenRJG_04DNA_FD_203882 | JGI IMG/M metagenome (GOLD analysis project Ga0310695, IMG submission 203882) | Bovine rumen microbial communities from Lethbridge, Alberta, Canada - RJG_04 (v2) (version 2) | ecosystem: Host-associated > Mammals > Digestive system > Stomach > Rumen | place: Canada... | reverse complement strand
GTCTGCGGTATTGTCCACATTCCCAAGTCCGACATCACCTTTTGCAAGGACAACAGCTCCGGTCTTCCCGGCAACGGATGTGACAGTGTTTGCCTGCGCTCCCGATTCGATTCCTTCCAGCTTAGACTTAAGCGTGTCGGTGAAGTCATTTGAAGAAAGGTCCTTTCCGTCTGCCTTGTCTACCTTCCCGCCGAGTGCTGATGTGACAGCGCTGTTTCTGACAGGATTTGCAGAGGTCGAGGAAAGCGAGGAGTCAACGGTAACATTAGTAGCACCTGTCGCAATGCCCTCCAGCTTGGTCTTTAAAGCGTTGGTAAAGTCATTGGTCGAAAGGCCCTTGCCTGATACCTTATCCACCTTTCCGTCAAGGTCAGAGGTCGTTGCATAACCAGTGAGGTCGACAGTACCGCCCTGGACATCCCACGCAGTCCCGTTCCACACAACATTGTCCCCGGCCTTGATACCGTGGGTGGCATCTGCCGTCTCGACATTCCACAGATCGCCAACACTCTGGTCACTGGAGGGAAGGTCTGAGTATGTGCTGACCGTACCCTTATAGCGGACGGCATTACCGATCTCGGACTTCAGTGCATACGCTGAGAGGTCGGTCTTTTTGGCAAACATGTTTTTAAATTCGGACCACAGATATCTTAGGCCGTTATCATCCAGAAAACTTCTCGCCATGCCTGCCTCCTCAATGTGCCGTGATGCTGTCAATCTCCGCATTGGTTATCGCGGAGCTGACAAAGGTATCGATCTTTTCGTGCGCGGCCTCATCGTAAAGGACGACCTCTTCTACCTCTTTCGTCCTGATGTTAAAGGCCACGGCGCGTTTTGCTTTTTTCTCTTCCATATAGCGCCTCCTTATGACAGAAGATCACTGATCTCTGCATTTGTAAGTGCCGACATGTCACCTTCCTGCATATAGGAATCCAGGTCCTGGACTCCCGCAAGCGGATCCCACTCCGTACCGGTCCAGACAACATTCGTGCCGGCGGGATACGTCTGGCCATTGAGAGTAAACTCGGACTCCACGTTGTAGACATCTCCAACCACCCTCGTAGAGGGAAGCCCTTCCCAATTAGCCACTGAGCCCTTCATTCTGTAGAACTCATTATCAGGCACCACTTCCCCGTCAGCTAATGTCAGGTAAAGGGTCTCGTTCCATTCGTCATAGTATGAGTATGACTTTGGGCTCTGCCATTCGACAGTCTCCGCATAATACTTTGCGTTGTCTACATCCTCTCCCTCACGCGTGCCAGTGCCGCCAACAGCCCAGCTCCTTGCGACATCTACCATGCCTTCCAGGTCTTCCCGGTCGCGGTTGAACGCATTGATCGCATCCGTGAATGCGGTCTCTCTTGCGGTCTCGGCTTCTACTCTGGTAGTCTCATTTTCCTGTCTTGCGGCCTCGTTCTCCTGACGGCGAAGCTCTGCACTATAGAAGGCATCAAACTGCGCTTCCATCTGCTCAAGCTCACTCAGGTCACCAGTGTAAGATCCTGCAGCATTCATATGTCTCTCGACATACACCTGCGCCATGAAGGATGACCATCGGACTTCAAGGTTTTCATCGGTTGCTCTGAGCTGTATGTACTGAGTACCGGGCTGAGCAAGCTGTGCAGACGCAATGTTCCATGTCAAAAGGATGTGATCATCATGCACATCTCTGTCCAGAATGACCGTATCCTTGGTTCTGTCGGGATATGTGATGTCGAGCCGAAATGTCAGGGCGGAAAGGTCTGTACCCTCCTGAAGGAATCTGCTGATCTTGAACTGGCGGTTTTCAGATCTGCTGTCATAGTTCGTACCTATATACCGCTCATTTTCGGGGATCAGCAGCTCTCGGTTCTTAACAATAATCATCTTTTCTCCTTTTCAAAAAAGGAGCGGCCCCGGAGGACCGCTCCTTCCTGCTGATCACATATTGTCGAGCTTCTTGATGAGCCGCTGGATCTCGCCCTGCATCTCCTGCGGAGCCGCATACATCAGCTCTTTCAGGCCATCCACGACATTGTTGCCCCCTCTGGAATAGCCTCTGGCATAGCTTCCGTTATTGGACATGCCGCCGCCATCCGCTCTGGAATACCGGCCCATGCTGTCACGCTTGCCGGACATCCGATAAGAACCGGTGCCGTAGGAGCCTCTCATAGAGCCGCCCATTGCGGTCGTTCTGGGGTCCTCGTCGTAGTATGCGTAGGAACCGCCGCCTTCGCATCCCTCCATCACCTTCAGGACGTTCTTGGCGGCATGCGCCAGGGTATCGATGGTCTTGAGTGAATCCTGCGTAAGATCCTTCTGGCCGTATTCACAAAGCTCCTCACAGAGCTTTTCAAAAAGCATATTCAGTTCTTCGTGCATACGTCACACCTCCATCAACCGTTGGTTGCGGTAGCTGCGGGAGTAAACGGGTTCGGGACCGTATATGCCGGGATCGGATACGGTGCGACGCGGTTCACGATGTACTGCGTCTGTGCCGTATTGTCGGCGATCAGCTGCGCGGTCTGTGCCGTCTGGCTTGCCGCAAGACTCTGCATGTTGATCATGCTACGAAGGTTCTCGTTCTCGCGCTTGTAAGCGTCGATCTCCTGCTGACACATCTTATCAAGGATCTGCTGCGTCTGGTTCTGAATGGCAAGCCGGGTCGCAGCGCCTTCATTCTGGACAAGGTTCTGCGTCTGACAAGTCGCAAGTCTGTTGTCACAGCAACACTGCGCCTGCTGCGCCTGCAGGCCGTTGAAGCCCTGCATCATAGCGGTCTGCATCGCGAAGTTCTGCTGCATGTCCGCCATCTGCCTTGCGTTCGCGCCGATCTCGACCTGCGAGAAACCGGAGCAAAGAGCGTTCTGGACGTCACCGAAACCGGCCGTCACAGCCTGCTGGATGCCATTCACAGAAGTGTTCAGCATCTGATCTCTGAATCCGCCGCTGATCTGTTCAGACTGGTTCATCCAGGGATACAGACCACCCGCACCGCCTGCGCCAGCACCGTATCCACCGTTGTTCCATCCGCCGAGAAGGATAAACAGCAGCAGGATCCACCAGCCGCCATCACCACCAAATCCGTTTCCGAATCCGCCGGAGGGAGCCACGGGCATAATCATACCGGTTCCATTTGCATTGTCCATCATACTTTATCCTTTCTACCGCTATCTTTTTGCGGTTAGCGACTGCCTCAAAACGGCAGCCGGTTTACATGTTCAGCATCTGTCGAAACTGGTTGGCCATCTGCACGGCCTGATTGTACTGCTGCTGAGAGATCTTCCCGGAATTAAGGAGCTGCTGAACCTGCTGCCTTGGATCTCCCTGAAACTGCTGCCGAAACTGCATGAAGCGCTGCATGACGTTGTTCTGCGGCATCATCGGTCTCATCTGCTGAAATAATGGATTCATTCATTCGCCCCCTTCATGAGCTCTGCGATCTGCTTTCTCAGCTCCTCGACGTCTGCCTTCGTAGCATACTCGGTCCCCGTTACGGGATTATGCTGTGTAGGCATATCTCGAATGGTATAATCCAGGATCCTCATGGAAGGCATACCGGAAGCATCCGCAGACTTGAGGTAGATCGTCTGAGACTCACTGTCCCAAAGTGCAACTGTCGTTCCCGGAGCTACAAGATAGCTTTTCGCTGCTGCTTCACCCTGGATCCATATGGGACCGGTTGACTGATTCTGTGCCGGAACTGCGGCCGGTGTAGCCATTGCCTGCGGATAATAATTATATGGATTCCACGGATATGCCATTAGTCTCTCCTTTTCTTCCAGACAAACTGCGGGATCTGTTTTGAAGAATCCCACGAATCATAAATGTCACCATCGACTACGGTTGCCACATGACCACCAAAGCCGAGTACAAAAACTCCATGTTGATGATCCATGCAGAAATCTTCAGCTGTATAGCAGTCCGGGCAGTTGTCCGGGAGCGACTCACGGATGAAACCGTGTTTTCTCAGAACTGCTCCCCATACCGCATCGGAAGACGGCATATCACACATGAGGAAGCCGGAACCGACTAATTGTGCATACGCCGTCTCCCAATCGACGGAGAGTGCCTTAGAAATTGCACGAACGGAACAATCACCAACGTTCCGTCCTGCCGGATTGTTGTTAAACTGAATCCACATTATTCCTCACTCGGAAGCTCGTCCGTGTACCGGCCAAGGAATTCCCTGACCTTCCGCCACACGCCCTTAACAGGCAGTCCGCAGCAGGACATGTTCTTCAGAATCGAAACGGTTTCAAAGCCTATGTAGATGATTCCAAAAAATTCGGCGACCCCGATCTTGCTCCCAAGGAATTCCCGTATTTCCTCCGGCAGGAAGCCGATGAGGTTGATGCTTGCGATTGTGTCCAGTATCACCAGAAAGGAGATTGATGCAAGCATGGAAATCTTCCTCACCGCGCCGTCAATTCCAAAACTGGAGTTCAGTTTGTGCTGCTTAATGGCGCGGAAAAGTCCAAAAACCGTGTCCATGCACACACCGAGTATCACCATCTGGATAATATCATTCTGGAGTGCCTGGTCGATCAATGTGAAAAGTTTCTCCATGAAGATCACCTCAAAACTCTCCGGCAATTTCTTTGTCCTTCCCGGCCAGTTCCCGGATCAGCTGGGCAGTCTTGCCGTCCTGCTTAAGAGACTGGTTGATAACCTCCGCCACTTCGATCGGGACCTCGACAGGTTCGCCGCGCTTGACAAGCCAGGTCATGCCATTGATGCCAACAAAAAGCGGATCCTTATATTTGTCCCCGTCGTAAAAGAGATTGACAGTAGTGGTTTTTCCGGAAAGACCTTTTTTAATCATTTTAGCCATAGCTATTCTCCTCATAGGGGGCCGTTTCCGACCCCCGAATTGTTACGATCAAGCCAGGGAGCAGCCGGATTCGATACGGACCATATACTCCTCGATCAGACGCTCTGCGGTCTTAGTAGCCTTCCAGCCAACGGTAGCATACTGATTCAGCGGTCCGCCCGCCTGTTCATTGGACTTGATGATAGTCTGCAGGCCGCCGCCGGTAATCGCAGTCTTGCCGTAAGCGTTCTTGCCGATAATCAGCGTCACATAAACATCTGCGCTGGAAGCGCCGCCGCCCTCGAACACCTTTGCTTCAGTGCTTTCGAAGAACACGACGTTTGCGATGCGGCCGATTTCTCCGTTGTACATGTGCTCCGGAGAGGTATGCTTCTGCCAGTCGATCCACTCAGTGTCTCTCATCAGATCGTAAGCAACATTCGGGTGGATGATCGCAGCATAGTAGCCGCCGTCAAGAAGCGGAGCGTCCTGCGCCTTCAGCGCAGCGACTGCCTTCTGGATGTCCTTAACGGTCAGGACGTCTGCAGCGCCAAGACCGGTTCTTGCAGTCTTGCCGTTTGCATAAAAAACATTGGTCCCGCCCACGAGCACTTCTCTCGTGATGGTATCGAGAGTTTTGCCCGCCTGCTGGCCGATCAGCTCGGTTGCTTCCGTGATAATCGGATCAATGGCCGTAAGCTGCAGCATATCGGTGACCTTCACGAAGCCGCCATACTGCTGGACCGTTGCGGTCAGCGCGGTGACGTTCAGTGCCTGGCCATCCGGTGCGACGCCCTCGGTAAGCGGGGTCAGTGCTTTCGGCAGCTTGCTGAATCTGCGGAACTCAATGGTCTTACCATTGCCGCGCGGGATCGGCTTTTCCTGGCCGAAGCGGTCATGAACCAGGTACGGTTCTGCCAGCCGGATCAGGTTCTTGTCATAAAATGTTTTCATCTCCGGGGACAGGTCGTTCCCGGTGGTGTGGGACGTAGTAGCGTTCATTACGTCCCCGAATCTCTGAAGGTTCAGAGCATAAAGTCTGTTTCTGTTCATCTCGTTCTCCCTTTAACTTTTGAAGGTTCAGTCGAGATCGTCAGAAGGTAATGTGTTCTCCACGGCTGGCGCGGCGGACATAATCTGCGATCTCTGAGTTACTGAGCTTCGAGACGTCGGTGCCTGCCTTTGCGGATGCCTGACCGGACATTCCACCCTCAACCGGGCGTGATCCTCTCTGCGCAATCGTAGCCTGCGCTTTTCTCGCGCCCTGCTGGGCCGCATAGTTCATAGCGCCCGGAAGGATCCTGTCCATATTAAGAGCAAGATATGCTTCCCGGATCCCAATAGCATAAGGATTCTGCGGGTTCACCATTCGGACAAACTGCTCATTCTGCATCATCGTCGGAAGATCAAAGTCCGGGAACTCTGCTTTGAGCTGTTCGACTACCGGTTCATTTTTCCGCACCCATTCATTTGCAGCCTTGCGCCTTTCGTTTTCTTCCTTCTCGGCCCGAAGCACGTTAAGCTGAGCGTTCAGGGCTGACATTTTCCTGTACTGCTCAGGAGTCATGTTGTTTTCATACGCCACATCTTCGATAAGTGCGTCGTCTTCACCGACGTATCGAGCAATACCATCAATATCGTCGGCGTCAACACCATACTTCGATGCAAGGGTCTGAAGAATCGGAGCGATCTTTCCCAGCTTTTCCTCATTGGCCTTTGCCTTTGAGAAACGCTGACGAACGATTTTCTGAACCGCTTTGTCGTAGTCCTCTTTGTACTCGCCTTTAATCAGATCATCAAAAGAGGCCCTTGTCTCCTGCGTTGCAGCGGCGGCCTGCTCTGTTGCTTCGCCCGTACTCCCAGCGGCGTCCTGGGACATTACGCCCGTTGCGGCGCCATCCGTTCCACCTTCGGCAAAACGCTGGAGCCTTAAAACATAAATCCTTTTTCTCATGCGGATTTTCTCCTCTGCCGTCTTTCCGGCGTGTCTGTTTTTAATTACAATCTGAGTTTATTGGATTAAAAAATACATTTGCGCCCTCATTCGATTTGCTTCTTTATATAAATAAAGGACCGGTCACATATCGTAACCGGTCCATTTCTTAATATGGTGCAAGGCTGTTTAATTTACCTTTTTATCGAAGGTCTTTTCTGACCAGCCTGCAAGTTCCCAGAGCGCCCATTTCTCTTCATCACTAAGGCTGCTGTTATTGAGCCATTCTGCAGCGCCGTCCTGCTTGCCTTCTTTTTTCGCAGCTTCAAAGTCAATCCATACTGACAGATCTCCGCCATCATCTACCCACTGTTCAGCTTTGGAATCCTCTGCATCATAGTGAACAACACCCATATATAACGCTGCGCGCTTTGCTGCCTTCTCTCGTGCAATATTCTTTGCAGCGCTGATCACAGATGCCTGCTGCTTATCACTTGCTTTCACGTCCAGATTATCTTCAATATATTTCCAGTACAGTTCATTGTAATTAGTCTGATACTGAACGTAGGTAATCGGGGCCAGTTCTACAGAAGCGTCACCATTCTTTATCTCTGTTTTCATAACCGCAGGCAGCAGGTCCATGTTGTTAGTTCTTTCAACCACACCATAAACCGCTTCCTGTACAGGTGTCAGGATTTCATTATCGGTGAAGCTCCTATAATCGTTGATCATGTCAAGGACCAGCTGGCGCGGTCTAACAAAACCAGGCATATCCGGTTCATCCTTCGAAATTCTATAGAAGTTACCATAGAACTTCTTCATGTTGTCGTCGTTCTTTGCCCTGATTCCATCTTTAGGATCCTGACTGCTCTTATACTTCCGCGCAGATTTTGAAGCCTGGTCGTATATCCAATTCACAAGATCCTGAGAGTACGCGTTGTCTTTGAAGTAAGTGTTCTTCACTCCAAGAGATCTATCAACGTACTCCTCTCCGACCGGGAATAAAGCCTTCTGGATCTTCCACCAATAACCGAGAACCTGATTGCCAAGGTAGTCGATCTTCTGCGGGCTGTAATTTAATCCCCTTCCTATCCAGTACGCCGCCTTACTGGTTGAGCGGGTAAACTGGTCTTTCGGTTCATAATCTTCCAGACTAGGGCTTACAATACTTCTTCCAAGGAAGTCGCGGTTTGCGCTCAAATCATGGAAAGCTCCAATGATACCAAGGGAGCCTATCGCCCTGTCACTAAACTCTGTGACTGCCGGATCAAGACCATCACGCACCGCATGTACCGGAAGCTGTGCCAGATCACTTACGATTCCGGGCAGGAACGCGTCTGTCGCATAATCGTAATACTCGTCAAAGGCATGTGCGTTCTTCCCGACCGTGAAATCCATAGCTGATTCCGCGAAGGAGGCAAGTGCCGCAAGCTCTCTCGGTTTCGGAATGGCAAAATACTGTCCGTATTCCAGCGGGATGCACCAGTAATTGTTCTTCGTGTAGTTGCTAAGCTGGGAATATTCTTTCCGCTTCTCCTCATCACGTCCGTTAAGCGCGTAGGTAAGCGTCGCAAGTATCACTGAAGCTGCCGCCCATGCGCCAAAACGTCCGGCAGCAACCTTTCCCCTGTTCGGTCCTACGACGTCTTCCGCAGAGAAGAACCTGGCAAATTTGTCTGCACCCTGCAGGCCGGCATTGAAGAACGGAACTACCTTGTTCACCTGCCTGCTCATTGATCCTGCTTTCCGGAAGTTAACGGTTACGTCCATTGCTTCAAAGAACGCTTCCTGCGGGCTAAGCCCGGATTCACGCATCAGCTTATAGGTAGCAAATCTCGGCCCCTGCTCAATGGTATCCGTCATGAACGACACCCAATTCAGCGGGTTCATGGTATCCATAGTGCGCGCTGCCTTGTTGCTGGTGAGTTGCTTCCTGGCTTTCTTTGCAAGGTCAGAGTCCGCGCTGTATGCCGAAGTCCAACCGCCGCCCATTGCCAGATACTCCGAATAAAGCGGATCCACGTTCTTTCCATCACGCAGGGTAGTATTTGCAGAGTTAATCCAGCCGATTCCAATATTTGAAATCTGAGACAGCTTATCCTTATTCGATTTTGAATATACAAGGAACGTTCCCAGGTCTCTCGGAGCATTGGAAAAGATACTCCATACCGGGTTGTTTCCGGTGATGTTCGCCGTCAGGAACCTTGTGGTTTTAGCGTAGGCTTCCAGAACACCGCTGATCTTCGCCGGGTTCATGTTTCCGATGCTCTCCAAGAGCTTCTTATCATTCACCTGCCAGTATTCCTTTTTGCCATTTACCAGGATCGTAACCACGTTGTCCTTCGCCCTGCCGCGTTCAAACTGCAACATGACATCATTAATACTGTCAATGATAGATCCCAGCTCCTTCGCGCTGTCTGCGCTCATTTTGATATTTCCGCTAAGTATTGCATCTGAAATATCTCCCGCAAGCTGCGCCTTCATCCCGGTCATATCGAACTTTTTGGGACGAAGCGGAACCGGAACCGGGCTGATGAAGTTTGCATTTGCGTCCGGGCTCTTCTGGTAAGCTCTCCGCATTTCAAGCATGACATTGTTCCGGAGGGCTGTATTCGTTACCCGAACGATCTGGTTAATGATACCATCCACCGGAGCCATAATATCAAGGCCACTTCCCTTTGCTCTCTTATATGGAGAGTTCTGGTTTGCAAAGCCTCTCTTTGCACCGGGCGTTCCCTTCTCTGTCATGCGGTACATCGGCACATAGTTCGGATATTTCTTATTCCATGTATCTAAGGTTTCCTGCGAGATCAGGCCGGTATTAACACCCCACGTCTGCGTGAATCTCTGCACGAAGTCAACCAGCCGGTCTGCAGCTTCCTGGAAATTGCCGTACTGCGCTTCCAGCTCGGTTACTCTACGCTTCATGAAAGCGGTGCTGTTCTTCCGGTCGTCTGCAAATACTCTCTTGCCGTCTTCAATCCACGTCTGACCATGCCTGCACACCAGATACTCATTAAAAGCTATGTACGTAGGTCTGTCAGTAAGGTCAATACCATGCAGGGCTTCTTTAAGTCCGGGGCCGACGTACTTTCCATTTACGTCTGTCAGGTCTCCAACAATCAACTGTCCCGCGACAGCATCACTGTATGCTGCATTACTCGCCAGCTTATAAGCACTGCCGCCGGTGGCATCATCGAAGCGCTTAATAGAATGGTTTGAGTCTACCCACGTCTGATACAGATCTTCTCCCATATCCCGGATCTTCTCTTTGATAGTCCGGAAGTCTCTGCCGCCTTCTTCCCTCAACCGAATCGAACTCTGCGCATTGTCCGCGTCCAGAGAGTAATAAGCATTGATTTCATCAGCGATATTGTTGATCTGCGCAAGCTCTCTGGCGCTCAGCTTCGACTTAAGGTGCTCTGTCAGTTTCGGATAGGCTATAGCAGCTTCTTCACGGTTCTGCATATACTGACGGATATACTCTGCAAAGCCTTCGCTGTCACGCTGATCCTTCCTGTACTTGTTTGCAGTATCTCCGAGTCCTTTCCGGAGTGATTCATACAATTCATTCTTTATGTCATTGCTAAGACCATCTGTAATAATGTCGTATTCCAGATCAAAGTAGTGTCCTACCTCATGCGCCAGCGCGGGCAGGTCATTCGCTATCTTCGTCCGAATTCCCTGATCATGAGTGTTAAACTGTCCTCTTACACCTTTGCCGCGAATATGACCGGTGGTAATGCTCAGTCCAAGATCATGCCTGACCTTTCGAATAAGGTCATTCAAGGACATCGGTGCTTTATTTGTATCACCAACACGAGTTGCTTCCCACTGAGACGCATAATCCGTGGCAGAATCTAATCCTTTCAACTGCTGGATCTCGGAGGACGAAGATGTTCTTACATCCAAAACCGGGTTAAATTCTAGCAGCTTTGTAAGGACTTCTTTTCCCTTATCTCCGGTGGGAATAAAGTATCTGTACTGGTAATTGATTTTTTCGGTTATGATTCCAGGAACGTACTTCGGAAGGGACCAGACATTATTACCAGTCACTTCAAGACGCCATTCGCCAGAAACGCGCCGGCGATTAATCTTCCATTTGTTATCACGTAGCGCCGCTTCACGTCCGTTGTCCAGCACTTCTTTAAACACTTCATCAGAGCTGTACTTCTTTACGGTGCGATTGGCACCAAGGCCGCGCAGAACACTATCAATCTGATCAGGATTAATAACACGTCCAAGATACTGATTTCCATCAGATGTAACGACGCGCATGACCCTGGTATTGTTCTCTGGGAGTTTGTCCCAAATAGGAAGAAGTGTTCCGGTCAGCAAATGAAGTGTACTCTCGTCGTACTGCGGAAGTTTCTTTGTTTCTTCTTCCCACGCTGATTCCCATTCTGATTTAGGAATCTTTGTGGCTTTTTCTTTCAGCGTACGTTCGACGTAAGTGCTGAACTTCCCTTTAGAGGGAGAATCTAACCTGAATTTCCTGCTTACGGTTCCGCGCTGGTCCGTAATGTTTCCTATGTCATATACTGCGCGAACAGAACCATCATCAAGCCGATACAAGCCCATATATCCACGGTGAGCATCCGGCAGACTACTATACTTAATCAGCTTCGGCTTATTATATGTCTTCATCTGGACATACTTTGTATCAGCGCCGGAAGGATCCTTTCTTACCGTCTTTTCGTCAATCAGCTCAATCTTATCGGCCTTATAGTTTTCCATGCCGCGGTCTATTGTTCCATTCGCCACAGCCGCATCCGTCATTTGCTCCAGAATCGCGTAGAAGTCCTCAAATACCTGGTTCTGCTCGTCTACATTAAGAGCCAGAATACGGTTAAGGAATTTGCTGATGTTTCTAAGATCGTCTGCAGATTCATTGATCTTTCCATGAGCATCTTTGATTTTAATGCCG
>Ga0310695_10012816_pt1 | contig 11653 bp, 9 predicted proteins | sample RumenRJG_04DNA_FD_203882 | JGI IMG/M metagenome (GOLD analysis project Ga0310695, IMG submission 203882) | Bovine rumen microbial communities from Lethbridge, Alberta, Canada - RJG_04 (v2) (version 2) | ecosystem: Host-associated > Mammals > Digestive system > Stomach > Rumen | place: Canada... | reverse complement strand
GATCTGACCTCTTTAAAACCAGGCAGCCGAAATCCATCCGGACTCCGGCTATTTCTTCTTCCTTCTCTCTTATTTCTCAATCTTTTCCGGAATTTTGTTGTATTCGTATTCCGGCAGCAGCTCTTCCACCGTTGGCTCCAGTACCTTGTGTTCCGGCTCCAGGACGAATTGCTTGTAAAACCTCTGGTAGTACTCTACCGCCCATTCGCCCGCTATCGGTACATCCCGGTCGTTCCGCGCCTTCCAGTATTTCCACCGGTACCTCGGTCCGCCTCTGTATCCGAATTCGACCTCCCGTATCTCCGGATAGTAGACCACCGATCGGTCATCGATGAGCCCGTCCTCGCTGATGTATCCCTTCGGCAGCACGAACTCATCCAGCTCCGTATCATAGACCTTTTCCTCAACAGGGATATTCTCAATACGCTGGATCGGTCCCGGCCAGCCCGGCACAAGTTGATCCTCAGGAATACGTTCCGGCGGATACGGATATGCAGGACGATACACATGCCCTTTCGGGATACGGTCATAGGTCTTCCGCACGTCTTTGGAAGCTTCCCGTTCCATACGCTGTTCACGGGTGAGCCCGCCGTTCTCTTCATCTTCTTTTTCGATATAGCTGATCTGCGTGCTGATCATGCGGTCCACCACTTCCAGATGCTTCAGGTCCGCCTTTTCTACGATCCGCAGCATTTCCTTCTGTTCCGGAAACTTCCCTTCCAAAAGGTCATAATATCTTGAGACGCTGCTCGAACGGGAAGCACTATCCTTGGTGACCATATCCATGATCTGCAAAGCCCTGGCCCGGGTTTCATCCGTCCTGTTCAGCTTGCCGAAGAATCCGCACGCAGTGCGCATCAGCTGCACCGCGACCACACGCCAGCGCTCTGCCAGCTCCAGTATCTGCGGATCCCCCATTTTCAGAGAGTTGAATTCAGACTTCGCGCGCTCGTAAATGACCTGGGTGCGTTCCAGATAATTATCATGCGGGCCATAAACCGTGACCATCTGCTCGTCACAGTCAAAAGCCGGAATCGCCTGGTAAACACCGGATGCGTTCTTGTTCATTACTGCTTCGCTCATCGAATCCTCCTCTCTCAAAATTTCTTTCTTTCAGAGGGAACGGTTATCCCCAAAGGGGGAACCGTCTCCCCCGGTCCAAGCCTGCCAGCTACCCGCTGGCCCCTGAATCCTGAACCATAGCCCCTGATCACTAACTTATGTACTAAAGTATAAACAGAAAAAATAAAAAGAAAACAGCAAAAAAGTGCCGTTGACAAACGCATCAAAATATGGTAATAACGGCAGGGGCCCGGACCTGAAAGGGCCGGTACCCCGGGAGGATTGTCTGCGGTAAAACCACAAATCCGTGCGTCAGCCACAGCACCATTTCAAAAAAACAATGCCGCTTCCCCATAATTTCCACTCATTCCCCAACGGCGTTCGTGAAGCGGGTACCGGCTCCTGCGGGGCCAGGCCCCGTTGAGGCAAGGGGCCCGGGAGGACGGTCCGCGGCAAAACCACACACACCTGCCTCAGTCACAGCGCCCTTTTCCAATACCAATGCCATTTTTCCATCAGCCCCGCTCATCCTCTCTCGGTGTTCGTGTAGCGGGTACCGGCCCCTGCGGGGCCAGGCCCCGAAAAATACCGAAGCACGAATGGCCCTTTGTGCACGGCTTCGCGGCACAATGTGCCTGTCTCCATGTGCTTCATTCTGTACCGCCAAGATGCAATTCATTTATTGATATCGAAAAGGCGACTTGTGTTGTATACTATATTTTATGGAAAAGCGCCGCAAAAATCCGGGAAACGCGAAAGGACGGTTCAGCCTGCTGATCATTCTGACAGGCGCGGTCCTGTTTGCGGTCATGCTGCTGCGTTCAGCTTACCTGCTGTTCCACACGACCGGCGTTTTTTACTGGAAAGTCTTTTACCAGCGCGGACTGCCGCTGGTGATCGGGGGATCCCTGCTGTGTCTGGCAGGTGTGGGTGTGATCCTGTTCCGATGCCGGGAAAATCTCATCAAAACACTCAAAACGGAGCGAAAAAAATGGCTTATCACCGGGATCCTGCTCATCATTGGACTCATCACAGGCATCCTGGTCTCCAAAACACGCATCGGGCTTGAAAAAGAGAACGCTTTTTGGGGAGAACCGATGGTTCCGCTGCTGGAATGGCATCTCCTGCTGAGCTTTGCGGTATGCCTGGTCTGGTTCTGCGCAGATCAATTTACGGAAAAAGGGATCCCGGACAGGCTCAAAGCCTTGCTGCCACTGCTTATTTGGCTATGCGCAGTTACAGTTTGGACTGCCATCCCAAACCAGCACGGGTTTTTCTCCCCGCCGGGACGGGCTCCCAATTACGAAACCTATCCGTTTTCGGACGGTTCCTTCTATGGACATTACGCAAGAGCCGCAGCTGCCGGCATGGGATTCAAAGGGAATGACATCCCACCACGCCCGCTTTACATCGCATTTCTGACCGGACTGCACCTGATCTCCAGCAACCAATATGATCGGATCATCTTTTTTCAGACACTGGTCCTCGGCCTGCTCCCGGTTTTTGTCTTCCTCTGCGGGCGCGATCTGCATTCCGGTGAAGCCGGGATCGGCGCCGCACTCCTGGTGATCCTGCGGGAAACGCATGCCATCCTCGCGGCTCCATTCGGGCACAATGTTTCCACAACAAAATATTTCTTCGCCGACCTGCCGACCGCCCTCGTATGTGCAGCCTTTCTCTGGCTTGTGATCCGCTGGCAAAAATCTGCACCGGAAAAACAGGGCGTCAAATGGGCTTCTGCAGCCGGCTGTGCACTCGGTGCAATGGTACTGATCCGCACCCAAAGCTTTTTTCTGATCCTGATGCTGTTCTTCCCGCTCATTCCCTCGTTCAGGCATTCGGCTGGAAACGGGCTAAAACAACTGCTCCTCTTTGCCGCAGCACTCTGTATCTGCATCGCGCCCTGGCTGATACGCTCACACCGCATCACCGGACAATTCGTCTTCGATCATCCGATGACGCAGACAGCGGAAATGGCACGCAGCTACAACTTCGATAACGAAAATCTCTCCCAGCTGCCGGGAGAAAACGACGGCGATTACACCAAACGCCTGACCGCGTTCATCGCCGCTTCGGCAAAAAAGCATTTCTCAACCATTGCCGGATTCGTCACCGCGCATTTTCTCAACAGCGAGATCAGCAATTTCAGGCTGTTCCCGCTTCGGGATCAATTGGACAAACCAGAGGAGCTGCTGAAAAGCAGCACACCCTTCTGGGAAAACCTCGATTCCGGGGAACTGCAGGGATACAACCTCATATTCCTGGGACTGGGGTTCCTGGTCTGGGCCGCCGGAGCCGGTGCGGCATGCCGACACAATCCCCATGCCGGAATGATTCCCCTGGCAGCCATCACGGTTTTCAATTTCAGCACAGCCTTGGGACGATATTCCGCGGGACGCTATCTGATCCCGACAGACTGGATCATGATGCTTTATTTCGCCATCGGACTGGCTGATCTCCTCCACATCGCATACCAAATCTGCGGCGGAATCATCAGACAACAGACAAAACTCCGGATCGGAGCACTGCATTTTGGATACACCGCGGCCGCTATCTTATGTATCGCTGCCGCTATTCCTCTTGCCGACCGCACGATCAAACAAAGCTTTGTGCAGGATGAGCCCAGCGTCGTAAAGGAAAAAGTGGGCACACTCAGCATGGAATGCCCTGCGGAAGATCAAATCTATCTGCACGCCATTGCGATCTATCCCCGCTACTATGCCGCGGGAGAAGGCGAACCGGAAAGCGCTAAACAGGGTTACGCTGCTGTTGACCACGGCCGGCTGATATTCCTCACACTTGCGCCGGGCAGCTTCGGAACCATCGAGATGCCACTGGACAGTGCGCCGGAGGAACTGCCGGACGGCTCCGAAGTCTGGTTCAGCGCCTGCCAGATGGGTCCGACCTCAATCGCTGAAACATTGATCACAGAGCAGGGCAGGGTGTATCATGGTTTTTAATACACCGCAGTTTGTCTTTACGCTGGGCGCATTTCTGCTTTGCCGGTACCTGCTGCGGAATAAAATCAAAAAGCCGGCACTGATGACAGCCAAATGTTTTATCCGCCACATGCTGATGCCCGGTACCGCCGGCATCAGGACCAAAGCAATCCTGTCCAGAGGTTTGAATCAATTTGACTGGCTGGCAGCAGCAAGACTGCTGAATGCGGGAGTGTTTGAAGTGCTGCAGGTCCGCGTCTTCAAGCTTTATCAGGAGCTGCAGAAACAAAATATCATCAGAGGCTGTGTATACTATCTCATCATCGTGCTTTTGGTGATATTCAGCATAAATGGGCCGTCATATGATGCAGCTGTTTCATTTATTTAAAATTTTAAGCAGAAAAGCTTTACCTGCTGAAAGGAAGAAAACAACTTAAATGCCTTTTAACACCCCTGAATTTGTCCTTATCTTCCTTGCGTTTCTGGTCTGCTGGTATCTGCTGCCGAATAAAATCAAAAAGCCGGCACTGCTGCTTTTCAGTTATTATTTTGCCTGGAGCCTGGGTGGGGCCGGAACAGCCGTCACACTTGCGGTTGTCACAGTGCTCACCTGGTTCACCGCCCGCCATCTTTCACAGGGAAAAGGAAAAGGGCTGCTGATCTTTTTTATCACGATCATGGTATTGCTGCTCATTTTTGACAAATACTTTGTTTTCATTTCGGATTACGTGAAAAAATCCTTTGAATGGACAATACCGGCCAAAGCATCTGCAGCTATGATTGGCGTCTCTTATTATGTTTTTTCCGCAATATCCTATGCGGTGGACATTTACCGCGGAACAGATGAAGCAGACAACAGCCTTTTTAATACAGCGCTCTGGCTTGCTTTCTTCCCGAAATTCATTGCCGGTCCAATCAGCCGCCACCGTGATTTCAAAAAAGGACTCGATCACCTGCCTCATACCACTTTTGATCCGGAAAGGCTGAAACGGGGACTGCTGATCTGCTCACTGGGGTTTTTCTACAAAATGGTCATAGCCGACCGCATCGACCTGTTTGTCGGGTCTGTTTTCTACAACTTGAACACACAGGAGGGCTTCACGCTGATCATCGCTCAGCTTCTGTATTCCCTGCAGCTTTATTTTGATTTTGCGGGATATTCCCTGACCGCATACGGGATAGCTTACACAATCGATCTGCCGATCGTGAAGAACTTTGATCACCCTTATTTTGCCGCCAGTGTCTCGGAACACTGGAGAAGGTGGCATATTTCCCTCTCAAGCTGGCTGAGAGATTACGTCTACATTCCTCTCGGCGGCAACAAAAAGGGAAAGGTACGCCAATACCTGAACATTCTGCTGACATTTCTTATCAGCGGAATGTGGCATGGAGCCGGAATTACATATATGATCTGGGGTGTGCTCCAGGGGGCAGCCCAGGTCTTTGAAAAAACTATAGGAAAAAAGATCAAACTGCCTTCATACCTCAGCATGATCTGCACCTTTCTTTATATCACCGCCTCTCACGTCTTTTTCCGCGCTGAGTCCGTACAAAAGGCTCTTCAATTTTTCAAGCTTCTCCCGCATTGGAATCCGGAGATCCTTACAGACGGAACACTGACCGCCTTCAGTCTCGATTTTCAGGATTGGATCGTGCTGCTCACAGCCTTGTGTATCGCCTTTCTCATTGAGGTCGTACAATACAGAGGGATCAGTATTTACCAAAAGCTGCAGGCCCGGAACATCGCGGTCCGGTGGACAGTGTATTATCTGATCATCATCGTGCTGCTTCTTTTCGGGAAATACGGACCGAATTTTGATGCCGGCAGTTTTATCTATTTCAAGTTTTGATGCCTATGAAAAACAACTTTTTTCTGAAATTAATACCCTTCACAGCAGGACTGCTTGCCATCGTGTACTTTATGACACTGTATCTGCTACCGAGAGAAAAACCAAGCCTTCCCGATGATGTGTTTCCTGATGAGCCGGAAATCCTGAGCAGCCGGCAAGACGGATTCTACCGGGAACCGAAAAACAGCCTGGATGTCGTGTTCATTGGCTCCAGCAGTATATTCTGTGATATCAACCCGAATATCTTATGGGACACCTACGGAATCACATCCTACAATTTCACAAGTCAGCAGCAGGAACTGGGCACCTCCTACTATTACCTTGAGCAGATGTTTGAAAACCAGTCACCGAAGCTGGCCGTGATCGAGGTTATGCTGGATGGGCATGAGGAAGAAATAGACACTATCCAGGCACATTATGCATTTGACAGCATGAAAAACGATATTCACAAATTCAGGGCAATTCGGAACAGAACTAAAGATGCCCGGCTGGAGCTCTTTCTTCCCCTGATCGCACATCATGAACGCTGGAAAACGATCACAAGCCAAACCCTCAAATACAGACCGGGACAGTTCAATCTGTTGAAAGGCGCCTTTATTCATTTCAACCACACACTCAAGGAGACGATTACCGTTCCGGAAGACCTGACGGCGGAACCTCTGCATGAAAAGACGATCTTCTGGTTGGATTCGATCCGGAAGCTTTGTGAAAAGAACAACTGTATATGTCTGTTCGTGAAAATGCCGCTGGCATTTTACAATGAAAGCTATGCCTATTTTCAGGCTGTTGAGGAATACTGCAGCACCAACGGACTGCCGTTCTTATTTCTGAATAAAAATGCCGAAGAGATCGGTCTTGATTTTGCGGAAGATTTTGCGGACCAGCTGCATCTCAATTGGAAGGGCCAGGTGAAAATATCCCTGTTTATGGGAGAATATATTCAAAAGCACTATCAGATCCAAAATAAAAAAGGTGATCCGAATTACTCACGATGGGATCAGGATTATGCAGCCATGATGGGTTGGGTTAATGCTTATCTGGAGCAACATCCGATTGAATAGGCAGCCTTCGCTGAACCGTATGAATCAGATGAAGAGCCGGAAGGTTCCCAAAACCGATGTATGGGGGCGGCAACACCCGAAAATCCGGTGCGGACAAGTGCTTCCATTAACACAAAAACCCGCTCCCACACCCTGCGAAGCATAAACTCCGGAATACAAAGTGAGCTCTTATCGCAGAAGAAGGATACCTTCTTGCCGTATTATGTGAATTTTATGATTCCTGTGACGAAAAAATTGTTTATAAAACAGATTCTGTTATGACGGAAGCACCGGGTGCTTCCGTCATATTTTTTACATCAATTTCAAAGAACTATTTCCAGATTATCCACACCTGTGATCAGGTTGGGGAAAATCGACCTTGCGGAAGAAACCGCATTCATCCGGGCCGGTATGGAGGTATAGGATCCCGCCCCGAAGTGTGTCAGCAGCATTTGAGATGCTCCGGCTTCCACAGCAAGCCGGGCACAGATTTCCGGCTCCATGTGCGGCGCATTTGCCTTCCCTTTGGCATTTCCGGGCAGAGCACCGCTTTCTGCGATAACCAGATCCGCTCCGCTAGCCAGTGACACGGCATTTTCACAATACCCGGTATCAGACAGATAGGTCACTGTCTTGCCTTCAATCACCAGTCGGTATCCGTGAGTCGGAACGGGATGCTGGATCGGCAGTGTTGTGATCCCAAAGGGAAAATCCGCTTGAGCCAGGTCATCGGTATCAAGCAATCTGCTGTTTTCAGGGACCATTTTGGTCCACAAATTTGTATACGGCGGTCTGACCAACTCTTCAAAGGCTTTTTTCTGCCCTGCCGGGACGACAATTGTCAGCGGAAGCTGAAACTGCAGATAGTCCAGCGTATGAAGTCCGATAGTATGGTCGAGATGCATGTGAGACAGAAGCAAAAAGGTCGGTTTCGAAAAGTCGATCAGCGCTTTTGCTCTGCGAATGCCATAACCTGCATCCAGAATAATCGAATAATTTTGTGTACGGATCAGCGTACACATGGTTTGACCGTTTTCGTTGTCAAACCAGCCGTTGGTTCCGAGGGCTGTTACGATCATGATTTCACCTTCTTTGATTTAATCGATTCTTATTTACTATTGTACCCCTCAGTTCCCCTTTTCAGAAGATGATCAATTCAGAAGGTCAGCCATTTTCTTTGCGGCGGCCGCGGCATCTTTCTGCCGGATCGCGTCTAAAATCGCCTGATATGCCTCAATAGTTTTGGCGATTTTTACTTCATTCATTTCTTTCCCTGCCTTTTTGCGACTTGTTTCTTCAAGCGATTCAAAAAGACTGATCAGAATTTTGTTCCCGCAGACTTTTCCGAGTGCCACATGGAAAAGGTGCCCGTTTTGTTCCCAGTCTTCTTTTGCTTTGCTGATCGCAGATTCCAATTTCCGGATATCACCTGCACCGGCATTTTCAGCGGCATAAGCAGCCAGCTGCGGTTCAAGGATCTGGCGGGCGTCAACAATATCACTGATGCTTTCAGGATCATTCAAAACGTCTGCAAGGTGATTATTGTTAATGCAGGCAACAGCGTTATCGGCTACATAGGTACCAATGCCGGGACTGGAAAAAAGCACACCGGACATTTGCAGGTTAGTGATCGCTTCACGGATAGACCCGCGCCCAACCTGAAAAATTGAAGCCAGTTCATCTTCTGTAGGAACACGGCTTCCCTCTGCCCATTCACCGCTCAGGATCGCCTGCTCGATCTGTTCAGAGATCGTCTCATAGTATTTTTTTTTGGAAATCGGTTTTATCATAGTATTTTTTAGCAAACAACCTCCTGTGATTTTTTTGTATTTTTTCTATTTTACAACAATTGTTTGTGAAAATAAATACTTTTTCTTAAAATTAGTTATTTCTGAAAAATTTTTAGCCATTCTTTCATATTTGTCCAATAAACAAAAGTATCACTGAAAAACAAATGTATACGAAAAACGCGGCATAAACTGCCGTGTTTTCTATACTTTTATTGTTGGAATAATACTTAAATCATCGCTTCTTCCCACATGGAAGGCGGCTCGATGCCAAGGATCTTTGCAACAGTGGCAGCACAGTTGGCAAGGCCGAAATGTCCGTCTTTGATCTCATAGCGGGTATCTTTGTCGTAAATGATAAAGGGAACCGGGTTCAGGGAATGGGATGTCTTCGGTGAAATGGCACCGGTCTTCTTGTTCCGCTCGATCATATCATCCGCGTTGCCATGGTCAGCCGTGACGATGAGTGTGAAGTCATGATGTTCCATAGCTTTGATGATACGGGCGAGGCCGAGATCGACTGATTCTACACCAATGCGGGTCGCGACAAGGCTGCCGGTATGGCCGACCATATCCCCGTTCGGATAATTGCAGCGGATGAAGCCGTATTCACCGGATTCAATTGCTTCCAGGACTTTATCTGTCACTTCGGCGGATTTCATCCACGGGCGCTGGTCAAAGGGAACCACATCGGAAGGAACTTCGCAGAAGACTTCGAGTTCTTCGGATGTCTTGCCGGATTTGTTGCCGTTCCAGAAGTAGGTCACATGACCGTATTTCTGCGTTTCGGAAACAGCGTACTGCTTAATGCCGTGTTCCACGAGAAGCTGGGAGAGGGTGTTCTTGATGTCCGGAGGCGCAACCAGGAATTTCTGCGGCAGTTTGAGATCGCCGTCATACTGCAGCATACCGGCATAAAGCACATGCGGACGTCTTCCGCGGTCAAAATGATCAAAATCATCATATTCGAATGCCATGCTGATTTCAATCGCGCGGTCGCCACGGAAGTTGAAGAAGATCACGGAGTCGTTATCTTCGATGGTACCTACCGGCTGGCCGTTTTCTGCAATCACAAACGCCGGCAGATCCTGGTCGATGACTTCGAATTCCTTGCGATAGGTTTCAATCGCTTCTTTGGCAGAGGCAAACTGACGTCCGACACCATGAACGTGAGTTTCCCAGCCTTCTTTGACCATGTTCCAGTTGGCCTGGTAGCGGTCCATAGTGATAACCATACGGCCGCCGCCGGAAGCGATGCGGCAGTCAAAGCTGTCGTCACGCTGTTCGGCGAGGAAATCTTCCAGGTCGTCAACATACTGCAGGGCTGAGGTCGCAGGAACGTCACGGCCATCCAGGAGAATATGAACGCAAACCCGGCTCACACCGTCTTTTTTCGCTTCCGCGATCATCGCCTTCAAATGGCTGATGTTGGAGTGAACGTTGCCATCGGAAAGAAGGCCGATGAAGTGCATTGCAGATTTGTGATCCACACAGTTTGCAGCCATTTCCTTCCAGGTACCGGATTGGAACATAGAACCGCTGTCAATGCTGTCATTGACCAGCTTGGCACCCTGTGAATAGATCTGTCCGCAGCCAAGGGCATTGTGGCCGACTTCACTGTTCCCCATATCCGCGTCACTGGGCAGCCCCACCGCGGTACCGTGCGCTTTGATCTGAGTGTTCGGACAATTTGCCAGAAGCCAGTCCAGAGTCGGGGTATTAGCCTGTTTCACTGCATCGCCGGCTTCATCTTTCCCGAAACCAACGCCATCCATTACGACAAAAACAAGAGGTTTTTTCATTACATCCTCACTAATTTATTTCGATATGCACATATTTATGCATTGTATAACCAAATTATAAGCTGTTTCCCGTTATTCCGTTAGAATGCGCTTACATCGAATTATTAAAATCAATCGGTTATTTCATAATTTAACTCTTTATCTCGCCTTTCTTACAAATGCCGAGACATTACTCTTTGCTTGTTGGTAAGAAGAAGTAAGATAAAAACAGTTTCCAAAATCTAACCCATATCTGCAATAAGTCAGATCAATATTAGATATTTCCAGATAACTGCCATGATACAGAATACCGTTTTTCGGAAGTTGTATCATACAGTAACCCTTTTTGCATGCAGAATGTCTTCAATATCTTCAAGTGCCCGCTGGTATCCTCTTAAATGGAGAAGATCATAACATTCAGAAATAAATGTGAGCAAATCATATTTCTGAAATAAATCAGCGCATTCCCGGGCTGTTATATTCCAATTCTTTTGTGCATGCCGAAAGACCCAGCTTTGCATATCACAAATAGCGATTTGTTCCTGACTCACTTAGATTCTCCATTTTATCAGATTAATCATAGCACAAAACAATTGCAGAAAACAAACGACTATCAGAACACATCAAATATGTCTGATAATAACTATGCAGAAGAATTTTTTTCCATAAGACACGAAAATATCATTTATCCTGATCTTGTCATCTTTTTTGGCACTTTTTTGATCAGGAAAAACATTATAATTATGGACAAGGAGAATTTATCATGGAATTTTTACAAGGCAAATGGCAATTGGATGATCTTTATCCGGAAGGAAACAAGGAAGCCTTTCAGTCTGATATTGATCTGCTCAAAACCAGGACAGAAGCTTTTCTCAATCACCGCACAGAACTGGTTCCCGGATTAACTCCGGAACGGTTTTGCACGATACTGAAGGAATATGAAGAAATCAATGAACTTGCCCACCGCTTAGGCGGATATACAAGTCTGACCGTTTCCGCCGACACACAGGACTCTGCTGCACTTTCCCAAATGGTACAGACCCGCGCGGTCATTACAGAACTTTCCAACAAGATTCTTTTCTTCGATCTGTGGTTCCGCAGTCTTTCAGATGAAGAAGCAGCACCGTTCATCTCCGCAGCGGAAGGCAGCCGTTACTATCTCAGCTCACTGCGCCTTGCAAAACCGCATACACT
>Ga0310695_10012815_pt1 | contig 11653 bp, 8 predicted proteins | sample RumenRJG_04DNA_FD_203882 | JGI IMG/M metagenome (GOLD analysis project Ga0310695, IMG submission 203882) | Bovine rumen microbial communities from Lethbridge, Alberta, Canada - RJG_04 (v2) (version 2) | ecosystem: Host-associated > Mammals > Digestive system > Stomach > Rumen | place: Canada... | reverse complement strand
AAACAGGCAGGCGAAGGCTGGAAGTTTGAAGAAAAAGACGATATGTCATTTTTCAAAATTATGGAAAATCCATTCAAACTTTGTGCGCAGATTGATTTTTCAAAGGAACAACCGGACAGTTTTGATGTAAAAATATTCGGTCAGGTCGGAGAGGAAATCATTGATTTTGACGAAATTTATGATACCGCTTTAAAAGACGAAAAATATTCAAGAATAAGAAGCAACGGTTTTGTTGAATATCCTGTTCAGAGCATTTATGCAATGATGCGTACATTCAACTCGTTTGATGTTTACCGCAACGAAGATAACACCTTTACGGTAAAAACATTCAGAGCAGGTTTGATTAACGAACTCAAAAATCTTGGTATTGAACTGATTTTGAGTGACAAATTTAAAGAATTTTGGGACCAGATGTCCACATTTTCGACTTCTGAAAATCTTGAACTGCCTAAAGGAATTAATGCCGATTTCCGTGAATATCAGTTAAAAGGCTTCGGCTGGTTATGGTTTATGTATAAATACGGTCTGAACGGAATTTTGGCTGATGATATGGGTTTGGGTAAAACTTTGCAGGCACTTACTGCCGTACAAAAGGCAAAAGAAGTTGACGGACCAATGCCGACACTTGTAATTGCACCTACAACGGTTGTATTTAACTGGGAAAACGAAATTCAAAAATTTGCCCCGGAACTCACATGTTTGAAACTTCAGGGCGGAGAAAGAAAACAATTCTTCAAAAAAATTCCTGAGTATGATGTCGTAATTACAAGTTACGCACTTGTCCGACGAGATATTGAAAAATTAAAAGATATCAATTTCAGATATATAATTCTTGATGAATCGCAAAATATTAAAAATGCGACTTCTCAAACTGCAATGGCGGTAAAACGACTTCAATCAATGCATAAATTGGCACTTTCGGGTACACCGATTGAAAATAAACTTGAAGAATTGTGGAGTGTATTTGATTTCTTAATGCCGGGATTTTTGTTCTCAATGGGAGATTTTAACTCGCATTATGTCAATCCGATTATGGAACGCCATGACAAAGTTGTTGAAAAGCGTCTTAAATTGCAGATTTATCCGTTTATCTTGCGTCGTATGAAACGAGATGTTGCAAAAGACCTGCCTGATAAGGTTGAAAACGTTGCATACTGCGAAATGACAGAAGACCAAAGAGATTTCTATTTACAAGTTCTTGATTCAACTAAAGAAGAATTGTTCAAATCTATTGAGCAAAACGGACTTGAAAAGAGCAGAATGTCTATCTTCTCGGCACTTTTGCGTATGCGTCAGATTTGCTGTCATCCGAGACTTTATGATAAAGACAATGTTAAAAATATTATTTCATCAGGCAAATTTGAAAAACTTAAATCAATGCTTGAAGAAATCGTATCAGAAGGTCACAGAATTTTGTTATTCTCTCAATTTGTCAATATGCTTGATATAATAAAGGCTTGGCTTGACAGGGAAGGCATCAAGTATGAATATCTGACGGGTAAAACAAAAGACCGTAAAGAAGCCGTTGACAGATTTAATAATGACCCGACAATACCGATATTCTTAATCAGTTTAAAAGCCGGCGGTACAGGTTTGAACCTTACAGGGGCGGATTATGTAATCCATTACGACCCGTGGTGGAATCCTGCTGTTGAAGATCAGGCAACAGACCGGGCATATCGTATCGGACAAACCAAAAAAGTATTTGTTTATCGACTTATTACGAAAAATACGGTTGAAGAAAAAATTCAGAAACTCAAAGGGGTCAAACGCGATCTTGTTGACAGCGTAATTTCCGTTGACAGAAATATCACCAAATCACTTACAATGGATGATATTCGTGAAATCTTCTCAGTTGATTAGTGATAAAGTTAAGCGGAGAGAACAACTTACATGTTAGAATAATTTTTTGCGTCAATATCATACTTTTTTAAGAAATATTAACTTTTTCCAAAAATTTCTTAAGTTTTTATATATATTAGCCGTAAGTAAAAACATGGTAAAAGTAGATTTACATTAATTAGAAAGGATTAAACTAATGGTAGATGGAATCAACAATTTAGGAACAAGTTCTAATATTAGAGCTAAACAGAACATGAAAACGGCAGAATATGAAGCGAAAAAGGCTTCTATTTTTGGAAACAATTCAACTAAAGAACTTAAAAGAAAAGTTGATTCAGATGAAAAACATGAAATTCTTGTAGGCAAAAATAAAGATGGTAAGAAAATTCGTGTTGATGCCGAAACTTTAGAAGAACTTGTAGCCGTTGACACAACAGGTAAAAACAAATATATAACTAAATCTGAATTTGATAAAATGATTCAACAAGTTTTAGGAGTAAAAGAATTGCCTGAAGGTATGACTGCCGAATTTAAAAATGGAAATTTGGTATTCAAAAGAGGCGGAGATATTTTAACATCTAAAGAAATTAGAGAAGATGCCGGTCTTATTGCTCAAAAACAAAAGGAAAAAGCAGAAGCTGACAGACAAGCAACCCAAAATCTTCTTGCAGATATAAAACCCGTACCTATAACAAATACCGATATACTTGCACAGCAAATACCGGATATAAAAATAGACATAAGACCTACACCTCAAGGAATAGAAAGTGAGCCTAAAGAAACGGTGCCGAAAGTTAGGACCAAAAAAGCAACAGTTAAAGAAACAACACCAAAACCGGTGGCTGATAATACTCCAAAATCAGATAATACACTTAAACCCGAGAATACACCTAAGCCAACTCCGACTCCTGTAAGAGCGCAAACAAAACCGAAAAAAATTATTACAACATCTCATAATTATGAAAGAGGACTTAGTTTTGCAAATGGAAATTCTATTGAAGCCGAAGATAAAAACAGCGTTTGGGATTCAGATGCTTCTTTCAACATAGGAAACGGTAAATATAATCTGAAACGAAGCAGAAGCGGATTACCAACTAATACTCTTGATTATGGGGATTTGAAATCAAATAATCAATACGGGTTCATAAATGGTGAAACCGGAGTATTAAACCCTAATAGCAGATTGTTTGAATCGCAACATGACAGAAATCCTGAAAAAATATATTTTGAAGGAAAAGGCGAACTCAACGGCGCACAAGTACTTAAATATAAGAACAAAGTTGCTGTAATGTTAAATGGTAAATACTATGACTTAAATATTCTTATGCAACAAAATAAAAAAGTAGAAATAAAATAATTAATAACGCAACACAATTTTTGTATCTACACACAGTAAAAAAGCGGGATTTTATCCCGCTTTTTATTCTTCTTCATCACTCAGAGATTGATGTCCTGATTTGTGAGTTTTTAGCAAAACTCCTCGTTTTGAACTCTGAATAAAATCTATCATTTTTTCAATATATTCATTCGTCGGAATTTCCGCTTTAATCTTTTCTATTGCCTGAGTTGTATTATAGTCTTCACTAATAAGCAATTTGAACGCTTCATTCAGGTGAGTTCTTGTTTCTAAATCAACCCCTCTGCGTTTCAGGGCAATAACATTAATTGTTCTCGGAACAGGCGGACGACCTTCACCTTTTGAATACGGTAAAATATCCTGTCTTGATGCACTAAATCCGCTTACGATAGACATTGTACCGATTCTGATATTTTGGTGGAATACACTCATTCCGCCAACAAATGCACCAAATTCAACATGAACATGTCCGCCAAGTGTAACAAGGTTTGCCAAAATAACCTGATCTTCAAGCACGCAGTTATGTGCAACATGCGCACCTACCATTATTAAACATTTATTACCGATTCTTGTTGTAAAATCACCACAAGCGGCCGCTCTGTGAATGGTTACATTTTCTTTGATAATTGTTTCATCACCGATTATAACCTTTGTTTCTTCACCCTTGTAACCCAAATCCTGAGGCTCTGAACCGATTGTTGCAAATGGGGAAATCGTACAATTTTTACCGATTTCGGCATACTCAATATGAGCGTTTGAAATTACTCTTGTTCCGCTTCCGATTTTTACATTCTTTCCGATTACAACATAAGGGCCGATTATGGCATCATCTGCAATTTGCGCTGACGGATCAATTATTGCGGTTTTATCTATCATGTTTTATACCCTCTCAATTGTCGGTATCACAACCCTCACCCGCCCTGCGGGCACCCTCTCCCAAAGTTAGAGGGAATGTTACATTTTAAAATTGGAATACCGACCTACTATCCATTATGTCAATTATAGTATAAAACCCTGAAATATCAGAAAACTTTATATTATTTTAATATCTGTTAGTGAGTAGTGAATTGTAAAAAGTGAATAGACCTTTACGCATTTATATTGATATAACCGTGCAAAGCAATGAAATCAACTATTCACTACTTCCTTCACACTATTCACTTAATACCATCTCCACAATCTTTGACGGTGTAATTTTCAGGCAGTCCAATTTTTCGCATGTTGTCATGCGTCTTGCCCAAAGGCATGGTTTTAATTCACAATTATCATTAGCCTTAATTGGCACGACTTGCGGAGTTTGCGGAATTAATGTTTTGTCATTTGTCGGACCGAAAATCGGATAAGTTTTAACACCTAACGCAACCGCAATATGTAACGGCGCAGAATCAGAACACAAAAACTTTTCTGCGGATGAAATTAATTGCGCCAATTCATTTAAATTCTTTGTCGTTCCGTACAAGTTTTCAAAATTTTGGGTACGGACATTTTCAAGGATTTCTTTTATGCAATTCTCATCATCAGGGCCGCCTGTAAGCATGACTTTTTTACCTTCCGCAACAAGCAAATCAATAACTTTTGCCCATGTTTTCGGCGGAATTGTCTTAATACATTTTTTTTGCACACTCATTTTGCTCACTCCGGGGTGAATTAGTACGGAATTATATACAACTTCGCGTCTTTCAACCTTGATTTGCGGAAGTTCAGTATTATGCGAAGTTATTGTTCTAATCAAATCATGATACATTGAGCATGCATATTGATTTTTGTTTAACGGTACGGCATGAGTTAAAAGTAAGGAACTCAACTTGCCTGTATAATAGCCGTAACGCTCTTTTATACCAGTTAAAAACAATAAAATACTTATCAATTTATTTCCGCCGGAACTTATTACCATGTCAAAATGACCTTTTCTTGCGGTGAGCAATAGTTTGAACATTTCAAAATACTTATTTTGTCCTTTTACATCAACAAGTATTACATCATCAATAATATCAGTCAGGTCTTTAATCCCTTTGCTTCTCGGTTCAAGTGCAAGAGTAATATGGCTGTCTGGAAATTCTTTTTTTAAAGACAATAAAGTCGGCAAAAAGAATATCTCATCACCTATCCCGCCAAAATTTATTGCAAGTATTTTCTTTGTCTTTTCCATGCTTATATTTTACTATAAATGTATTAGAAAATCTTGAATATTAACCTGCCCTTTTCATACTTTTAAATGATGTTAAAATTTTTCAATATTATAAAATTAAAATGTAAGAAGGAAGAAAGACAAAAGGGTCGAGGGTTAATGGAACAGGATTTTGATTTTTCCTCATACAGCCACATAAAACGCTTATCTGAAGAAGAATTAACAAATCTTTGGACAAAATATCTTGCTGATAAAACCGACAAAAAAACAAGAGATTTGCTTATTGTCCAATATATTTATCTTGTTAGATATGTTGTAGGTCGTGTAAAAGTTTCGCTTCCTGCAACAATTTCTGTTGAAGATATTGCAGGCTACGGGGTTGAAGGTCTGATTAACGCAATAGAAAGATTTTCCCCACAAAAAAATTCAAGATTTGAAACCTATGCTTTGATTAGAATCCGCGGTTCTATTTTAGACAAAATCCGTTCTCAAGACTTTTTACCAAGAAGTGTCCGCAAAAAAATTAAAGAAATTAAACAGGCAATAGAAGTTTTAAAACAAGAATACGGCAGAGTTCCGACAACAAACGAAATTGCGCAGTATCTTGATATGGAGCCTGCAAAGGTTACTCAAATTATGTCTGAAGATGTAACTATAACATCAATTTATGATAAACGCGGAGCATCAGATGACAGCATGGAAATTATTGATACCATAGAAGACGAAGATAAATTAAACCCACATGAAGCGGCGGAGGAGAAAAATGTTAAAAGCGAATTGCAGAGGGCTCTTATGAGATTACCGGAAAGAGAAAGAGTACTGATGGTCTTGTACTATCAGGAAAACATGACAATGAAAGAAATCGGTGAAACTCTTAACATGTCAGAATCAAGAGTTTGCCAACTACACGCACAAGGGTTGATGAAACTTAAAAATATTCTTAATGAGAACAGAAGTGAAAGATTAAATAAATCAATTGTTTAATCTTGATTATTTATAAAATTTAAAAGGTGCGTAATAAGTTATTACGCACCTTTATAGTATGTGTGACCAAATTTTATTTTACTGTAATTTTCTTAACAGTATCTTTTTCTTTTTCAAGTTTTGGTGCTTTAATTTTTAATACACCATGTTCAAGTGTTGCATCTATATGCTCTGCATCAACATCTTGAGGAAGATAGATATTTCTTGAAAATTCACCGTACTTAAATTCTGATTTTTTATAAGAACCATCTTTTTCTTCTTCATTGTGTTCTTCAACTTTTTTGGCTCTTATGGTCAAATAGTTTTCGTTAAGGTCAATATCCAAATCTTCTTTTTTTACTCCCGGCAATTCTGCGCGAATATCATATTCGTCTTTTTTGTCACGAATTTCTACGGGCATAGTCATTTTATCCTCATAATCAGGATAAATATCGTCAAAATGTCTGTTCAAAATGGTGCTGATTTCATCATTGACTGATTTAATAAAATTGTCCGGTGTTTGTCTAACTAAAAATCTCATAATTTACACTCCTTTCAATTTTCATATCGGATAACTTTTAACTACATTTATATTATTTATCTGTTTTTCTAAAAACAATGATTTTTTAACAAAAAAATAACAATTTAAAAAAGTAATTATTAAGGTAACTATATAAATGTTACAGGAAATATGTCTGTCATTGCTGTACATGCCAAGTAATTAGTTACATGTTTTGTACATAAAAAATATTATCCGAATATCTCGCTAAGATATTCTAATTATGTTCACTTTTCTTTTTGATTGCGACGCAAAAAGAAAAGTGAACCGAAAAGCGGATTGTGAGCCGAGTGCGAAGTGCCGGAGTTGGCTTGCGGGAGCAAGACAAGCAGGGCACGAAGTCACATTTAAGGCGAACAACCAAGAAGAAAAACACGCTACGGTATAATACCGCCTTTGGCGGCATAAGACTGCTAACGCAGTAATATGTGTTTTTGCCTGTCGGCAAAAATCTCTTAGCGCGCCTAAAGACAACGGCGCGCGCTTGAATAACGACCTTTACGAAGTGAGCAATCATTGTTTGCGACACGACAACAGGGCGGGATTTGTTTGAACGATAGTGAGTTATCCCGCCTGAGTGTGGAGCAAGTACAAATGATTAGCGAACGAAGTGCAGGTCGTGGTTTTGAGGCACTTTTGCCACCAAAAGTGCCCCTGTCCGGAGGACCCTGCGGAGCAAGATTTATTATATTTATATACCGATAATATTTTTTATGTAATTAATTGCTTGACATGTACAATTGCAAGGCAATCCATTATACTAATGATAGCAAAACACAAACTGTCGGATTGTCCTCTCGAAAAACAATACTTAATTGCTTTTCTCGGCATAGTACTTCGTTCGCAAAGACATGCTACTGTAAAATTGTACATAGTTGCATTAAATTTATCGGCTGTACTATATTCTGCTTTTCAGTTCTTCAATCGAATCCGAACCGTATTTTAAAAGAATTTCATTCAAAAGCACCCACGCAACTCTTGATTCTGCAACTACTGCACAGGATTCAACCGCACAAACATCAGACCTTTCATAATGTGCCTGAGCAGTTTCGTTTGTATTGGCATCAACAGAATTTAAAGGCTTTAACATAGTAGGAATAGGTTTCATTACCGCAGAAACAACCAAATCCTGACCGTTTGTCATTCCGCCTTCAACTCCGCCTGCGTGATTGGTACTCCTGCAAACTTCACCATCTTTTATTTCAAACTCGTCATGATATTCACTACCGCAAACCCCCAAAGGATTATCCCCGATTTCAACGGCTTTTATCGCAGGAATACTCATCAACACCTGCGCAAGTCTGCCGTCAATTCCTCTGTCCCAATGCACAAATGAACCCAATCCGACAGGAACATTTTTATAAACAACCGTAAATTTTCCCCCTACACTGTCGCCTTTTTCTTTAGTCAGGTCGATTTCTTGGTGAAATTTATCAGGACAACAAGCCGTTCCGATTTGAGTTACTTCGCTTTTACCTATTATACCAAGTGTTTTCAAAACAAGTTTTGCAACCGCCCCGACTGCAACCTCTATTGCGGTTTTTCTTGCACTTGAACGCTCTAAAATATTGCGCAAATCTTTTTGGTTATATTTTACAGAACCGGCATAATCAGCATGTCCTGGGCGATACACAGAAAATGCCTTATCATCTGTTTGGTCATTTGGCGAAACACTCATAATCTTTTGCCAATTTTCAAAATCACGATTTTTAACTGACAATGTAATCGGAGAACCCAAAGTTTTACCAAAACGAACCCCTGAAGTAATTTCAACCGTATCACTTTCAATTTTCATTCTGTCCCCGCGCCCGTATCCTTGCTGTCGGCGGTGAAGTTCCGAGTTTATAAAATCAATATCAATCTCAACTCCCGCAGGGACACCTTCAATTATCGCAGTCAAACATTTGCCGTGGCTTTCGCCCGCCGTTAAAAATCTGAATTTTTCCATAATTTTACCTTTACAATTATGTTTAAGTTTAACAGTTTTTTCTATCTTTTTCAATAACCGACTAATACACTTTTGGTATAAATCTGTATTTTACTTTTTGACAATACTTTTTGTACTCATCATCTTTAATCAGATTGCGTTCTTCTGTTATTGCGCGCAATACATAAACCCCAATCCACAATATCATTCCGACTGTTAAAACAATATCGCCTAAAATATTCAAATCTCCTGTTGCATACAACGGAACAAAAGTTAAAATTACATAGCATATCTGCATAGCATAATCAGGATGTCTTACCATATTATACGGAAAACCAGTTACAATCCCTCTGTTTGTAAGATTCCCTGCTTTTGTGCCAAGTCTTAAAATCGCAAACATTGAAATAAAATTGACTAAAATCGCAAAAATATAAACAGTTATTCTCAAATACAAATCTTCTATCGGTACAAGTTCACGCATATTAACAGGGAAAAGTCTTTCCGTTATCAAAGTAAACGGATAAAAACACATTACACAACTCAAAATTCCCAAAGGTGTTGTATCGGCATATTTTATTCTGTTTTTCAAAAAATCGGCTTCCGTTAAATAACTAAAAGCAAAAACAAAAGCGGTAATTGTAAACATAAAAGTCAGCCACATATCTGCGGTATCATCAAGAAACTGCATCATTCCGCCGAATACACCGCTTGTCTGAATATATTGTGCGCTTTGAGAAAACATTTCGCTCAAAAAATCAAAATTGTAACTCATTTGCGGTAAAAATTTGTTGCACAAAAGATTCAGCGAATACACCCCAAAAAATGTCTTTATAAAAAGAATTACAAATGCCTGTTTTTCATTGTCTTTTAAATTCATATCCGTCAATTTTTGCTCAATATTTCTGCCTTTAGAAAATTGGCGTTTGAAATAATTAACAATAACAACATTTCTTGATTCTAAAATTGATTGCGATCTAAACTTTTTAAAAATCGGATAGGCAAAAATTACATACAAAATATAGTAAATCGCTAAAACAGAAAAATAACTTGTCCAAGGATTTTCAATATTCTGATTAAACAACGGGCTTACAAAAAGAATTAAAAGAATAACCCCGTAAACTAAAACAGATGATAGATAATGCTTTAAAATATCTTTATTTGTAACTTCCATAATTTATTCTCCAACCTTACTTCTCAGCCAACTTTCAACAAACCCGTCCAAATCACCGTCCATTACACTGTCAACATTCCCGACTTCAAACCCTGTCCTGTGATCTTTGACCATTTTATACGGATGAAAAACATAAGAGCGGATTTGCGAACCAAAATCAATATTTGCGGTTTCTCCTCGCAATTGCGCCATTTTCTTTTCTTGTTCTTCTTCTTTTATTGCAAGAAGTTTTGAAACAAGAATCTGCATGGCATACTCTTTGTTTTGAAGTTGAGAGCGTTCCTGCTGACATTTTACAACAATTCCCGACGGCTTATGTAAAATCCGCACCGCAGTTTCAACCTTATTGACATTTTGTCCGCCTGCTCCGCCTGAGCGCATTGTGGTAATTTCCAAATCTTCAGCAGGGATAACAATTTCTTTTTCAAAATTTTCAACAATAGGTGAAACATCAACTGATGCGAAACTTGTCTGACGCTTTCCGTTAGCATTGAACGGCGAAATTCTGACCAAACGATGCACCCCTTTTTCTGCTTTTGAATATCCGAAAGCATATTTGCCCGTAATTTTTAGTGTCGCGGATTTAATTCCTGCTTCTTCACCGTCAAGCCTGTCTAAAAGTTCACACTTCCAGCCGCGATTTTCAACCCAGCGCATATACATTCGCAAAAGCATACTTGCCCAATCCTGCGCATCAGTTCCGCCAGCGCCTGAATTTATTGTCAAAATCGCATCTGCACTATCGTATTCCCCTGACAACATCTGCTGAAGTTCAAATTTTTCAAGTTCTTTAGACAGAGTTTTTAACCCGTCAAAACTTAATGATATAAGTTCCCCGTCACCTAATTCCAAAGAAGTTGAAGCATCATCAATAACCTGTTCCCAGCCGTTTAATTTATCAAGAATTTCTTTTTTTTCTTTGACTTCCTGACCGATTTTTGAAACCTTTTCGCTATCATTCCAAATATCTGGATTTTGCATCTGGGAATTTAATTTTTCCAGGTCTTTTTCAAGATTTTTCGGGTCAAAGACACTCCTTGATTTTTTCAAATCGAGGTTTAATTATATTCAATTCCTGTTTCAATTCCGTTTCCATAAGATTATTTTAGTATAAAATTTACCTGCCGTAAACAACTTGTTCCAAATCATCTTCCAATAAACTTTGACGGAACATATCACATTCCTGTGCAAGTTCAAATATCTGTTCATATTGGGAACTATTCAAAATCTTTGATGCATTATCCAAATTTTTAGCGGAAATAATGCAATAACTGTTCGTATTTTGAGAAATTTCTATACAACCAAACTCCACAAACAAATCAAGCAAAGATTTTACAACCTCAAATGATTTGCCCAAAAAACTTGCGCAACGCACAAATTCAACCTTTCCGTTATTATTATTTATCGCAAATTTTATCATTCCGTTAAAAGTATTTAGCAAAGTTGTTTCATCAAAAATTTTCGGTTCAAAATTCATAAAATGCAAACCTTTTGGCTTTGCGGTATTTACTATATAATCAAAAGTTTCTCTGTCTGACGGATAATCAAAAAACATTACAAAATCATATTCATCCACATTTTCTCTTGTAAAAACTCTTGAACTTATTGCAGGATAAGGTTTTATACTATCTAAAACAGTTTTACATTCCGCAAATACACCAATTTTTGAACTCGTATTTTTTAAATAGTCATTTACATTATTCAAA
>Ga0310695_10012813_pt1 | contig 11653 bp, 15 predicted proteins | sample RumenRJG_04DNA_FD_203882 | JGI IMG/M metagenome (GOLD analysis project Ga0310695, IMG submission 203882) | Bovine rumen microbial communities from Lethbridge, Alberta, Canada - RJG_04 (v2) (version 2) | ecosystem: Host-associated > Mammals > Digestive system > Stomach > Rumen | place: Canada... | reverse complement strand
CATCAACGGCAAAAGGCATCTGCTCAAGCCGAGCGAGTTCCAAGTGATGCTGGATAGACCATTGCTTGCTACAGACACGTTTGTGGCCATCTCCCATGCAGGATTTGTAACGGCGATACCCATCGAGGTAGAAGCAACGCCTTTGAAAGAGCGTATGATGTCTCAGAAGGAAAAGGAACCGGCGCAAGACGTGTTTTTTCCCTTTTACCCGTCTACTGTCACTTTGCGTTTCCAAGAAGAAGGGTGATATAGATGAAAACGAGGGTACTATTGATTACTGTTTTGGCGGTGCTGCTGCTTTCCTCTTGTACGCACAAAAACAAGAAGCTGGCAGAGGCGGCGACATCCATAGCTGAGACAATCGAAAATCAGATACCAGAGAGAGCCGTAGATGAGATACAGGAAGAGGCCGGATGCTATGAATCCCCTCACATCAGCCTTAACTATTCGCCGGACGTTCTTGAAGTGCACGAAACAGCCGTCAGCAACAACGGCGAGACCTACTTGATAACATTTACAGAGCGAGGGACCAATGATGGCGCGTTTCCCCGGCTGGATATTATGAGCGTCAAAATGGCTGGCTTTTCCGAAGTGCTGACGGCGGAATCTGCTGAATATGACTTTGGTTCGGAATTTCGCCAGTTTTCTGAAGGAATTCTCAGCGCCTACTATCTGCCGGAAGGCAAATTAGGTAGTGTAAACACCGCATTAATTGAGATGTGCGAGCCTCAAATCGAATCGGATGTCGAAGACTTGCTGTGCAAAACGAAAGCGAGCATTGCAGCAACGAACGGGCTCCCCGCTATGAACGCATCTGTTGAAATGCAATGTAAGGGAGAAGATGGCATTATCATGATTCTTCTGATACCCAATGATGTGAGTGATGCTGTCGTTGAGGAGCTAAAGTCTACTAAACGCTCTGCCATTTACAGTTAGAAACATCATTAATAAGATAAGCCGGCATCCAGACAGGACGCCGGCTTGTTCAAATTAGCGGGGGGAATGAGCACCAAGGGAAGTGACCGACGAAATGATGTAGTCGGCCATGAGCGAATTCTATAGTCTTGTACGTTTTATTAAGCGGTCCGATACCCTCTTGCCTTAAGGCATGGAGAGTGTCAACGCTTTGCATTATAAATCAGAGCTTGTCGGCGTAATATTTTCATATGGAGATATTGTAAAAGGGGAAAACCGATGCAGCGTGCCACGCGCCCAACGAGCACATTTGCTTTGCCTCGTTGCTGATGGTGCAAAAAAGCAAAAAAAGACCTGTCCACTGGGCTGGGCAGGTCATTTATCGAAAGGGTGGGTTAGTCCCGCATGTGAACCCGGCCGTATCACTCCCAGAATACGGTATGTAACCTCTTGCCGCCGAGGGGAAGCGGCACCGCGTTCGTGTCGCGCGATGCGTTTATGTCCTCAAGATTTTGCCCCAAAAATCTTGTCTGCTTTGTTATATGGCATTGGCGGGCATTCTATCACGATAAAACAAAAATTTTTTTCGGAAAGTTTGCCAAGTTTGTCAAACTTTCGACAGGGGAGGCACAAGTAATGGAGCAAAAGCGTATGACAGTTGAAGAATATAGAGCATTTTTGGCTAAAAATGCAAGAAATAAGTCGCGAAAGCATCGGAACAGGATTGTCTATGTCTATGAAGACGGTGTTATAACAAACGAGCGGAGCGATGCTCACGGCCGGCTGTTAGAACGATATGACAGTATAAAAGAATATGAGCGATGGGGAGAACTGCAATTGCTTGAAAAAGCCGGAACGATAAGCAAGCTGAAAAAGCAAATACCCCTGGTTGTCTATCCCGCGTTCAATGACAGGAAAGGCAGGAAGCACAGAGCCGTAACATATAAGGCGGACTTTGTTTACATGGAAAATGGCAGGGAGATTGTCGAAGATGTGAAGGCTTTCGACGAGCGAACGGGACGGTATCTGACTACAACTGCGTTCAATTTGAAATGGAAAATGTTGCAGGGACAATATCCGGAACGAGTCTTTCGCCTGTATTGAGCATATGGAAAAGGAGGCGGGATGCGAATGCACCCCTGCCTCCAATGGTAGTTGGTATTCAAATGTCATCCAGAAGTTCTCCGCTCGAAATTACCACCCGAACCGGAATGCCAGCTTCTTTGGCGATATCTATCATGTGTTTGGTGCCTTTGGATGTGCCGTCCCAAAATGCGACGAGTGCGTCAGCCTCCTTAAGCATTTCCCTGTTGCGCATATACCCTGCACCGCGTCCGTTTTTGCGCCAATCGGCAGGATGTGGTTCAACAGCTAAGCCACGGTCGAAGGCATACTGTTTTCCAAGAGCGTCGGCACCTTCGGCTTCGCCGCAAAGAATGAGCGTTGGTTTCTTTCTCGAGAAGAAGAGGTCACACTTTTCGCATAAGAGCTCATAGTCATCGAAAGTTCGAGAGCCAGCTATGATGACTGCGAATTTTTCTTCACTCATGGCGTTGCCACCTTTCTGTCGAACAGACCTTCCTTGGAACGGAAGTCCATCACCTTTTTTACGCCTTCGTAGACCTTGTCTGCCCTATCAATGCTCCCTTGGATACCTTTTATAATAAGCTTATTCACTGCATTTTCAAGCCTTTCATCAAGAACAGTTATCTCCGCCTGCCTGCGACGCTCCTCGGCTGTTCCCTTCGTTCCGGCGAGACTAGAGAGGGACAGAGAGGTTTTTGCTTCGATACTGAGGTCTCGGAACATATTGGAAGAACTGTACTGATTCATTCTGGACTGAAGATATGCACATTCTGCAGGGATTTTCATAGCAAGTGCCTCCAATTCGGCGATGGAAAGAGTAACGTTTGTAACGGGGATGCCGGAAACCAGTTTGATGTCGACGGATTGGTTAACGATATCAATCAGCTCCACTAAACGGGCGGTTTCGTGCTCTATTGTGCTTTTCGCGTAGGCCTCCAATTCGTTGAGCAGAAGCTGATGTTCGTCTGAGAGTGGTACGGCATCGGGAATATTGTCCATAATGCGAGCCTCCTTTTGCGTGCAAAATTCCCTACTAATATTTTACGAAAGAGAAACGTAGAATATAAAAAACCGTATTGATGTGAGGATGTCCCGCTGCATATAACAGGTAAACAGCACAAGACAAAAGGGTAATGGAGGCCATATAAAATAGCCGACAATCCAGCCAACGTGTTTTCAATTATTCGCTTGGTTCATTTGTCTTTACTCTGCCGGTTTGCAGCGCCACCGTTTCCAACTTCTTTCCACGGAAGCTCTCGCCGCGGATCTTAAACACGGTTGCGTCGTCAAAATGTGGTCCAGAGCGCAAAGCAGCGCATCGTCCTCGTTAAAGTTGCTTCGCCAGAGCGCAGGGTTCTTGTTGCTGGTGAAGATGGTGTTGTATGGGTCTTCCTTGTTGTACCGGCGGTCAATGAGAACAAAGAACAGACGCGTATTCGCCTTGTCAAACTCGCAGTGTCCCACCTCGTCAATAATCAGGCAGGACGGCCTGACGAGGCTGGTCAGCGCGGACGCCTCCTTGAGCGCGGCGAGGTCGGCAGCAACGAGGAACACCTGACGGTGACGCAGTTCAAGGTGGAGCAGAAGCAGCAGCGCCTCGCACGGATTCAGGACGCAGCAGCCTATGCAGTGGAGGAGACGCAGCGGCGAAACGAGGAGATGGAGGAGGCAAGGAAGCGGGCGCAGCGGGCGCAAGCTCAACTTGACGCCGTGGTACCGAAGGTCGAAGCGGTCGAGGAGCTGGCGCGGCGATATTTTGACGATGTGGACAAGGTGCTGCCCGAAGCGGGTGCGCTGGAAACGGCGCGGTCGTACCGCGAGAAGAAGGCCAAGCCGCTCTACAAGAAAATCGTCGATGTCCTACGGGCGCTCCACAATAAGTATCTTGACCTCATAAACAGCTTCAACCGGCTAAACGATAGTTATAACCGGCTCCAACAGCGGTATAGCTCGCTGGATGCCTCCTTTGATCGGCTGGCAGAGGAAAACAGAGGCCAAAAGCAGGTTGCGGCGGACTACGACGCCCTGTGCCGGGGCTATGGCGCGGACAGGGTGGAGGAACAGGTCAGGGCAATTCGGGAGCGCGAGGAGGAGCAGAAGCGACAGAGGAGAATGTTGCGGCAAAAAATGTATGTAAACATGAAATGAACTGCTCAGCATCTACCCACATACATCAAAAAAGTTCATACCATGATATTGTTAGTTGACAAACTAACAATATCATGGTATGATGCTCCCACAAAAAAGGAGGTGGGGTTATGGAATTCAACCCTGATATGTTTGTCTCTGCAGACGAGCTGCATTTGGATGTCAGGCAAGTGCTGGAAATGCTTGAGAAGAATTCCCGCATTTATGTCATGTCACGCAACAAACCGCAGTTCATAATCACAACGCTCAATACAGCTTTAGTGAAAAATGCGGAACCTATGTCGGTTACTGCAATGTACAAGCCTCAAACATCTTGCGATAAAGAAGGCAAAGTGGGGCAGCTTGTGCAAAACACATTCCGGTACTGCTCTGTGCAGAACAATCTTCCCGCCCACATTCTGGATTCGCTGTGCTCCCCTGACTATTGCAGCAATGTCTTTTCGCTTTCCTACCCTGTTTTAAAGCGCTATGACGAGAAAAAGCCTTTTGATTTACAAAAAAGGGACGAAAACGGATATAATCGCTACTATAATTATACGTTGCGCTTTGGGGATAACCTGTATTTGCTGTGCAGTCAGTGGACGGAAAGAAATCGCAAGCCGTTTTTACAATGGTTGGCGCAGAGAAACCTCTCTTTGGAAAACCCTGTTTTTGATTGAAGAAAGGAAAGACGTTGTGGCGAGGAAAAAGAAACTGCTTGTCATGGATGTTGAAGGGACTTTGTTCAGAGCTTCTGTCCAAATCGAAGGAACTGAGTATCCCTCCACCCTGTGGCAACCCATTGCAATTGCACTGGGAGAGGCCGCCAGAGAAGAAGAACGCAAAACACACGAGAAGTGGGAGCGTAAGGACTATGCGAGCTACATGGATTGGGTAAAGGATACCATTGAAATCCACAGAAAGTACGGACTAAAGCAGGACGTGTTTGACGCCCTTGTCGCAAGCGCACAATATACGGACGGGGTGGAAGAATTTTTTGCTAAACTGAACCGAGACGTTTGGGTCCCTGTGCTTATTTCAGGTGGTTTTCAAAATTTGATCCGCCGCGCACAAAATGAGCTAAATATCGAATATGGTTTTGGCGCGTGTGAATACTCTTTTGACAAATATGGTTATCTGGAATCCTATAATCTGCACCCCTGTGATTTTGAGGGAAAGGTTAAATATCTCAACAATCTGCTCCGGGAGCACAATCTTGACCAAAGAACAGACTGGGTTTTTGTGGGCGACGGAAAAAATGATGTACCAATTGCGAGGCAAGCGCCCAGAGCCTTCGGAATTAACCCGCACGAAGACCTTCGCCGTCAGGTTCAGAGTATGATTGAAATCGAGTCTTTTACAGAGCTGCTGCCGTATTTAAAGGAAGTGGAAACCGCTATTTTTCAAGCAAGCTCCGCACCAATTTCTGTACAGGGACAGGGTGTTGTACAAGCTCAGCAAGGCAGGGAGGATACACTGCATCAGCAGATTATTAAGTTAAAGAGAGAAAATTGGGCGCTAAAGCAGAAACTGAACAAGAAAAGCGGAACAAGAAAGGTCAACTTGGTTGCTGTTCGCAAGTCTGACTACGAAAATACTTCTCGTGAAGACTTGAAAACGCTCTTGACTCAGCTTCGGGTTGCCTTCATAGGTTTAGACGAAAATCAAGCTGCTTTTCGTGAGTTATCCAAGCTGGAAGAGCTTCGCCTAGTTTCCGGAACGGATAACAATACCGATACCACTTTTTTAAAACAAATTGACTTTGTTTTTATATACAAAAACTATGTTTCACATTCTGCCATGAATCACTATCTTGCGAAACATCCCGACATTCCTCGCTGCTTGCTTGGAGAGCCGAGAAATACAGGACTTTTGCAATGCGCTATGGCAAATGTGTTATATAGATTTATTTATAAATGCTAAATTAAAGTTACTATTCAGAGGTGGGGGAACCCGTAAGGATTAAGAAGTTGGACAAAAAGTAGAAAAACTCTAAGAGAAAAGAATCTTATTGCGGGATTTAGTGGAAAAACAAGTACCCTGAAATAGCAAATCATAAGCAAACAAGCAAAGTTATCCACAAAAACATCAAAAAACGTCTGGGCAGCGGAAAACAATTCTGCGTTCTCAGACGTTTTCTATCTTATCAATACGTCAAATCTGCCGTTACTATTAAGTGGTCAGGGAAAGCAAAACTGGCTCACCACCCTTAAGCGGGAGCCGGCATTTTATTATCCTTTCCGATAATGAGTGCAATGGAGGTAAAATTATGCATGATGTACGAAAAATAGATGGAGAGTGGTGGAGCCTTGGCCTCCCAAATGAAAAAGAAGCGGAATGGCTGCTGCAGCGTCTGAATCCAGAGAGAAGGAACAAGTTCTTCGGACTCTATATCATCCAATCAACAGATGGCAAGGTTGGATACTACTCGCTCGACGGACTTTCAACAGACGAGGATACGGCGAAGCTGCTGCTGGAAAACCGTACACGATTCCCGTGGGTAGCAAAATTTACGCCTCTTGTTGAAAACGAGTGGACAGAGGACGACAGGCACGATGATTTGCGCGACGGGTTTGAGACCTATATTGGGAGCTTGAAGGTCGGAGGAAAGGTGCGGGAACCACGAACATTGGAGAAAAATCCGCTTGAATACCGACATACGGGCATAGAAATTGTGGACCAGAAAAGCATAGAGACAAGAATCCCGGTAATAAAGTATGGGAGGTCGTTCTTCTCGGCGGGCGCGCTGCTTAGCTCCCTTACACTTCGGGATTTGCAGGAAAACAGCCTATATGCGCATATAGCTGCCTATTCTGCCTGAATCAGGTCACCAAACAGGCACAGAAGAGCTTCCTTATAATTGAATCAGCGATTCCGTATAATATATATGTACGCAGTGAGAGAAGCGGCTTGAATGGTATGTGCTAAGATTAATGAGTATGAGGAGGTTTTAGTATGCCGCGTTTGAAGTTTCCTGACCAGGTATACCGTGTAGACGGACAGAATTGCTTTTTGGAGGTGCTCGCCAACGCCTCGGCCATCGACAAGGTGGCACTAAACTTTATGGCGTATGACGCCACCCAGCCGCGCGGACAGCGCGAGACAAACAAAGTCTGTATCTACCTCGACCCGTTTGAGGCGAAGGTACTTGCGGGGGATATTCTATCCGGGAAGCTGGCGCTCTTGGCACAGCAGAAGCGGAAAGAAGCAGCTGATAAGGGGAACAAATACCCTGACTATGTTTACAACAACCTTGGCGGGACTGCTGGAAACCGCGAGGAGAATCTAGGACCAGTTTCCAGACAGTTTCAGGTGTTTCCCGGCAATGCGAAGCCGTGGGTGTTGACGGCGCTTTCCGGCCCGGGCAAGGTGATGGGAACGGGACTTATCGCCCCAGATGGAAGACCAACAACGACAATCCGTGTGCCGATGGATGACCAGAAGCTCAAGGAATTCGCGTATTCGCTCAACATGTGCGTTGACATCTGGGGCATAGCGAAGTTCCTGCCAGTCATTCAACCGACCGTCGACTCTGCAAGAGAGCGCACACGCCAGAGAATCGCAGATATGTCAGACAAGGGAACGGAACAGCCGATACAACAATCGATTCAAACATCTGATGACTCGGCATTTGACCCGGAAAGCGACCTCCCGTTCGTGAGCTAAACCCGAAAAGCCTCATGACACGAAATGTGTCATGGGGCTTCTTATATTTTGAAGACTTACCTCATAGTATGAGACAGCAGAAACTGCGGAGAAGAAATACCTGTGGAAAAAGAAGGAAAGGAGGGAAATATGCAAATGACAGCAATGCACGCGAACAAGGTACTAAGACACTCTCGCAACCAAGCACCTATAATTCCTGCTGTTCTGTTTGCCCATTTTATCGGTTTGCGGCCTATCCGAAGTTCAAAGGATGCCGCTATCTGCTCAGCAGGGGAAACGAAAACCTTGCAAGCAGGGCGCATGCTGCCCAGAGGAGCGGAAACAAGATAATGCGTAAATCAAAGGTAAAATACCCAACGTCCATTCGCCTACCAGATGGAGTCGGGGAGTGCGAGGAGTGATTCCAATGAAAAAGGACAGAGATGAAATCTTCGCTGCGGCAAACAGCATTCCCGTCGGTGATGTATTGTCTTCTCGTATTCGGCTCAGAAAATACGGGACATACCAGAAAGCGCTCTGCCCGTTCCATAATGATAAGCACATAGGCAGCTTTATGACTCTGCCGGCAAAAAACCTGTGGAAGTGCTATGCATGCGGCGAACATGGGGACAATGTCGATTTCATCGCACAAATCGACAAAATTTCCAAATGGGAGGCAGCTGTTAGGATTCTTTCGGATTTTGGGCTGATTTCAAACAGCGATGTGAAGGATGTCATGGATGGAGCGCCCGTTGAGCCTCTGGGTTATACGCCACGCAATCCAGCCCGGGCGAATACCCCTCGTTCAGATGAGCATTGTTCTCGTGTTTATGAGGCGTTCGCTTCGGCTGCCGGGGAGTTGAGCAAAGAACATTATGAGCATATCACGAATGTGCGGCACGCCGATGGCTGGGAGCGGGATTTCTTTGAGTGGCCAAATCCGGGTAACGGTGCTTTTTGGAGAAGATTTGGAGAAGAACTAAAAAAGCAGGGGATTTCATCTTCCATAGTAAGTGCTGTCCAATACGTTCCAGGCTTTGCGTTTAATTTACAGACTATGCGCCCGTTTTTCGCCAAATATACAGGAATCGGTATTCGGCTCAGGAATGCAGACGGTAGTATCAGCGGCTTACAAGTGCGCATCGACCATCCAAAACCAGGAATGTCAAAGTATAAGTTGTTCTCCTCTTCGTGGGCGAGTTACAACTCTAGTGACGAGGCGATAGATGGTGCATGTCGCAGTCAAGCTGCCGATATTCTGTATCCGCAGTGCCAAGCAGTTGGCGCCGCTGTTACAGAAGGAAGGTTCAAGGCCATTCAGCTGGCAAAGATGGGCTATATCTCGCTGTCACTAAATGGGGTATCGAACTGGAGCCATGTGCTGCAGGACTTCTTGCAGTTGATTAGGAAGGCAGGTTTCCGCGATATCCATATCTATTTTGATGCGGACATGACAGTTAAGCTGGGTGTTGCAAAGGCAGCAATTGCTTTGGAAAAAGCTATCTCTCAGGAGGATATGGGTACATATTTTGCCGTCTGGAATACGGCGTTTGGGAAAGGGATAGACGATATGCTGATTGCGGGGCACCGCGATGAGCTGCGGTTGCGGCGCGGAGATTCAATGGTAAAATCCCTTGAGTCATTCATTCAGGCGGAGTCTGAAAAGCGGCTCAAAGTGAGAGCTAATATTATTTGAGCCAATCGCATATATTTCACCAGTCTGGTAGCAGGCTGAAGGAATTTTAGAGGAGGAAAAACCATGGAAAACAATAGGGGATATCAGGTCGCAGTTTGCGCAGACACCACGTACGGTGCATATGAGCTGATGATTCAGGGCAACGCTACGCAGAATGCCACCGTACGCGCCGCAAGCGAGGGAAAGCAGGCTCTGGCGTTCTTCGATATCGGCGTCCGCGAAAATGCCTGGACGATTCTTGGCCGGGCGGAGGGTGATGCTAATAAGTACAGTGACCGGCCCGAAACCAGCTTTATCAGCATCACGGCTTTTGGCGTTGTCGCAAATCAGGCTGAGAAGGTCAAGAAGGGCCAGCTGCTTGCGCTTTGCGGCAAAATCAGCCGCCGCGAGTTCACAAGACGTGACAAGACGACGGGAGAGAAGGTCGAAATTGTTGCGAGCAACGTCATCATCTTGGACGAGACATCCCAAAAGAGCACGAACGTCGTCGGCGTCAAGACCATCTACGAGGACAAAAATCATGAACAGCAAGAGGCGCTCATGGCCTGCTGCGCTGATGCCAAGGTGACAAAGGTCGGCGCACTGCAGAACATCCAGGACGGTACGGCCTACCTCAATCTCACACTCGAGACGGCTGGCTGCATCGACCGTGCGTGGGACCTCGCCGAAGGGACATGGTCCAAGGAAAAGGAGTACAAGGAACACCGGCTGTATGCGACCCTCTGGGGTAAGTCGGCAGAGAATCTCGCCAGTCGGCTGGCTGTTGACAATCGCGTCTGCGTGACCGGCACTATGAGCCAGCGTGTTGCCAGCGATGGCAAGTCCATCCTGTTCGGTATGCGCATTCGCCAGCTGACACGCTTCCTGAAGCCGAGAGACGGGAATCAGACCGATGAAGGAAACGCAGAGGACTCGAACGAGCGGCCCGAAGCTCCGGCAGCATCGGATTCTGAGCAGAAAAAGCGCACGCGTAAGCCTGCTGCGAAGAAGGAAGCTGCGCCTGTATCGGCTATGGAGCCTGCGCCTGAAGATGAGCCATTGGGTGCGCCGCAGGATGCATCTGGTGACGATGATGAGGAAATCAAGCTTCCGTTCTAAATCTTCCATGACAAGAGAAGCACCGCTGCTAAGCAGCGGTGCTTCCTCTTTTAATGGGAGCGATGCCTATACAGCTTTGCAAAGATTGGGTGACGGATGTGCGGCGTTTATGTTGTGGGCAATGTTGATGAATAAGTCGACAGGCCGAATGCCCCTGAAATCGGTGCAACAAGTACCCATGAATAGGGTGTCGCAACGTATGGCATCTCGAAAAATAACATAATAGTAGTCTCGGTCGAGCTTCACACTAATAGAATACTCGGAGCAGAGCATTTGGGCAATGAGTAGTGTTTCGTCATAGAGCTCTATGTTTCTTTGCAGCAGGGAACGGGCAGCTTGGAGAACTAAGCTCATGTCGGAGAGAATAGTACCATAGTCGGAGTAAACATGCATATAGGTGTTTTGAGAGAAGAAAGCTATTTCACTGTACTCGGCAGCAGTGATGCATTGGAACAAGGGCAACGCCTCCTGTCGTGGGCCTTTTGTCCTATTATATGCGATAACCGGATTTCTTATCCGAATGCATAATAATAGTCCCGCTCAAAAGAGCGGGACTTGCGCTCGGCGGACTTCTGTTTGTTGCGGTCGAATGCCTTGCCGTTCGGGACGACTCTGGTTACGGGCTTAAATCCGTGCCACGTTCCGCGCCGCTGGGCGTTGCGCTTCTTTTGCTCTTTTTTGGAGAGCTTCTCATAGAGAATGAATTTTTCCATGCTCATAGACCTCCTTGACTAATGGTAATACTGATTATATGCGGAGGAGCTGGGAATATCAAGGAGAAATTATGACCAGTCGACGGGTGGGGAGATATACCAGAGTACTTTTGAGCATAAATGTGATTCGGGAATGGGTCCGAGCACATGGGAATCAAGCGAATTGTTTCGATTATCACCCATCATAAAGTATTCGTCAGAAGTAAGTGTGATTTCGTCCATGTCATAGTAAATATAGTCGCCATTGATATATGGCTCTTCAAGCGGCGTGCCATTTATGATAAGCTGGCCGTTTTTTACTGCGACCGTATCACCAGGCAGACCCATGACACGCTTGATGTAGAGTTCATCGCCAGACGCGACCTGTAGGAAC
>Ga0310695_10012812_pt1 | contig 11654 bp, 8 predicted proteins | sample RumenRJG_04DNA_FD_203882 | JGI IMG/M metagenome (GOLD analysis project Ga0310695, IMG submission 203882) | Bovine rumen microbial communities from Lethbridge, Alberta, Canada - RJG_04 (v2) (version 2) | ecosystem: Host-associated > Mammals > Digestive system > Stomach > Rumen | place: Canada... | reverse complement strand
AATAAAACCTCCGACTCCGTCGCGGCCAGGGATACCATCGTCATCGAAAACGAATCTGACGAAAATACAGAGAATACAAAAGAGGAGACGCATACCAAAGTAAGAAGCGCCTCCGATGACTGTACCGTAAAAAAGGAAGAAACCGTCTATGTCAACGCCAACGCTAACGGCAACGTCGAGGAGATCATGGTTTCCGACTGGCTGAGAAACTCCGGTAACACCCGGGGTGCCCTTCTGGACAGATCCAGCCTGACCGATATCGAAAATATCAAAGGCGATGAAACCTTCCTCCAGGACGGCCATACCCTGGTCTGGAACATGCAGGATGAAGATATTTTTTATCAGGGTACCACCACCAAAAAGCTGCCCATCGAGATGGACATCGCTTATTATCTGAATGACGAAGAAATCACCCCGAAAGAGCTGGCAGGCAAGGACGGGCATCTGAGGATGGAAGTGACCTTTAAGAACAACAGCACTGTAAACAAAAAGATCGACGGGGAAAAAGCCACGCTTTATGCTCCCTTCGTCATGGTTACCGGCATGCTGCTGCCTGATGACCATTTCACCAATGTTACTGTGGAGAATGGCAAATGCGTCTCTGACGGCAGCCGGAATATCGTACTGGGTTACGGCATGCCCGGCCTGAAGGAAAACCTCGACCTGCCCAAAGAGGTTTCTGAAAAACTCCCCCTTAACGACGGTTTTACCCTGGAAGCCGATGTCACGGACTGCGAGCTCGGCGGAACCTATACCGCCGCTCTCACCGACATCCTCTCTGACATCGATGTGGATAACATCGGAGATTTTGATGAACTGAAGGATTCCCTGGATCAGCTGGACGATGCTGCCGTGCAGCTTGTAGACGGTGCCGAAAAGCTTTCTGACGGCAACCATGAGCTGAATGAAAAATACCAGACCTTTGCTGACGGCCTGAAGCAGCTGGCAGATGGTATCAAACAGCTTTCCACGGGTGGGGATACCTTGAAAACCGGCCTGAAGCAGTACACCGACGGTGTCGATACTCTGACCGGAGGACTCGGTCAGTATATTTCCGGTGTGAATGCCCTGGGAAACGGAGTCAGGCAGTATACCCAGGGTGTCGGCACCCTGGCAAACGGCCTGAATCAGTATACAGATGGCGTAAACACCCTTGGCAATGGAGTAAAGGATTATGTCACCGGCGTGGATACCCTGGGCAGTGGTGTGAAGCAGTACACAGCCGGTGCCGACCAGCTGGCCGACGGCGTGAAGCAGTATACTGCAGGCACCGATAAATATATATCCGGTGTCAACGAGTACACCGACGGCGTCAATACTCTCAGCAAAGGAATCAAAACGTATACGGATGGCGTCGCCACCCTTGGCAGCGGCGTGAAGCAATACACGGATGGCGTCGCCCTGCTTTCCGGAAAAACCGGTGACTATAAAAACGGCATGGACACCTTGGCGGATGGTATCCAGTCCTATGTCCAGGGAAGCACCACTTTAAGCGAAGGGCTGAAAAAATATGTCAATGGTGCCCTGACCCTGACCGACGGCGCCGGCACTTATGTCGACGGCGTCAATACCTTCGCCAACGGCGTGAACCAGTATCTGGACGGAGAAACCGCCTTGGTGGACGGGATCGGTCAGCTGGTTCCCGGTATCAATCAGGCCGTGGAGGGCATCAGCACCGCGGTCGCAGCCCTTGGCGCAATATCTGACAAGCTGGAGGAGCTGGATGTTACCCCCGAGGAACTGTCCTCCATTCAGACAAACATCGAAGGCGTTACCAGTCTCATCAAAGGCTTTCTTTCCTATGCGAACAGTGTCCGGACGCTGCTGGATCATCTGTCTGCCCTGGAAACCGATACAGGAAGCTTCTCAGAGAAGCTCGCTGCGGTTAAGGCTCAGTTCAGCGCGGCCGTGGAAAACCTGACGGGTCAGGCAGATCTGATCGAAACAGCCGCCAGCCTCATCGCCGGATCCAAAGAAGCCGTCCGTCAATCCGGGAATGACGCAGCCCAGACCATGACCAATACGGCTGCTCAGCTGCGCACCATCGCTGCCTCCATGGAACAGGCGACAGGTGTGCAGGTGTTCAATGCCGCTGTGGTATCCCAGCCCGCCGACGCGGTATCGGAGAACATCATTCAGACGGAGCCCGATGCAGATACCTGGGGACAGGAGGTGCCCATCATCGAGGAGAAGAGCTTTGACGAGACGCCTGAGACCTTTGAGGATTCCCTGGCGTTCGATGACTTTAACGCAGAGGATATCCGTATCGACGATACTCTGACGGAGCTGCCGGAGGCAGAGACGCCGGATCTGTCCGGCTTTGATATGGGAAGCTTCGATACCGGACTGGATATGGGAAGCTTCGATACCGGACTGGATATGGGAAGCTTTGATACCGGACTGGATATGGAAAACTTCGATGACGGCCTTGTTGATCCCGGAATCGGTGACATGGTCGGTATGGATGCAGACGCTTCTGGTACCATCGATCTGAATATTGATACCATCGATCCTGGCAGCCTCGACATGAGCAGCTTCGGGACAGGCAATTTCGATATGTGCAGTCTGGAGCTGGGAAGCCTGGATCCTGGCGTGCCCGCTACAGACGAACTGATCGCGGATCCTGTCCAGCTGGATGGTCTCCTGGATCAGGCCGGTTATGATGAGACCGTCTATACGGCCATGGCTGATCCTGCCGTCATTGCCAACCTTTATGCTCTGGCAGACGCCCTGGACGCAGGTGCCGTTCAGCTGCAGTCCGCCTCTGCAGCTGCACAGGACGAGCTGGATCAGGCCGGTACCAATCTGAACACCCTGTTGCAAAAGCTGTCACAGGAGGATCCGCTGCCTGATGCCGATTCCCTGACAGCGCTCAAAAACGCAATTGAGGAAGCCTTCGGCCAGGAACTGACCTCCCTGGACGACATCCATCAGGCTTTGGAAACCGAAGCCGATTCGATCCTGACAAAAACCGACGATATGCTGAATCTTCTGGAGACGGTATCCGGTATGCTGGAAGATCTTTCCACCCTGGATATCAATGAGATGCAGTCACAATTTGCCCAGCTGAAAGAGGGCGCAGCGCTTCTGGCCGATGGCAATGCCCGCCTCCAGGAAGCCTATAAGGGGGATGCCCTGAAAAACGGGCAGCAAAGCCTCCGGGACGGAGCGGCCAGCCTGACCGCAGGAGGAAAAGAGCTCACTGCCGGGATCGAAGCTTTGCAGGGACCGGATAACGCTAACGCCAACGCGCTGATTGGCGGCGCAGACAGTCTGATCGGCGGCAGCACGACGCTTACGGATGGCGTGAAGGCTTTTCAGTCTGCTTCGGGCCAGCTTACTGAGGGTATCAATAAGCTGAGCAGTAATTCCTCCACGCTGAACAGTGGTGTGGATCAGCTGCTTGCGGCAAACAATCAGCTGGATGGCGGCGCAGACCGGCTGCTGGCTGCTTCCGGCGAACTCGCCGAAGGCGGTGCTGCCCTGACTCAGGCTGCCGGCCAGCTCAGCAGCGGGGCTGACCAGCTGGCCGGCAGCAGCGGCCAGCTAAATTCCGGCGTGGACAGGATCAACAGTGCCTCGGGCCAGCTGACAGGCGGGGCTGACCAGCTGATCAGCTCCAGCGCTCAGCTGAATAACGGAGCAAATCAGCTGACGGGGAGCAGCAGTCAGCTGAATAATGGTGTCAACCAGCTCGCGGGTGCTTCGGGTCAGCTGAGCAGTGGGGCCAGAGAGCTGTCCTCCAACAGCGCGAAGCTTAACGCTGGTGCCGATCAGCTTTTTGCCGGTGTGGAGAAGCTCCAGAATGGTTCGACACAGCTTACAGACGGCAGTGATCAGCTTGCCGAAGGGATCAGCAAGCTGGATGAAGGCGCCGGGGAGCTTTCCGAGGGTCAGTCGCGTTTCTATGAGGAGGGTATCAACGAGCTTACCGGGATTTTGAGCAGCTCTCTTACCGGAGCTCTTGACCGTCTTAAAGTCCTCCAGGATGAGGATGTCGTCTATGACAGCTTTACCGGCTGTGCCGACGACATGGACAGCAGTGTCAAATTCATCATCAAAACCGATCCGATCCAGAAAAATACCGATGAAGTGTAAAAATTCGTTACTATTCACGGCCAGTCCGGGTATGAGACCGGATTTGTCGTGCTTGCACGTAAGAATACGGTCTCATACCCGGACTGGCATCGAAAGCTGTCACTCCACAACATGAGGAATCCAGGCGCAGCGCCAGGAGAGCCCGAAGGGCGGGAATTCCGAATGTTGTGGAGTGGCCGTAAATAGTAGCAAAAATTTAACATGATTATTGGATATGCGGACAGCATTGAAAACAGAGATCGTATGATGGAGGTTCACCATGCAGCATGAAAGCGGCTTGGATGAGACATTGCTATCAAAAAACAACTATACCACTCAGAAGGAAGTCCGGAAAGAGATGCAAATGCGGATATAGTAAAGCAGGGAGCGGGAATAGCTTATGAAGCAGAGCTTTCGGAATACAGCGGAGGAAGCCTATACGGGCTGAGTCACAGCTCGGTGTTTGTTATTACACCAGAATAGAGAGACAATCGGGATTTGTATGGAGGCATAAAGATGTTCTGTAAATTCTGCGGAGCCATCCTTCCGGATGACGCGACCTTCTGCCCAGCCTGCGGGGTAAAGGTTACATGGGAGGCAAGGTCGGAAGCCTCAAAACTGCACACAATGAGATGTACGTCCTGCGGGAGTACCAGCCTAAGAAAACTGCCCACCGGTGGATACCGTTGCGAACACTGTGGGACAAGATTATTCGCCGAAGAGGAGAAGCCTGGCAAGGATAATGGATCAGTGGACGCACAGGTTGCGATTCTGCTGTCAGAAGCGGCCACGTTTGCGGAGAAAAAGGACTATCAAAATGAAATTCAAGCCCTGACCAAAGCCGTGGAGCTTTCCCCTGAAAACAATACTGCCCTGTTGAGACTCGGAAGAGCATATTGGCAACTTGGGTCGTTTGAGAAGGCTATGGAGTATTATCGAATAGCGGAGGAACTGTATCCGGATGATCCGGCAGTCTATAACAATATCGGTTCGACTTTTTTTATGTCAGGGCATTATGCGGAGGCATACGCTCAGTATGAAAAAGCCATCGCAATTATCGATTCAGATCCCAATTCAGCCTGTGCTGAAGATACCGCTGTTTTTTATGGGAATTATGCATACAGCCTTGGCAAGCTGGGGGACAAAAAGAATGCTAAAAAATATCTCTCCATTGCAAAAGAAAAAGGCTACAGCAAAGAATCCATTAATAAGATCTGTGAGGATCTTCATCTGTTCCGGTTTCTGATATAAGCGACAATTTTCAGTTTGATCAGGAGACGGGTACAGGATTTTGGTGTTCCCTGTTAAGTGAGAATAATACAGGGTATAATTGGATGACAGTCGATGAAGCAAGGCACATTCTACAGGCCGAGAGCTGTACATCACTTAGGGAATTACGTAGAAACTATCTTCGGCTGATGAAGGAGTGCCATCCGGATAATAAAACAGAATACGGAAAGTCTTTCGAATATTCATGAAAAATATGAAGATTGCAATTGTTACTGGTGCCTCCAGTGGTCTTGGAAAAGAATATATAAAGGAGATTAACCGGAAGGAAAAAGAATCAGCAGATGAAATCTGGGTGATTGCACGAAGGGAAGATCGCCTTAAGGAGCTTAAGGATATATCTGAAATAAAGCTTCGCCCTTTACCGATGGATCTTACAGATAAAGAGAATATTGAGCATCTCAGGAAACTGTTGGAAAAAGAGAACCCGGAAATTGTACTGTTGATCAATGCTGCAGGCATCGGAAAAATAGGAAATTATGAATCCGTCGGTCTGGCAGATGCAGATAAAATGATAGAGCTGAATTGCAGGGCGGCTGTGGACATGACCTGTATCTGTCTGCCATATATGCAGAAAGGATCCAGAATCATGCAGATCTGTTCAACTGCAGGATTTCAGCCGTTCCAGTATCTTAATATATATGCGGCAACCAAGGCCTTCCTGTACCGTTATTCCCGTGCACTCAGAGTAGAATTATTTCCACGGCGGATCAAAGTGACGGCTGTATGTCCATACTGGATCAGGGATACGGAATTTATACCGGTGGCAAAAGATACGCAGAAGAACGGAAAAGGCATCCGGCATTTCCCGCTGTCTTCGACTGTGCATGCTGTTGCAGCGCATTCACTTACAGACAGCAGGCTTGGACTGGCTGTTTCTACACCTGGCATTGTTTGTCTGATCCACCGGATCGCAGCAAAGTTCATTCCCTCAGAAGTGATGATGGGGATATGGGCATTACTCAGACGTGTATAAGGAGAGTGTAATGAATTAACAGGAGAAAGGTGGAACTGGCAAAGAGGCTGCTGAAAGAAAGCCCGATTTCTGTTTCCGAACTGAGCGACAGGTTGGCTTTTGCGTCACCCAGCTACTTTAGCAGTCTGTTTCGGAAATTCGCGGGAATGAGTCCCGTGGAATATCAGAACAGCAGGGATGGAAAACCTTATTCCTGATATCGCAGCAACGATAAACTTGATTTGTAACTCAAAATAGGTTGCAATTCAAGATTTCGGCTCGCGTCATCGGCGCCACGAAGCATCAGGACGGGTAAAAAGATAAATATCTTGCAGTCAGTGTAAATTCTAACGTCTTTGATTCTTCCGGCTGCAAATCTACTTTATATTGGCTTGGACTTTTTTTCAGCCCTGGATTGGTTTTAGATACCACGATATTGTTGATAATCAGCGTTTTAGGTGCTATAATATGCGCATATGGCTGAATATCAACAACGGGAGTGCTTTACATGATAGGTAGAAAAAAAGAAATAGATGAGTTGAATACTCTTTATCAAAGCCAAAAAGCAGAACTGGTAGCTGTTTATGGAAGACGCCGTGTAGGAAAAACATATCTTGTCGATCAGGTTTTCAAAGGAAAGTTTGCTTTCAGACATGCCGGTCTTTCTCCTGTTGAGATGAAGGATATGGCCGGAACCAGTCCGTTGAGAAAACAGTTAAAGCATTTTTATAATTCCCTGCTTATGCAAGGCATGAAAAAAAGCAGATGCCCCGCAGACTGGCTTGATGCATTTCTTTTGCTGGAACAGTTTCTTGAGAGCAGAGACACAGGGGAACGCATGCTTGTGTTTCTTGATGAATTACCATGGCTGGATACGCAAAGGTCCGGATTTGTCACTGCTTTTGAGGGCTTCTGGAATAATTGGGGGTGTCATAAAGACAACCTGATGGTCATTGTTTGCGGCAGTGCCACCTCATGGATTCTGGACAGCCTGATCAATAATCAAGGGGGGTTATATGACAGAGTGACCTATGAGATTAAGCTGTCGCCATTTAACCTTTCCGAATGCGAACAATTCTTTAAAAGCGAAAAAATCAAGCTCTCGAGATATGATATTGTCTGCGCTTATATGGCTGTTGGGGGTATCCCTTATTATCTTCAGTACTTTAAAAGGGGACTGAGCTTAGCACAGAACGTGGATCATCTGTTTTTTTCAAAGGATGCAAAGCTGAAAAATGAATACAGTCGATTATTTGGCTCCATATTCAACAGACCTGAGATGATGAAAGCCATCGTGGAAGCCCTAAGTGAAAGAAAACTTGGATTTACAAGAAGTGAGATTTCCGAGAAGACAGGATTTACTGTCGGAGGTACTCTTACCGATGCCCTGAACGCGCTGGTTGCAAGTGATTTTGTTATCAAATATCATCCATTCGGGATAAGTAAAAAAGAATGGTATTACAAATTGATCGATCCGTTTTGCCTGTTCTATATAAAATTTGCATCTTCGGGGGATGCTTTGAACGGATCCTTCTGGACGCAGCATAATACTTCTCCAAAAATAACAAGCTGGAGGGGGTTTGCATTTGAAAACGTATGTTTTAATCACATAGAACAGATTAAGAGAGCACTTGGTATCAGTGGGATATCAACAACACAATCGGCGTGGTCGAGCAGAGGTGATGATGAAGAAGAGGCCCAGATCGATTTGATTATTGATCGGGCTGACAATGTAGTAAATATGTGCGAGTTGAAGTTTTACAGCAATGATTTCAACGTGGAGAAAAAGTATTACAGAATACTGCTTTCAAGGCAGGAGATTCTGGGCGGAATGATTTCGCCTAAAAAAGTGATCCATCAAACCCTAATTACAACATATGGATTACAGTATAGTGAATATAGCGGCATCTTTGATCATGTTATCATAATGGATGACCTGTTCCGGTAACGAGAGATAACCAGCCACAAGAAAGAGAAATAGAGTGATATGGCTGGATATACGCGATAGTATCGGATGGGATAAAACCAGTTAGCAACGTAGTTTAAGCATATTCCACAGAGATGGCAAGACAACCCAGGAAAACAATTTCGGAGGTGTCTTGTAATGGAGAAAAGATGTTATAAAGTAAAAGAACTGCAGGAAATATTGGGTTTGAGCCGCGCTTCTATTTATGAACTGCTTAAGCGCAAAGGGTTCAAATGGGTAGTAGTCGGCGGCAAATACATCATTTCCAAACCGAGCTTTGATGAGTGGTTTGATGGAAGCACAGCTTCCGGAGAGGCTCGTCAGGAGCAGTAACAGGCAAAAAGTATTAGACTTGCCTGGATTAAGAGGTTTTTCAGCCCGCAATCTCAGATATATGCGAATGTTCTACGAGGAATGGAGTGAGCTGGATCTCTCAGGTGAATCGGCACAGATTGAGCAGAAATCCAATTTGGCACTTACAAGTGCCAAAAGTCCAAGTTGAGAAAAGCACTTCCAAATATTGATGACCTGAAGAAATTACTCGACTCACAGGAAGAAGTATAAGGGCTTGCAGAGGACCGATGGCTGACATCGGTCCTTTATCGTCAGGAGGAGATATGGGACAAGTTATTAAAATGCCGGATTCTCCGACAAACTATCACTACAGCGTATATGAACACAGATTGATTGGGCCGGATGGCATTTTATACACGAGAGCATTTATTGTACTGAAAAACCAATATGGCATTATCGTCCGGTTTACACGGCTTCACAATTATCTTGGCATATATGAAGGGAAAGTCTGCAGACCGATTACAGCGGACGGAGTGAACCGCGCCCGATATGTCTGCATGATGCTGAACTAAATCCTGATAAAGCAGCGTTATAAGTATCATATCAACCATGTATAGCGCACTGATTCTACGGTTTTGGTGACCGTGAATCAGTGCGTTTACTTCGAAGAAGGACAAAATGAATCAGAGTATGAACGATGGAATACTGTCAGGATTCAGCTGATGAATACCTCTATACCGTAGGCGGTAAGCTCATTGACGGTCTTCTCTTCAATCTTATGATCCGTGATGACAATCTTTATCTGGTCTTTGAGATTGAGTGGTACAGTGCCGTGTCTTGAAAATTTTTCGGATTCTGTCAGAACTATGACCTGGTCTGTCTGGCATGCCATATCCCTGACGGCCTGGGCTCTCAACTGGTCCTGATTGGTGAAACCAGCTCTTGTGGACCAGCCGTCCACACCGATGAAGAAACGATCCACCCAGAAATTCTCAACACACTGCCGCACCATGGGACCTACCATGACCTGAGCGTCCTGCTGGTAGATACCGCCCAGAAGAATGATCTGGAAATCGGAGGAACGTCGGATATAATCGGCGATGAAGGCGCTGTTTGTAATCAGGGTTATGCCACTTCGGAGTTCTGTCAGCGCTGCCGCCAGCAGCGCACAACAGCTGCCACTCTCAATCATGACCGTATCGCCATCGTTAACAAGTTCTGCAGCGCGCAGCGCAATTTTCCGTTTTGCCTCATAGTGATAAGCGAGGCGCCCTTTGATGTCATCCGTATTGGCCAGGACTGCAGAACCATGCTCTCTGGTGATCAATCCCTGCGCCTCCATGGCATCCAGATCTTTGCGGACGGTTACCTGGGAGACACCCAGATGCGTTGAGAGCTCGGCCACTTCCAGTTTCTTTTCTTTTACCAGAAGCTCCAGAATCTGATTGGTGCGGTCTTCTTTTCTTCGCATACTGTGAACTCCCTTCGAAAGTTATTCTGATAAATCAGATTATAGCATAATAAGACATTTTTGTCATGGTTTTCCTTTCATTCATAAGTAATAAACGACTACTCTCAGAAAAAATATGTAATGCCATGATTAAGAAATACCTTTTGGTAGGTATCCAGGTCTTCCTGATGCAGGGCTTTTACGCCGGCCATTTCATAAGCCCTGTTCAAAAATTCATATTTTCGTTCGCCCATCTGGTGGAAGGGAAGGAGCTGCACACGTGTAAGTCCGATATCATGCAGGAGTTCTGCGATCCCCTCCGCGTCCGACAGGTCTGCATTAAAGCCCGGGATTACGGGAATGCGTGGCAGAATATTCAGTCCATGTTCATGAGCCCACCGCAGGTTCCTGTGAATCAGCTCAGTACCGACGCCGGTTCCCTTTTTGTGTTTCTCAGAATCATACTGTTTGACATCAAAGAGCAGGAGGTCAAAAAGAGGGGCAAGTCTGTGAAAGACTTCCGGGCTGGTGCAGCCGGTTGTCTCGATCGCCGTGTGGATTTCCCTGTCTTTAAGTCGCAGGATCAGTGCTTCCACAAAATCCGGCTGCGCCATCCCTTCACCTCCGGATATGGTCACACCTCCTCCGGAATCCTCATAAAAGTCGACGTCCTGCATACATATATCCATAACCTCGTCGACTGTCTTATATTCTCCCTCATTCGTCAATGCGCGTCCTGGACAGCCCTGCACACAGGCAAGACAACCGGTGCATTTATTAAAATCAATGTGGATCCTTCCGTCCTGTGCTGCGGTGATCGCACCTGCGGGACAAATGTGTACACATTTCTGACAGTTCAGGCAGTTGTCACGGTGGTACATGACCTGCACTCTGAAAAGCTGAGATTCGGGATTGGAACACCACCTGCAGCGAAGGGGGCATCCCTTCAGGAAGACGGTGGTCCTTACACCAGGTCCGTCGTGAATGGAAAACTTCTGTATATTAAATACGATGCCTTTGACTTTCATATTATTACCTCTGATTTAGCAAAAAAAACGATGAATGACTCGCGCAAGGGAGACCGTGATCCTGAATCTGATTCGGATGACATCGTCAGATCCATGCCTGACCTATCATAACAGTTAAACTCTGAAGTGTAAAGAGAAAACTTGCGAATGAAATTGTAAAAGATTTTGATAAAATATATATTTACAAAATCTGGATGTATGCTATAATAAAAACTGCGAACGAAACAGGTATAAATTTCATAGACAATAAAAAAGAGAGGCCAAAATGGAAAACAAAGCACATTTCGGATCCCTGACACCAAGAATGCAGGCATATCGAGAGAGTGTCCTGGATCAGAAACCTTACATCGACGCACAGCGCGCGGTGCTGGCTACGGAAAGCTATAAGAAGAATCTGAATCAGCCGCCAGTGATGAAGAGAGCACTGATGCTGCAGAATATTTTGGCCAAGATGGATATCTATATTGAAGATGAAACAATTCTGGTCGGCAATCAATCCTCTGTTAACCGCGGTGCTCCAGTCTTCCCGGAGTACACGATGAAGTTCATTATGGACGAACTGGATCTGTTTGAAAAGCGCGACGGTGATGTCTTCTA
>Ga0310695_10012811_pt1 | contig 11654 bp, 13 predicted proteins | sample RumenRJG_04DNA_FD_203882 | JGI IMG/M metagenome (GOLD analysis project Ga0310695, IMG submission 203882) | Bovine rumen microbial communities from Lethbridge, Alberta, Canada - RJG_04 (v2) (version 2) | ecosystem: Host-associated > Mammals > Digestive system > Stomach > Rumen | place: Canada... | reverse complement strand
CTCTACCGGGCCACTCGAATGGACCCCTATGAGCACCAGGAAACAAAAAAAGGGGCTGACCCAAGTCAATTTGACTTTTGGTCAGCCTCTTTTTGTGCCTAATATCTTCGATAGACTGGGGGCCTAATCCCCCAGTCCCCCTGGGTCGGCCTTCGGCCTCCGAAATTCATTTTCAAGCACTTACAAAGTCTTGTTTTTTGTATCCTCCAAATTTGGTCGCATTTGGTCACTTTTTTCTTTCAGACCAAAGAGACCGATAAACAGGTATTTACCTCACTACTTGAATTTAGAGAACCACTCGACCAGCGTCTCAAGCACCTCCGGTGCAAAGGTTTCCTCGATGTCCCGGTATTCGGTGGTCATCCCTGTCTGGCAATGTTGAAACATGTGATTTACACCTTCTACCGTTTCCAACTTGTTGCAAGGGTTGTCAGGCAGACCGCTTCGCAGCGCTCTCAGGTTACTCTCGGCTTCCACCTGCATATCCTTGGTCCCATTCAGGGCTAGAACGGGGCAACTGATGATGCCAAGCAGCGGGCGAACGTCCAGCGCCACAAAATGCTTCAGATAGGGCAGTTTGAGCTGCCGGATGACGGCGGTGAGGTTCTGCGACAAAGCCGCAGGGAGCTCGAATTGAGGCGCCGACGGCAGGGTCGTTCCCGCGATGCTGGCATCAAACACCGTCTCCAGCGCCCTGCAATAGCTGTCGATGGTTTCGGCAGGAATACCTGCCGCAGCAAGAGAGACGCGGTTCTGCCAAAGCAGTGTTTCCTTGCCGGACACAACCATCCCGGCCAGCGAAACAATGAAATCGGCCTTATTCTCTGCGGCCAGCATCAGCGCGATGGTACCTCCTTCACTATGGCCGATGACGCCCACCCGGTCGAAGCGCTCCCGCAGCAGGTCGATGCCGGCAAGCGCGTCGTTTTTCAAATCCTCCGTCGTACAAAGGACAAGGTCGCCTGTGGACTCGCCAAAGCCCCTGTCGTCGTATCGCAGCGTCGCTATCCCGTTGCGGGCCAATGCATCGGCAATCACTGCAAAAGGCTTGTGCTCATAGATTTCCTCGTCCCTGTTCTGGAGGCCGCTGCCGGTGACCATAATCAGGACCGGCGTCTTGCGGCCATATCCCTCCGGCAGCACCAGCGTCCCTTTCAGCACAGCGTCTCCATTGGCGAAAGAGACCTCTTCCGTTGCATATGGGAATGGTCCCACCGGCGTCTGCGGCCGGTTGAGCTTTTCTTCACCAGGCGTAAGTGTCAGGGGCAGAGAAGCTCCCATTTGTTTGAATGTCCCCGCAATCTGCTTGATTAACCACAAGCCTTCATACGTAGCCCCGATGGAGGGAACTTTGATGGTAATACTTCCGGCAGCCGTCCTCGTAACCTCGATGGGAATTCCCTTTGCGCCCTGGTCCGGGGAATCCATCGTTGGATTCTCCTCGTCAAGATGGAAAACAAGGGACAGTTTAGTGCCCTGGACATCCAGTTTTCCGGACCATGTTCCGGTCTGGGCATGCGAGAACAAAGCGATAGAAAACAGCAGGATAGCGGAAATAATATACTTTTTCATTTGATAGTCCAATCTACAAGTTGTTATTTGATTCCTACTCGTTTTCCAGCGACTCAATCAGATTGTCGCAGGCTTCCATCATTTTCCTGTACGTTTTGACAGCGTACAAAACACCAGCCACACAGGTAAAGATATAAATGGCTGTCGGGAACAGCATATTCTCATCGGGGGCCGATTGCGTGTAGATTCGGATGAGCACAAAAGCGACCAGAGCCACGGCCGGAATTGCCCCGACCACCACTGACAGGTGATAAAATCTCTTATACTCTTTGACGGTCTTTGCCGCAGTAAGAACATCGTCATCAAGCATTTTCCGAGTGTCAAATTTTTTCCTTCCCGCAAGCACTGCGACTAGGTCAATCAATGCCCAGATCGACACGGCGGCGGCAAACCACATCGGCCACCCGATAGCGTGGCAAATGACGATAATCATCGGGATGGTGATAATGTCCATCGACATTCTTTTTGCAAGGTCTTTCCCGATGAAAGAAGCTTTTTGTTTCTGGACTTGCGCCAAGAGCTCTTTGTTTACGATTCGCTGCTTATTCAGCGTTTCCTTCAGGTCGTTGAACTCTGACTTGAGTTCCTGCAGTTCTTTAGAGTTGATATCCACGGGGTCCATTGTTTTGCTAAATTAAATGTTCGACATTTGTTTTAACTGTTCTTTGATGCGAACAAGCTTGATGGAAACGTTCTTGGCAGAAATGCCGAGGATGGCGCCGATTTCGTCGTAGCTCAGGCCTTCGAGCCACAACAGGATGACACTTCTGTCAGCGAGTCCGAGCGCGTTGATTCTCTTGTAGAGATGCTTGACCTGCAGGGATTTCTCATAATTATCCTCGTAGGGTTTGATGTCCATGTCGAGTTCCACCCGATCACCGGCCCGCTTCTGCTTCTTGTCATAATTTAGGCAGTAGTTGAGGCTGACGCGGTAGATCCACGTCTTGATATCACTTTCCCCCTCGAAGGAATCAAATCCCTGCCAGAGTCTGATCAGGATCTCCTGAAACAGGTCATTCACCTCGTCTTCATCCCTGGAGAACATATAGCAGACCGTATAGATTGTCCGCTTATATTCTTCAACGACTCTTGAAAATCTTTGCTCTTTTGTTTCCATTTCTTATTCGTTCTCACCCGTTAGACAACGAACCAATGAAAAAACTACAAAAAAATACGATTTATCTAACTCTCAAAGTTAATCATTATTCTTAAGACCCTCTAGAGCTAGATAGATTTTTCGGTCACTTTTGGCCACCTTTTCCGCTTATTATTTGAATACACCGCAGGATTATACCAACCACTTTCCAAAGTCTATTTCTGTTATACCCCCAAAAGAAAAGTTGCAAAAAAAGCAGCCATGGCGTCCCGGATTTCTGCAAAGCGGGGCGTGAATGAAAAGTTCTCATCCAGATGCAGGGCATGCCGGGGTTCGGGGCAGGGATGGTGCTCGGCGGGAATTCCCAGGGAGACGGCTTTCTCATGGATAGCGTGTGTTCCGTAAAAGTAGTCCGAAATGTGCTTGAGTCCATTGTTTAACGGATAGCCCTCTTCATAGGGGAGAATGGGATCCTCCACCGACTGGAAGGAGAGGATGGGCACGGACGCCCGTTCCAAGACGGAAAGACTGTGAACGGCACCCCAGAGGTTGGCAACGGCACAGATGCGGTAAGCGCTCACCGGAGCGGGCCGATAGGCCATATTCAGGGCCGTGATGGCTCCCGCGCTGGTTCCGGCCAGGAAGACCAGCTGCGGATTGATGCGCAGGTCTTCCCGGCCCAGCAGGTATGCCAGGGCGGCATCGGCATCCTCCAGTGCACGCATTTCGGCTTCCCGTACCTCCGCCTTCACCGGGTGAAAGCCCAGACGGTAGTTAATGGATGCCGCCACATAGCCCAGCGAGGCAAAATAACGGCACCATGCGGCTTGTCCAAGCTCTTCCTTGTTGCCGATGAAGAAAGCCCCTCCGTGCATCATCAGAAGCAGTGGCCGGGGCTCCTGCAGATCTCCCTCCGGCAGGTAAATGTCCATCTCCAAGGTGATGGGGTTCATCCATCCGGAGTGGAAAAGCAGTTTGACTATGGCTTTCCGCTCGCCCACCGGCGTATGCGAATAATAGCCCTGCACCGTAGCGTAGGGCACATTCCGTTCCACCGTCACCTCATACTTGGGCGTGGTGAAAGGCAGAGCCAAAAGCCATGAAACCAACAGTGCGAGCATCATATTGCAAATTCAAATTTAACATCTTTCAGGGGTGCTGATAGCTGGTAATTATTTGACCACCTAAGTGCAAAATCGGCCATTTTTGCCTGTGGGTGGTAATTTTTTTACCAGCCACACGCACTCCAGCCAATCCCGATTTATCTGACTGCCTCATATCACTTCAATGTAGAAACTCACTGGCCGGAAGCCGTCGTTACAGCTGATCATGGCGCTCTGGGGGTTCTTCATCCAGCCGTCGTAGAAGTTTCCCTCGCCCCGGGCCAGAGCCTCAACGAACTCCCTCATGGAGCCCCAGGCCGAAGGACACATCCCTTCAGGGCACTTGCCGTCAACTGAAATCCACTCCTGCCCCTCCGTCACATCGCAAGCGTGCTCAATAGGGTTCTCATATTTCGCCATCAAATCCGGATACGAAGCCTTCCGGACGGCAGTGATTCTGATTTTCATTGGAATTGCGATATATCTAACTTTCAAAGATACTCATTAGTCCTTACAAATTAAACTGCAAAAATTTGGTTTATATTGTAAACTTGTTTATATTTGTACCGTGGAAGGAGAAGACTGCGCAGCTTCGTCCTGCCGCAAAAACCAGTTAAACAATTGACACAATGGAACAAAACAAAGAAATGACGGCTCAAGAAAGCCTGTCGATCATCACTGAAACAATGAACAACAACCGCAAGGATATTGTTCGTAGCAGCGGAAAATACTTCGTTTTGTGGGGAATTCTGCTCACAGTATTCTCACTTCTTGTCTTCATCCTCTGGAAAACCACAGGAAAGGCGGTATGGAACAACCTGTGGTTTGCCTTACCCGCAATAGGCTATCCTCTTGCGCGGCTGATAAAAAGCAAAGAAAAGCCAGCCCGCGCAGAGAACTACATCAGCCGCATCAACGGCGACATCTGGGGATCATTCGGGTTGTTTGCCTGCTCTGTTGCCCTGTTCACAATACTTTACAGCCTGCTCGGTGACAGTTCGCTTACCGCAATTGTCCTTGGGGCCACTCTGACAGCGCAGATTGTCCTTCTCTTCGGAATCGCCGAGACCATCAGCGGCGTTGTCCTAAAGAACTGGACGATAAAGATTGCAGGGTGGATTACAGGCATCGGAGGCCTGGCCATTTTTTACATTACGCAAGCGGGCGCTGAGCAGTTGTTCATCTTCACATTTGCAGGGATCGTCCTCTCAGCCACGGGGCTTATTGTAAAACAGCAGTACAAGTAGCCTATGTTTCCAAAGTTAGATCCGCTCCTTCATTCCGAACTCCGGCTGGCGGTGATGAGCATCCTGGCCGGAGTGGATGAAGCCGACTTTACCTATCTCAAAAAGCAGACGGGGGCCACCTCCGGGAACCTGAGCGTACAGATAGACAAACTCACCGCCGCCGGCTATATCACGGTGGAGAAGGGCTTCAAGGGCAAGATGCCCCGCACCACCTGCAGGATTACCCCAGCAGGTCAGGAAGCCTTTGGTAACTATGTAGAAGCGTTGAAAGAATACCTTTCGTCCGGAGGGCCGGGTGGTCAACGCTTATGATTCTTCTGCGTAAACTGATTCAAAGAAGCCTCTGAGCCGCGGTTCGTCTTTTATCATCTCCCGCAGCTGCTGCAGGGGGGCCTCATTGGGCGAACCAGGAATCAGAAGGTGAAGATAGCCGCCTTCGGCATACTTCTCATGGAGATGCTCCAGCGTGCGGTTCCAGTGGCCCTCCTTGTCCAATTCAGGGTAGTTGGAAAGGCCGAAGAGGACGGTCCGGCGAATGATGGTTTCAGGAACAATTAGCCGGTCTGCCTCGGCAACAAGACGGCCATAGATGCTCCTTGGAGGCGTTTTTGCCGATGCCCGGTGGTCTTCCGCAGCCTGGGCGATTGTCTCTATCTGCTCAAGTGAGAACCATTGGGTGGCGGACTATGTTTTCAAGGAATCGGTGTCTTAATGTACTCTTTGATGGCCGTATCGAAATCCTTCGCCCCACCAGTCTTCCCGAATAGTTTCCTGAGCAGGCGCACGCGGGTGTTGGTGATGGCCTGGGGAGTCGCAACGGTCAGATTGGCAATCTCAGAGGGGAGGAAATTATGGACGGTCAGCAAGCACACCTGTTGCTCCTTTGAACCGAGTGGAGACAGCAGTTCCCGTAATTTCGGATGCATGGCGTAAGAGAGTTGGGCCAAAGCATTCATGTTATCATCCGGTGCAGGTTTACCTATGTTTGCAGCAGAATGCAGGCGAGACACAACATCCTTTAACTGGCGGAAGTTCTCCCGCTGTTCACGCTCCTTCATTCGCCTCATCAGGGTAAGTTCCGTTCGCGTCAGATAATATTGCTTTTGACTTTCAGCAAAACGGGCATTGAGCAGGTCGATACGACGCCGGTTATACCAGATGATGATGGCAGAGAGCACAATCACGAGAATGATGGCGGCAAGGAGGAGGATGACGGAGCGAAACTGCCGCCGCTCTTTAATCTGCTTGTCGAACTGCGCCTGCAGGTCGATGACAGCGGCGGCATCGCTATGTTCATAGAGGTGATGATAAACCTCATTCAGGCGTTGACTGAATTCTGCCACTCCCCGCAGGTCTCCCTGACGATTCATATAGGTAATCAACTGCCGATAGGACTGGATGGCAACAACGGGAGACAGGGAGCCTGACAGTCTATACCACTGCTGGATAGCTGCTGCCGTATCCCCCTCTGCCAAATAGATGTCGGCGAGCAGTTTTTCCCCTCTGTCGGTCGGAGAGATGAGCCTGGATTCTATCAGGCAGCGTTTCGCCTCCTGGCACTGCCCTATGCTCAACATATAGCTGGCACGATTGACCAGATAGGTGGCTCGCACTTCTCCATGTGTGTCTTCGTAGCAGGGCTGAGCCATTTCGGTATAATACCTCAGGCTGTCTTTCTGGCCCAACATGTCGAAGGTCATGGCTATATTATTCAGTGTCTGAACGGTCCATTGTTTGTTGTCGCATTGCCTTGCAGCCCTCAATGCCTGCTTGTAATAGCTAAGCGTCAAAGCGTGGTTGCCCACATTGTCGTTCACGTCGCCAAGCACGCAGTACAGGTACCATTTGAAGGCCGGCAGGTCCAAGTCGGAGGATAGCAGTTCTGCCCGTTTCATCGACAGTACCGCCTCGTGTACCTGCTGCTGCCGGTACAGGATGATGCCATAGTGGAGCAAGGCCCTGGATAGGTGCTCATCGTCCACATGACGCTCATAGAAGCCTATACTGACACGTATCAGCGAGTCTGACGCAACATTGAGCCCGCTGAGATGCAGGGCTTCAGTGTAGAGAAGACCATATAGTGCCCGGTCGGCAGCGGTCATAGCCGAGTCGTTATAATAGGGAGACAGCATCCTGACGACCGAGTCGGGCTGGGTGAAAACAATCTGCGCCGACCTGCTCAACAGTTCATTGTGGAACTGCTCATGTGAACAGCCCACAATGACTAGTGCGAATAATGCCAGCGAGAGGGTTTTCATCACATCCGAAATACAATGGGAAGATTGTATTTCACTCTGACCACCCTGCCTTTATCCTTGCCCGGAGTCCATTTGGGCATGGCCTGCACCACCCTGATTGCTTCGGCATCGAGCGAAGGGAACACCTGCTTGGCTACGTGCACATCCGTTACACTGCCATCTGTTTCCACAACGAATTGAACCGTAACACGCCCCTCCACTTTCTGCTTTGCGGCATTTTCGGGATACTTCATGTTGGCTTGCAGGAACTCTATCATCGCCTGCATGCCACCAGGATACTCCGGCATCTGTTCTACGGTGTCGAAGACCTTCGGATCTGTCTGCGACACCACAGTCTTTTGGGCATTGGCCGTCATAAGGCAGCAAGCGGCCATCAATAACATTAGAATCAGTTTCTTCATTTTCTTTGCAGTTTTAATCGTTCAACAATCTGTGCTGTAGTCCGGACGGAGCAAAAGTAGATGATTTCCCGTGAGAATCAAAGAAAATGATTACACAATATTACACGCCATACGGGAGCGGCAGGACCCACTGTTTTTTCAAGGTTGAGGTTTGCTTCTTCCCAAAGGTCTTCCTTGACATCCAGGCATGACAGCATTTTTCACGAGGGGTCGTCAATAAACTATAATATGATAAAGTTTAACTGTAATATTTGAATTTTAACTATAATTAATTACATTTGCATCAACAAAACTGATGCTTTATGGACTTGAAGAAGTATTCGAACACCCAGATTCTGCAAATGCTTGGGCTGAGGTTCAAGGATTACAGGTTGATGATGAACCTTTCCCAGGGGGATCTGGCCAAGGCTGCTGGAGTATCCGTCTCCACCATCCACAAGTTCGAGACAGGCACGATTACGAATATGAATATCACCAACATGATGGCCCTGCTCCGGCCGGTCGGCCTACTGGATAGATTCAACGACCTGATTCCGGAGCAGCCTGCGAATCCATATCTGACGGCACCGGAACATCAGCAACAAAGAGTAAGGAGGAAGAACAATGGCTAGGAATATAGACAGCGGCAGGTTGAGCGTCATGCTCTGGGGCCAGGAGATCGGGCAGCTTTGCTGGAACGAGGCGAAGGGGAATTCCTTTTTTTTCTTTTCGCCAGGATATCTATCATCGGGACTCGACATTGCGCCGCTGACCGCCTCATCGAAGAGCCCCGGAGCCCGTTTCGCCATCTATGGCAACACAGACTCTGCGAAATATCAGAAACTACCCCCATTCATCGCGGATTCACTTCCTGATGATTGGGGCAATACCCTCTTTGACCAGTGGTTTGTGGAGCATCACTATCACGAGAAAGACAAGACTCCGCTTGCGAAACTCTCCTTCGTTGGAAGCCGCGCCATGGGTGCGCTCGAATTCGTCCCATGTAGCGAAGATACATTCAGCCCGAACGAAAAGCTGATGATCCCGAGACTATACGATTTGGCGAAGAAGATTGAGCAGGACCGCGAGCACGCCATCATTTCCCCGGAAGAGACATTAACCCAGAAGGCCCTGATGGCCGTCGGCACATCAGCCGGAGGACGCTTCAAGAAGGCTATCATCGCGATGGACGAAAGTGGGAACATCTTTTCCGGCCAGACCTCGGCAAGAGGTGACAGGAAGTATTACATCCTCAAGTTCAATACCCCAGAGTTCTGCCTCTCTGAGATTGAGAAGACCTGGTACGACCTGGCCACCCGGGCCGGAATCACGATGATGCCCTCCCGCCTGATCGAGGTGGAAGGTGTCAGCCATTTCCTGACGGAGCGTTTCGACCGCCGCGCCGGTGAGAAGGTGTTCACCCAGACGCTCGCCGCCGTCAATCCGGAAGCATATTGCTATGAGGATCTCTTCTCCTCCTGCAGGCAGCTCTCCATCCCTCAGGATGAACTGAATGAACTCTATCTGCGGATGGTGTTCAACATCCTCTCCAACAACACGGACGACCATGCCAAGAACTTCTCCTTCATCATGGAGAAGGACGGTTCCTGGCACCTCTCCCCTGCTTACGACCTTTGCTTCATCTTGAAAACGTCCGCAACACCTGAGAAACGTCACGAATTTTCCGTTCGGGGGATGTACGAGGATATAACCCTCGCGGATCTGCTGGCGTTCGCCGCACAGAACGACATCAAGAATCCCGGGAAGTACATCGATAAGGTGAAGGACGCGCTTCGTGATTTCAGGGCGCTGGCGACATCGAATGGTGTCGCTCCCCTCTTCATCGATATCATTGGGTCACGGCTCCGCGAACTATCTCCGGATATCTTTGCCCCGGCTGTCGCCACTTCGGATATGATCCGGTTCGAGATGACCAACTCGGGAAACATCCACCTTTACGCGACAATTGACGGACAGGAAAGAAGGCGTGTCTTCACAAAGAAAAACAAGCAGTATGAGGTCGTCCTTGGAGCCATGAAAAAGACGCTCTCGAGAGTGGAGCAAGAAGCTATCCTTGAACGGTATTTTGAGTAGGAAGTACCTGGCAAAATCGGGCATGCCCGATGCAAAAAAATAGAGTGATGGCGGAAGGATGATGAACGGCAAATTATGTATCACGAAAAACTATCAAGAAAACGCTCACTTCGCAAGGGCGTATCTTTTCATTATGCCTTTTCCACCGGCACCTGGATGATGGTGAGCCATTTGTCGGCATCTTCCTGATTCCATATACCGTCGATATAAACAGCACGGGGAGCATCGGCAATCTTGTAGCCCTCCTTTTCCAGATAGGCGAAGAGCTCGACATAGTTGTCATAGAGTTTCTCATACGGGCCGAAGACCTTCAGACAGGCTGCCTGCGGCACGGCCGGGATGTCCTTGAACTTGATGAGAGCGGAGTCCGTGCCTTTCTTAGTCACCTTCTCACAGTACTCGATGTCGATGTCCTTCGGCTTGTAGCCGCCGTGCTCGATGGTGTAGCAGTAGCCGGGTTCCGGGCATTCGCAGCCCAGACGGGCCATCTCCGGGCCGATTACCTCATAACAAAGGCGGCCGAGGTCATCGAAAGAAGGAATGATGGTTCGGTGGCTGGCCACAGTAATAGCCGGAAGTGATTCAAAGTAAACTTTTTCCATTTTGTGCAACTTCTTTTGGGAAGCCACAACCGCCTTGAGCATGCGTTTCCGCTCTTTGAGCACCGCCAGCTCGTCTTCGCACTTTCTTATCTTCTCCTCCAGCGATTCCACCGTAGGGAAATGCTGCTCATCATCCCACAGATCCCGGATTTCTTCCAGCGAATACCCCATGCTTTTGAGTTTGGTGATGCTGAAGATTTTCTGCAGCTGCCCCACGGAATAATAGCGATACCCGGTATCCCGGTCCACAATCTCAGGAGTGAGCAGGTCAATCTCCTCGTAATGCCTCAGCGCCCTCACGGTCACTCTGCCCAGGCGGGAAAACTCCCCGATTTTCAACTTGTTTTTACCCATAACAATTCGTGCACTTTTGTTATTCGCCAGCAAAGATAATACATGCCGTAGGGTACGAGTCAAGAGAAAAGTTAAAAAACTTGCTTCGTTCTGATATAATGCCCCTCCTGGACGGCGGCAAACGTGGCAATCGCTGCCACGATAGCAATCGGAATCATAGACCAGAACAACGCCGGTACCGTCAGGAACAGCAAGAGCCCGGTCAGTTTGTTAGCCACTGTGTGAAGAAAGCAGAATCGTTTGCAGACGAACAGGGCTGAGATTTGGTTCACCATCTTGATGATGACAATCGCCCCAGCCCAAATCCAAAGCCACGCAGGAATCTCCAGCACCGGCAACAAGCGGGTGGCGCAGCAGGCCACGAATACGATGTCGGCCACACTATCCCAAACGGCCCCGGCTTCGGTCTCTGCATGGAGCTTCCTGGCTAACCAACCGTCAGCCATATCACTGATCCCACAGAGTACATAGAGTGTCCAGAACGGCCATCCCGAATCATTGCAAAACAGCAGGCCGATGGACCCTGGTATCCGGAGCAAAGATATGGCATTCGGCAAATGCGTTTTGTCACTCATTCAATCACAAAACTGCGCGGATAGAAATCACTGTAGAAACGGCCGTCGGTGGCGGTGAATTTAAGGACACAGTAGTTGGGATCGGTGACGCCGCCGGGGTAATACTGCTCGTCGCCGTCGCGCCAGATCCTCTCCTTCGAGGCGGCGTCCGTCAGCACTTCCATTGTTCCTCGCAGCATCATGCCCTTGAAGCCCTCAGCGTCACAGAAATAGATACAGGCTTTGGGGTTGGCCTTATAGTGGGCCACACGCAGGGAGAAGGTATTGGTGGTAAAATAGAATACTTTAATGCCGTCGCGGACGCGCGGCGACAGCATCGCCTTGGTGCAGGGATAGCCCTCCTCATCCACTGATGAAATGAAGGAAACGGGCA
>Ga0310695_10012809_pt1 | contig 11655 bp, 9 predicted proteins | sample RumenRJG_04DNA_FD_203882 | JGI IMG/M metagenome (GOLD analysis project Ga0310695, IMG submission 203882) | Bovine rumen microbial communities from Lethbridge, Alberta, Canada - RJG_04 (v2) (version 2) | ecosystem: Host-associated > Mammals > Digestive system > Stomach > Rumen | place: Canada... | reverse complement strand
CATTGCTGACCAGCATGAGCACCGTATAGAGCATGAATATCAAGCCGATGCCCAGGAAGACACCCGACTTGGTATGTACCAGGTAGCTGTTGACAAAGCCAATGATGACCTCTGCAGCCTGGGGCTGAGACTCGAAAGTCTGACGAAACCACACCTCTATGAAACGGTTGTAGCCGAAGCCACGGGCAATGGCAAAGACCACTGCCATGATGGGCACAATGGCCAACAGGGTGCTATAGGTCAGGGCAGCCGCCTTTTGCAACACCCGCTTCGCGGTAAAGAAGCGAATGGCAAGAACGACCTTCTTCAGTAACTCGAGGAAGAGGAAGCGCACTGGAGAGACATCATCCTCGGAGATGCGCCAGAGGTCCTTCTGGAAAAAAACTATAATCTTCCTATAATTCATAATTAAAAGAAAGCAGTGTCGCTATAAGCCGGGTTCTGTGACTCCTCCAAGGAGGAGACGTCTGTCATTTATCTACTCTGTCTGTTACCAGACAGCTCTAGCATTCTACCCTCCATCGTATCCCGAAGGAACTCGGACGGACAACCCTCAACCGATGGTATACGCGAACTTGCAGCCTCCAGATGGGACAGCCTGACGATCACCCGTCAGCTGGTGGTCTCTTACACCCCCTTCTCACCCTTACCAAAGAAACGTTAACGATAACGAAAACGATAACGAAAACCGATGGCGGTTCTTTTCTTCTCCCTACACCTGCTATCACTAACAGCTGGCATTTTCACCAGTGGAGTGTCCTGTGCTGCCCGGACTTTCCTCTCGTGCACGAGGCACCAGCGACAGACCGTGGCACTGCTTTCAGCGCACAAAATTACTAAATATTTTCGAAAACTGGCGCCAGTTTCGAAAATATTTAGTAATTTTGTACCCGTTTTTATAAATAGGTATATGGAATTAGCAAGCAAATACGACCCTAAAGAGGTCGAATCGAAATGGTATCAGTACTGGCTGGACAACAAACTGTTCGCCTCTAAACCCGATGGACGTCAACCCTATACGATTGTCATTCCACCGCCCAATGTGACTGGTGTGTTGCACATGGGACACATGCTGAACAACACTATTCAGGATATCCTGGTGCGCCGAGCCCGTATGGAAGGCAAAAACGCCTGTTGGGTGCCTGGTACAGACCACGCCTCGATAGCCACTGAAGCCAAGGTGGTGAAGAAGCTGGCCGAGCAGGGCATCAAGAAGCATGACCTGACGCGCGACGAGTTTCTGAAACATGCGTGGGAATGGACCGACGAGCATGGTGGCATCATCCTGAAGCAGTTGCGCAGACTGGGTGCTTCGTGTGACTGGGATCGTACAGCATTCACCATGGATGAGCAGCGATCCAAGAGCGTTATCAAGGTGTTTGTGGACCTTTACAACAAGGGATATATCTACCGTGGACTTCGCATGGTGAACTGGGATCCCAAGGCACTGACTGCCCTTTCTACCGAGGAGGTTATCTATAAAGAGGAGCAGAGCCACCTTTTCCACTTGAAATATTATGTTGCTGGGCTAGAAGAACTAGCAGATCTAGATAAACTAGTAGCTGAGGGTAACATCATCCACAAGGACGAGAAGGGCTATTACGCAGTAGTTGCCACCACCCGTCCGGAGACCATCATGGGTGATACCGCCATGTGTATCAACCCGAAAGACCCGAAGAACCAGTGGCTGAAGGGCAAAAAGGTCATTGTGCCTCTGGTAAACCGCGTGATTCCTGTTATTGAGGACCGTTATGTAGATATCGAGTTCGGTACGGGTTGTCTGAAGGTGACACCCGCCCACGACACCAACGACTATATGCTGGGCAAGACCCACAACCTGGAGACCATCGACATCTTCAATGCCGATGGAACCATCTCGGAGCAGAGTCCGTTGTATGTAGGCATGGACCGCTTTGCCTGTCGTAAGCAGATAGCCAAGGACCTGCAGGAAGCCGGACTGATGGAGAAGGTGGAGGACTATACTAATAAGGTAGGTTACTCAGAGCGTAACCCAGACACCGCCATTGAGCCCCGTCTCTCGCTACAGTGGTTCCTGAAGATGCAGCACTTTGCTGACATCGCCCTGCCACCAGTTATGAACGATGAACTGAAGTTCTATCCCGCCAAATACAAGAACACCTACAAGAACTGGTTGGAGAACATCCAGGACTGGTGTATCTCCCGCCAACTGTGGTGGGGACATCGTATTCCTGCATATTACTACAACGAGAACGACGATTATGTTGTAGCCGAGAATGCAGAGAAGGCACTTGAGCTGGCTCGCGAGAAAAGTGGCAACGCCAATCTGCAGGCATCAGACCTGCGTCAGGACGAGGATGCCCTCGACACCTGGTTCTCCAGTTGGTTGTGGCCCATCTCTCTGTTCGATGGTATCAACAACCCCGGCAATGAGGAGATCAGCTACTACTACCCCACCTCTGACCTGGTTACGGGTCCGGACATTATCTTCTTCTGGGTAGCCCGCATGATTATGGCTGGCGAGGAGTACATGGATAACTTCCCCTTCAAGAACGTTTACTTTACGGGTATCGTTCGCGACAAACTGGGAAGAAAAATGTCGAAGTCACTGGGCAACAGCCCCGACCCCATCGAGTTGATCGAGAAGTTCGGTGCCGACGGTGTGCGCATGGGAATGATGCTCAGCGCGCCTGCAGGTAACGACATCCTCTTCGATGAGGCACTCTGCGAGCAGGGCCGTAACTTCAACAATAAGATTTGGAATGCTTTCCGTTTGGTTAAGGGATGGAAGATTGCTGATATCGAGCAGGCCGAAGCTGGCAAGATTGCCACCCAATGGTTTGAGGCCAAACTCCGCCAGACCAACGCAGAGGTTAACGATCTCTTTAAGAAGTATCGTATCTCAGAGGCCTTGATGGCTGTCTATAAGCTGTTCTGGGACGAGTTCTCAAGTTGGTATTTGGAGATGGTGAAGCCCGCCTATATCAATGGTGAGCCTCAGCCTATCGACAAGCAGACCTACGATAAGACACTCGAGTTCTTTGACATCCTGCTGAAGATGCTGCATCCCTTCATGCCATTCATCACGGAAGAGTTGTGGCAGCACCTCTATGACCGTAAGGATGGTGAGAGTATTATGCGGGTAAGCCTGCAACTCCCCGATCCTACCAAGGCCGATGATGAGTTGACTGCTCAGATGGAGTATGTGAAGCAGGTCGTTTCGGGTGTTCGTATGGTTCGCAACCAGAAGAACATCGCCCCCAAGGAGCAGCTCGACCTGCAGGTTGTTGGCAAGAACAACTATGCAGCATTTGATGCTGTGACCATCAAGATGGCCAACCTGAAGGGTATCAGCGTGGTAGCCGAGAAGGACGCAACAGCTGCAGCCTTTATGGTTGGAACAGAAGAGTTTGCCGTACCTCTTGGTGATATGATTGATGTTGAGGCAGAGATTGCAAAGATGGAAGCCCAACTGCAGCACCTGGAAGGTTTCCTGGCAGGTGTCAAGAAGAAGCTCAGCAACGAACGCTTTGTAGCGAATGCCCCCGAGGCGGTGGTTGCTCTGGAGCGTAAGAAACAAAGTGACTCGGAAGAGAAGATTGCAGCACTGAAAGAATCGATTGCTGCACTGAAAGGGCAGAAAAATTAAAAGATTAAAAGATTAAATTTCAGCATAAAAATAAGGTGTTCGAAATGAACACCTTATTTTTTTATCTTATCCTATCCGCTGCTTTTACCAACCGCTCATCCGCCAGGATGGCCTTACGCGCCATGAAACAAAGGATGGCCGAAAGGAGGGGGAAGCAAGCGACTATCGGAAGCTGTTCGTCGGCCTGACCCTGATGGATGAGGGCAGCCAAGAGGATGTACCATGCTAAATGGAGCAGGATGCTGACCAGACAAAGGGTGGCCTGACGGGGACGCTTCTTATATATAAATATGGTGTAAAGGCTGAGGGCCGATGCCAATGCCTGGATGACGAAGAGAGACCATGACAACCAGAACACCAGTCCCAGGATGGCAGCCACCAACAGGAACAAGGTTTGCTTGCGCTGTATCATACGCGTTTAGTCGTAGTTTTCCTGCTGTTGTTCACGGGCAGGGTCACGCCAGTAAATCTTGTCCTCCACAAATTCCTGCGTAGCCAGCAGAGAGGGCTTCGGCAACTTCTCATAGTAGCGAGAGATCTCTATCTGCTCACGGTTCTCGAAGACTTCCTCGAGGGAGTCATTATAAGAAGCAAACTCAGCGAGTTTCTTAGACAAATCTTCCTTGATTTGAATACTAATCTGATTGGCGCGCTTAGAGATGATGGCCACACTCTCGTAGATGTTGCCCGTCTCTTCGCAAAGATCCATGATGTTACGTGTAACGGTATTTACCGGTGCTTTTGATTTCTTGTAATCCATCTTGTATTTTACTATTTGACTATTTTACTATTATACTATTTGATGTTTCACATCGAGCTCGCTCACGTTCGACATAGCTTAAGTAAAATTAGCTCTGTTCTCACTTAATCGCGACCTTGACAATTTTACTAATCGCCCGTGACTTTCTTACACTTGGCGATGTACTTCTGGGCTGTGGCACTCTCCTTGGATTCCGGGAACTCATTGAGGAAGCCATAGCACTCGTCCTCCGCATCGCGGTAGCGATCCATGCGTTTCTCCTCGGAGCTGTTCTCAGCCAGCTGGAACTTACTCTTCATGATGAGGATGGAGAATTTCTCGCGCAAGTCAGAATAAGGATAAGCCTTGAGGGCATTCTGTGCCGTGATGATGCACGACTCATAGTTGGACTCGGTATTGGAGTTGATGTTACCAAAGTATCCACCGAGGTTATAGTAGAGCTTGGCAGAGAGGTATTCCTTCTGCACCAGGTTGTCCTGCAACTTGAACAGCGCCTGCTGAGCCTCCTCACGACGGGGAGAGTCCGGATAGTTGTCCAGGAAATTCTGGTAGGCATTGATAGCTGCAATGGTAGGACTCTGGTCCAAGCGCGGCTCCGGAGCACTCACAAAGAGAGACTGCCCCACATAAAAAGCAGCCTGTTCGGCAAAATCGCCCTTGGGATAACTGCTATAGTACTTACGGAACGTAGCACTGGCAGCATCGAAATCACGATTGCCATATTGTGCCATCCCTAACAAGTAAAGACTCTCCTGGGCATTGGTGCGACCTTTCTGGACTGTAACCAGTTCCTGAAGAAGGGTTGCACAGTTCTGGTACTTACCCATGGCGAAGCACTCCTTCGCATATTCATATTTATACGCTCTGTCATCAGACTTGTAAACACGGTTGAACTGGGTGGAACAACCCGTCAACCAACAGGTAAGACAACCGATGAGGATATACTTTTTATTCATTATCACGCAATTTGACGTGCAAAATTACGCAATTTCCGCCGAAAAACAAAGGTTTTTGGGAAAAATTAAAGATTAAACATGAAAAATTAAAGATTAATTAGTACCTTTGCAAGATATGAACTTTCAATTAACATCCAAATACAAGCCAACAGGCGATCAGCCCGAAGCCATCAGACAACTGACGGACGGACTGGAGCGTGGAGACAAGGCGCAAGTGTTGTTAGGTGTGACAGGTTCGGGAAAGACCTTCACCATTGCCAACGTGATAGCCAACGTGAACAAGCCGACGCTTATCCTGTCGCATAACAAGACCCTGGCAGCCCAGCTGTATGAGGAGATGAAGGGTTTCTTTCCCCAGAATGCGGTAGAATATTATGTCAGCTATTATGACTACTACCAGCCAGAAGCATACCTGCCCCACACAGACACCTATATTGAAAAAGACCTGGCCATCAACGAAGAGATAGACCGACTAAGACTCAGTGCGGTAAGTGCCTTGATGTCAGGAAGAAAGGATGTTATCGTTGTATCTTCTGTTTCATGTATTTACGGCATGGGAAGTCCGGTGGCACTGAATGAGAACATCATCGAGATTCACCGTGGCCAGATTATAGACCGGAATGCATTGTTAAGGAAATTAGTCGCTGCCCTGTATGTCAGAAACGACCTGGAGTTGAAGCGAGGAAACTTCCGTGTCAAAGGAGACACGGTGGACATTGCCATGGCTTACAGCGAGGTCATCCTCAGGGTGACATTCTGGGATGACGAGATAGACCAGATAGAAGAACTGGACAGCGTGACCATGATGCGCATGGCCACCTTTGAAGCCTATAAGCTCTACCCTGCCAACCTGTTTATGACCACCGAGGAACAGACCCACATCGCCATCCGACATATTCAAGACGACCTGGTGAAGCAGGTCGCCTTCTTTGAAGAAGCCGGTGACCCCATCAAGGCCCAGCGTATCAAGGAACGCGTAGAGTATGACATGGAGATGATCAAGGAGTTGGGCCATTGCTCAGGTATCGAGAACTACTCACGCTACTTTGACGGAAGAGAGGCTGGAGAACGGCCCTACTGTCTGCTGGACTTCTTCCCTGAGGACTACCTGATGGTGATTGACGAGAGTCATGTCAGCGTGCCCCAGATAGGAGCCATGTACGGAGGTGACAGGGCGAGAAAGACCAATCTGGTGGAATATGGTTTCCGACTGCCTGCAGCCTTTGACAACAGGCCTTTGCGCTTTGAGGAGTTCCAGGAGATGACCCACCAGGTGATTTATGTCTCGGCCACCCCGGCAGACTATGAGCTGCAGGAGACAGAAGGGGTTGTCGTGGAGCAGTTGATCAGACCGACAGGTCTGTTAGACCCCGAGATAGAGGTGAGACCGACGGAGAATCAGATAGACGACCTGATGGATGAGATCCAGACACGTATCCAAAGGAAAGAACGCGTACTGGTGACCACCCTGACCAAACGCATGGCAGAGGAGATGAGCGAGTACCTGCTGAACCACGGTATCCAGACAGCTTATATCCACAGTGAGGTAACCACCCTGGAACGTGTGAAGATATTGGAGAACCTGCGAAACGGGACCTTCGACGTGCTGGTGGGAGTCAACTTGTTAAGAGAGGGACTGGACCTCCCTGAGGTATCCCTGGTAGCCATTCTGGATGCTGACAAGGAAGGTTTCCTGCGGTCGCACCGCAGTCTGACCCAGACAGCAGGTCGTGCAGCCAGAAACGTGCATGGCAAGGTAATTATGTATGCAGATACCATCACTGCCTCGATGCAGTTGACCATCGACGAAACCTTACGCAGAAGGGAGAAACAGATGAGATACAATGCAGAGCACGGCATCACCCCCAAACAGATAGAAAAGGCTCTTACTGCCTCGTTGGCCGGTGGAGACACGAGTGATGCCAAGGAACTGCAACGTGCCGCTATCGGTAGTCAACAGGCCACTGCCACAGGAGCCTTTGCCGCAGATCCTATCGTGGAACGCATGACACGTCCACAACTGGAAAAGAGCATTGCAGAGACCACCCGACTCATGAAAGAAGCTGCCAAGAAGCTCGACTTCCTACAGGCAGCACAATATCGCGACGAAATCATACGTTTACAGAAGGAATTAGAATTAAAATAACTAAAAATTGCACATATATGAAATATAATTCGTATTTTTGCACAAAATTAAACGAAAGCAACAAATGAAACAACTATTTTTTACCTTGTTAATGTTAGTTCCCATGACCCTGTGGGCACAAGACAACACTTGGGAACGTCCCGAAGTAGATGAGCAGGCTGAAGCAGCCAAGGCGAAGGAGAACGTGAATGCCAAATACCTGAGAGGGGCTGTGCCAGAGGTAGATGGCAGGGTTGTGTTCACCAAGCATATTGAGGCACCAGGCAAGTCGGCCAGCCAGATTTACGACATCCTGCACCAGTATCTGCAGAAGATGACGAAAGAGAAGAACCAGTTGGAAAACAGTAAACTGGTGACAGAAGACACCCAGAAGCACGAGTTGGTAGCCAGTTTTGAGGAGTGGCTGATCTTTAAGAAGGCAGCCCTTGTGCTGGACCAGACCCGCTTCTTTTATGTCATCCAGGCCCAGTGCCAAGACGGTGGTGTGGATGTGACCATGAGCCATATCCGCTATCTGTATGAGGAGCAGCGCAAGGCACAGCGCATCAGCGCAGAGGAATGGATCACCGACAAAGAGGCTGTCAACAAGAAGAATACAAAACTGTATCCCGGTTCTGGGAAGTTCCGCAGAAAGACCATTGACCGCAAAGACTTCCTGTTTAACAAGTTCGAATCGCTGCTGAATGAGCATTAAAGTTTTACGCAACTGGCTGAATTTCGTGTTTATCATCGGAGCCATTGCCGGTTTGCTCTTATATTATAAGGTATCGCGCGAAACAGGTCTTTATGTCATCCTAGGCTCCATGCTGATTAAGTTTTCGGAGTCTGCCCTGAGAATGATGTATAAAAATGAAGAATAAGAAAAGAATCCTGATATGCTCCCTCGTAGCCTGCACTGTCCTACAGATGCAGGCTCAAGTGTATAATGAGATGGATGCGTCCGGCAATATCACCCAACGCAATGAATCCGGCTCTTTCAATCCCAACAAGAGAGACTCTGTCAAGAACAACAAGGAAGTACCCAAAGGTGTATGGGCCTGGACGGTGGACCGCAGGTTCGGAGATGTCCGTAAGGCAGAGCTGGACACCATGCCACACCTATACCAGAACAGTATCTATAACACCGGCATGTATGGAGAATACAACTCCATCGGTAACAACTATTCTTCCCGACTGAACCGTATCTTCATAGACAGGAGTCCATTCGGCGAGTTTTTCTTTACGGACTCCTATGACTATACCACCAAGGAACCGGAGGATTTCCTTTATCTAAACACATTGTCGCCCTATACCAATATCAGCTACGACAACTGTGGTGACAAGCAGAACGGAGAAGACCATATCGATGCCAAGTTCGGTATCAATGCGGGAAAGAAGTTGGGAATGGGCTTTGACTTGGACTATTACTATGCCAGAGGCTATTACCAGAACCAGGCCAACTCACACTTCAGGGCCTCGCTGTATGCCACGTATATTGGAGACCGGTACCAGATGCACTTCCTGGGATCCACCTACCACCGAAAAGCCACGGAGAATGGTGGTATTGTCAATGACAACTATATCACACACCCCGAACTGGAGACCACCCAGTATTCGGAAGATGAGATTCCTACCGTCCTTTCGAGGAACTTCAACCGCAACAACTCACAGCACCTGTTCTTTTCACATCGATACAATATCGGTTTCTACCGGAAAGTCAAGATGACCGACGAAGAAATCAAGGCCCGCGAATTTGCCAAAGCATCTGCCAAGAACAAGGAGCAGCGAGAAGCCAGAGAAAAAATGGGGCAGAAGGAAGAAAACTCAGGCAGGAGAAAGAATGAACCCGTCATGGAAGCCCCCAAGGGAAGACCAGAGCACGCCAAGATCATGGGTGATGAGCCAGGAACGAAGAAAGACCTTCCCGCAGATACCACCCGTATCAAGGTAGAGTCGCAGGAGAAGATGGACAGCATGATGGCAGAGAAGGCCCTGCAGGACTCAATAGATGCCACGATGAAGCGGGAATATGTACCCGTGACCAGCATTATCCACACCTTGGACCTGAACAACTATGACCGCACCTACAACGCTGCGTTAAGTCCTGATTCCTACTATGCAGACACGTTCTACGATGCGGATGACGAGGGTGAATACGGAGATGTAGGCATCAACGACAAATACCGATACCTCTCGGTGAAGAACACCTTCGGACTGGCTTTGCTGGAAGGTTTCAACAAGTATATGAAGGCTGGACTGAAGGGCTTTGTCTCGTATGAGATGCGTCGCTACAAGATGCCTGCCCTGTTGGAAGGAGCCACCGACTATTATCTGGCCAAGCACTCGGATCACTGTCTGAATGTAGGCGGACAATTGTCGAAGACGCAAGGAAAGACCTTCCACTTCAACCTGGCCGCAGAGCTGGGTGTGACAGGTATGCAATCTGGAGCACTGGCACTGGATTTCAATACAGACCTGAACTTCAAGCTATGGGGAGACACCCTCAGACTGGCTGCTAAAGCATTCTTTCATCGCACCAAACCCAGTTATTTCCACGAGAACTTCCTATCGAAGCACCTGAAGTGGGACCAAAGCCTGAGTGCTGAGACCAGAACACATATCGAAGGATTGTTTACCTACGACAAGACCAGGACACAGCTGAGGGTGGCCGTAGAGGAACTGCAGAACTACATCTACTACGGCATGAGTTATCAGGCCACTCCGACAGGCAGACAACAGCTGACAGGTGGTGTGTACCAGGAGAGTGGGAACATCAATGTGCTGACTGCTCAAGTAAAACAAGACTTCACACTGGGTGTGCTGAACTGGGAGAATATCCTGACCTACCAGAATTCCAGCAACAAGGATGTGCTGCCCCTACCCGACCTGAATATTTTCTCGAATCTCTATCTGAAATTCCGCATTGCCAAGGTGCTGCTGGTAGAGTTTGGTGGTTGTGTGACCTATTTCACGAAATACAATGCGCCCGACTATCTACCCCAGATTGCCCAGTTTGCCATCCAGAAGAATGCAGAGAGCAAGAAAGAAATTGGTGGCTATCCGTATATTGACGTCTATGCGAACATGCATCTGAAGCGAACCCGTTTCTTTATCGCCATGAGTCATGTGAATGCGGGCTCTGGATCGAAGGAGTACTTTTTGGCACCACACTATCCTACCAACAAACGCATCCTGAGATTTGGCGTGAGTTGGAATTTCTATAACTAAAAGAGGTGAGAGGTGAGAGGTGAGAGGTTAGTAATCGACAAAGTCGCTTTGTACCTTTAGGTCAAAGAGGTTAGAGAACAGACTCCTCTGCAAAGAGACGGTTAAAGACCTCGCGCATAGCCGTGGGATTCACGATTAGCGAGCGTAACTCTTCGAGTTTGCGTTCGTTTTCTGATCCCTGAATCCAAAGATGCAGGTAGCCATTGACACTGTATTTCTCATCCATGTGTTTCATGAAACGATGCCAATGCCCCTCCCTATCGAGCTCGGGATAATTGGACAGTCCAAACTGGATGGTTCGTCGGATGACATGTTCCGGGTCCAGGTCACGGTCGGCCTCAGCCACTATCTTGCCATAGATGCTGCGTGGTGTGCGTGAAGCAGAGGCACGATGGTCTTCCACTGCTTCCTTCATCATCTTGATCTGATCGGGAGAGAACCAGCGTTTCAGGCGCACATCAGCCTGAAGGATCTTGCCACTGGTAATATGATGGATGGCTCGGGGGCCAGAGAGTCCCAGGTCATGATAAGCCGCTACGGTATATGCCATATCGATATCGGCCCCTGTACTACGTGCCAAGGCCAGTGAGGATCGGATGACACGGGTGACATGCTCCATGTTATGAGCTTTGTCAAACTGTGCATACTGTGGTAAAATCTGAGTCTCTACGAACTCCACCAAATCAAGGGAAGGATTATTTGTCATCATATCGCTTGCAAAGATAAGAAAAAAAATGTAACTTTGCACGCGATATGGACGAAAAAAATATAAAACAGGATTCATGGAAGGCCTGGCTGCTGGCTGCACGTCCCAAGACGCTGTCGGGTGCAGCAGTACCTGTCATGATTGGTCTGGCACTGGCCTGGACAGATGCCAAGGCTTATGAATACGGGACATTCAACGTCGTGGCAGCCATTCTCTGTCTGCTTTTTGCGATGATGATGCAGGTAGATGCCA
>Ga0310695_10012808_pt1 | contig 11655 bp, 8 predicted proteins | sample RumenRJG_04DNA_FD_203882 | JGI IMG/M metagenome (GOLD analysis project Ga0310695, IMG submission 203882) | Bovine rumen microbial communities from Lethbridge, Alberta, Canada - RJG_04 (v2) (version 2) | ecosystem: Host-associated > Mammals > Digestive system > Stomach > Rumen | place: Canada... | reverse complement strand
GGTAAACATTAGCGATACTTTTTAGTGTAACTTGTCGTGTGGCAACTACAAAGTTACTAAAAATATCGCTAATTTCCTAATAATCAGGCTATTATTTTTGAATTGTTTTCGTCGAACTCACGTTAATCTCGGATTTATTCGCTATCTTTGCAGCGATTTATGTTAATTATTAACCCCTTTAAACCATTTATGTTATGAAAAAATTGTTTTTAGTTGCTATCGTGGCCCTCGCAATGGGTCTGGGTATGACATCGTGCAAACAGAACGCTGCCAGCGGTGACGCTGCACAGGCTGAACAGACAGAGCAGGCTGAGGCTCCTGCTGATCCCGTAGAGGCTCTGACCGCTTTAATGGAGAAGGCTAAGGCTGAAGGTGCAAACTGGAGTGAGGACCAGTGGAAGGATAACTTCAAGCAGGCTGTGATTGCTGCCAAGCCGATGTTCGCCGAACTGAGCGCTGTTACTAAAGAGATGAAGGCTGCTGAGGGTGACGAGGCTAAGGCTTTGGAACTGCTTGGTAAGATGGGTGAGGTCGTTAAGAAGTATAAGGGCGTTGACTCACTGTTCACTGCTTACGGTGAAGTTGCTAAGTCGTTCCCCAATGGTAAGAAAGTCAATGATGACAAGGAGTGGGGCGAGAAGCTCATGAAGGAGCTCGGCATCGAGATGGATTTCGATTAATTAAAGATATTCGAAGCTTTTAATAACGGGAGAGCCATTGAGCCCTCCCGTTTTGTTTATCTGTTCTATTGATACCATAATTAAGGTAAATAACTCCTTTTTAACAAATATTTCCCTTTTTTTTCTTCATTAATTGTTTCTTTTTTACTACTTTTGCAGCCAAATAGTTAATATAATTGCAAATTATATGAAGAAAACGATACTGATTAGTCTGATTGTCTGGGTATATTCTGTGTGTGTAGCTGATGCTCAAGTACCCTCCGTTACATTGAAAACGATGGATGGCAAGCCTGTCAATACCAGTGAGTTGTCGAATGGCGGCAAGCCATTTATTATCGACTTCTTTGCCACATGGTGCAAGCCGTGTAACCGCGAGTTGGATGCCATTGCCGAAGTCTATGAGGACTGGCAGAAGGAGACGGGTGTGAAGATTATCGCTGTCAGCATTGACCAGGCACAGAACATTAACAAGGTGAAACCCTTGGTGGAGAATCACGGCTGGGAGTATGAGGTACTGCTCGACCCGAACGGCGATTTCAAGCGTGCTTTGGGCATCCAGATGATTCCTTACGTGCTGATAGTTGATGGCAAGGGTAACATTGTTTATAAGCATAATGGCTATACCGACGGTGCAGAGTCTGAACTGATAGAAAAGGTTCGGGAGCTTATAAAGTGATAAGTGATAAATGATAAGTGATAAGATGATATTGAGGTTGACAGGATTGACGCTGGTGCTGTGTGCTTTGTCTTTTTATACGGCAAAGGCGCAGGACGTGGCTACGGTTTCAGGAAGCATCCAGAGTGACATGCTGTTTCCGCAAAGTGACTCTGATATTGGTGCCACCAAGGATGGTGACTTCAATACCAATACCTATATCGATGTGCTCATGCAGAGCCGTCATGTCGATGGTGGTTTCCGCATGGAGTACATGGAGCATCCATTGCCTGGTTTCGAGAACGACTTCAAGGGCATGGGACTGTCAAATGCCTGGCTGAAGTTCAAGATGGGCGACAACCATCTGACTGTCGGCTCGTTCTATGAGCAGTTTGGCTCAGGTTTCATCCTGAGAACATACGAGGAGCGTTCATTGGGCATCGACAACTCTCTGTTTGGCGGCCGCTTGGTGGTGAAGCCCGTGAAAGGTGTGACGATGAAGGTCTTGTCCGGTCTTCAGCGCCGTTACTGGAGCAAGAGTGAAGGCGTTGTGTCAGGTGCTGATGCCGAGGTCAATATCGACGAGTGGTTCAGTGGTATGCAGGAGCATGACATGCGACTGAGCATCGGGGGCTCGTGGGTCAACAAATACGAGAAGGACGAAGATATTTTTGCCGACCCAACTCACCGCTATAACCTGCCTAAGTATGTCAATGCCTGGGATGCACGCATCAACCTGAACAAAGGACCGTGGGGCGTGCTAGTAGAGTATGCCCACAAGTCGCAAGACCCTTCGTTCGACAACCGGTATAGCTATCGTGACGGCCATGTGGCCATGCTCTCTACCTCTTATTCCAAGAAAGGACTTAGCATCCTGTTGCAGGCCAAGCGTTCAGAGAATATGTCGTTCCGCAGCCAGCGTAACATGATGGGGACCTCGACTTTCATCAACCATCTGCCAGCATTCACGCTGGACCATACCTATGCGTTGGCAGCCCTTTACCCATACGCCACACAGCTGGCCAAGGGCGAATGGGCCTATCAGGCTGAGTTGGGCTATAACTTCAAGCGTAAGTCGGCTCTTGGTGGCAAGTACGGCATGAACCTGAAGCTGAACTACTCGTATGTCAGGTCTATCCAGGAAGCCTGGTTCAAGTGGGGTAGTGATACCTACTATCAGGACCTGAACATACAACTGTCACGTCGCATGACGAAGGACTTCAAGCTGAACCTGATGTATATGAACCAGCGTTATAACAAAACGGTCATAGAGGGTGAGGGTGGTATGATACACTCCAACATCTTCGTGGCTGACGGCATGTTCCAGTTGGCACCAAAGACCACGCTTCGCGCTGAGCTGCAATATCTGCAGACCAAGCAGGATCAGGGTGACTGGATGTACGGACTCCTGGAACTCTCGCTGGCTCCCCATTGGATGATTACCGTCAGCGACATGTGGAACCACGGCAATAGTGACATGGAGGCGTATGAGGAGAATACCCACTACCACTACTATCAGGGACTGATTACGTACAACATCAAGTCGCACCGCATCCAGTTAGGCTACGGTCGTACTCGTGCAGGCTACAACTGCTCTGGCGGTGTCTGCCGCTATGTACCTGCCACCAAGGGTGTGACGCTGTCGTATAACTATAATTTTTAGGAGTTAGAAGAAATATGAGTGGAAGTAAATTATTCACTATATGCTTATCGCTGGGCATTTTACTGCTGACTGCCTGCGACCATATCGCAGAAGGTGATGAACTAATCCATGTCAAGCAGGAACCAGCCCAGAGGGTGGTGCTGCTGGAAGACTTCACTGGTCAGCGTTGCGTCAACTGTCCATTGGGCAGTGAGGTCATCGAGCAACTGCAGGAAGCCTATGGCGACAACGTGGTGGCTGTCGGCATTCATGGCGGTCCTCTGGGATTTAAAGGCAATGCCAAGAATGTGGGACTGGCGACAGACCTTGGCGATGAGTACTACAACCATTGGAACCTGGAGTACCAGCCCGTAGGACTTATCAACCGTCATGGCGCTGTCAACTATGCCGACTGGGCCAAGGTCGTGAAAGAGGAACTGGCCAAGACGGCAGCGATAGGCATGACGGCGAGTGCTACACTGCAAGACGGCACTATCAATATTGTCGTGGAAGCTGCAGGTAAAGAAGGTACGGTGAGCGGCAAACTGCAGGTATGGGTGCTGGAAGACGGCATCACGGCCATGCAGATGATGCCCGACGGCTCTACCAACCGCGATTACGTCCATAACCACGTTTTCCGTGCTGCTGTCAACGGTTCGTGGGGTGATATCTTTACGATTAATGAGGCTGAGACCATGAAGCAGACCTTGACACAGGCTGTTGATGCCAGCTGGAACACGGCAAACCTCAGCATCGTGGCCTTCGTCTATAACGACAATGGTGTGGAGCAGGCGGTGAAGACGAAAGTGATAAGTGAAAAGTGACAAGTGAAGAATTATAATAAAGAGAATTGCTTATGAAGAAGATTTTTACGTTATTTGCGGGGTTGGTTGCTGCCCTTGCCGTTCAGGCACAAAGCGATTTCCCCCTGCAGTTCGCTGACAAGGACGGTAACATCATTGCCGACGGCAGCGTACTGAACCTTACTACGGCTGAGAAGGATGACTTCGACGCTGTCCAGATGCCATCTGGACTTTATGTCAAGAACACTACCAATGCCGATGTGCAGGGTGGTGGTACCTATACCATCACGTCTCTTAGCAACGGTGCGTTCCAGACATGTTTCCCTACCAACTGTGTGTCTAATAACAGAACGGGCAGTTACGAAACATCGAACGGTACCATTGCTGCAGGTGAGCTGAAGAGCATGCAGACCGAGTGGTTGCCTGTGGATAACGGCACCTGCGTCGTCACTTATCAGTTAGTGACCTACAAGCAGAACGTCATCACTAAGCAGTGGCAAAAGGACAAGACCGGTCCTACCATTACGTTGAAGTTCACCTACAATCCGACAGGTATCAACAGTGCCAAGAACAACAAGAACGTTCGTAGTGTGGAGTACTACAACCTGACAAGTCGTCGTGTACAGACTCCTGCCCACGGCATGTATATTGTTAAGACTACCTATGCCAACGGTACGACAACATGCAGAAAACATTTATATCAATAAGTATTGTAACACAAATAAACTATTATAGCTTATGAAACAAAGAATTACATTCGTTGTATTGGCAGTCCTGTTTGTGGCAGCCAGTAGCTTTGCACAGGGTAAGGCCACACGTTTCCCGTTGTCGCAGAAACACATCCAGACTATTTCCCTGCAGGCAGGCAAAGATTCAAAGCAGCAACCTGCCAAGGCGCTGCAACAGAAACAGCAGAACATGGACTGGCAGAAAGGATTCCGTGCTGCTGCTGCCGCTCACAACAAGCTGACAGATAAGAACATGGTGAAGAAGCCCATCGCTCTTCGTCGTGGTCCTGCTGACATTATCTCCGAGCAGCCTGAAGGTACCAAGAAGGTATATTCACGTAGCGGTTCTGCCTACATGAGCAGCATGTTCGGCGTGTATTCGAGTGATTATAAAAGTGCTGTAGGTGCTGTTGTGTTTGGTGCCGACAACAAGGTTTACTTCAAGGACATCGTGTCACAGGCAAAGACTGGTGCATGGATAGAGGGTACCATTAGCGGCTCCACCATTACCATCCAGTTGCCTCAGACGGTTTATGCCTTCTCTGAGGGCTATAACTTTGAAGTGTCTAAGGTGACCTATGACCCTGAACAGCAGTGGTATGTCAAGTCTGCCGACCAGACTGTCAAGTTGAACTACAATGCCGAGACGGGTGCCATTACAACCAGCGGCAAGCTGAATACAGGTGAGGACCTCATCGGTCTTACTTACGATGATGATAACTCGTGGTCTGGTTATGGTGACTGGAATATGACTTTTAATGTCGTGACCGACGCACTGGTTGAGGCTCCTGCAGGACTGAAGACAGAGACCTATTCGCTGGTTGCCGAGGGTTATAAAGGCTCATTGCTTAACGTTGGATTTGATGGTAATGATGTCTATGTACAAGGCATTTATGCCAACCTGCCTGAAACCTGGATAAAGGGTACCATCGACGGAAATAAGGTGACATTCAAGAACGGTCAGTATGTTGGTGCCGATGAGGTGTATGGCTATCATGAGTATCTGATGTCTGCTACAGCAACTGAGTTCTACGAACCGGCTTGGGACTACAGGTATTATGAGTATACACTGTCGGATGCTGATATCACGTTCGACTACGATGCTGCTACTAAGACTCTTTCGAACAGCAATATGTTCCTGCTCAATGGTGGCAAGACAGAAGTAAACTATCTCTACGTTTTTGACAAAGCCGTCATCGCTCCCTTCACCGAGGTAGCTGCCACGCCTGCTGCCCCTGTAGTGGAACTCACAGAGAATGGCTTTGATTACTACTCTTATGGCTATGGTTGGGGAGCTGTATACATCGACTTGAAAACCTGTGATGTCAATGGTAATTATACGTTACCTGAGAAGACCAGTTACAAACTGTGGGTAAAAGTCAATGGTGAGGTCAAGCCATTGTCGTTCTCTTACTATGATTATGTTCAGCAGACAGAACCGGTGTTGACTGAGATTCCTTTTGCCTATCAGGATGGACGGGATATCGGTGCTACGGAGTCACAAAAGTATATTTACTACTATGTCATAGGTCCGGAGGCTTATGGTGTGCAGACCATCTATCGTGGTGGTGGCGAGGAACATGCCTCTGAGATTACTTGGGCTGAGGTGACAGGTATTGGCGCAGAGGTACAGCCTGCAGCTGCTACACCCGCTTATCCCGAGGCAACCATCGGTGATAACGACAATAGGATTGACTATGGTTTCTATACTGGTAATGAGGATGTTACTACAACAACCAACAACCGTAAGCCTGAAACCTACGATGTAGCTGTTAAGTTCAACGATCCCGCACTCGTAGGTACGCTTATCGAGAGCATTACCTTCCCGCTGCAAGAGGTTCAAGGTGTCTCTGACATTTCGGTGTTCCTGACTTCACAACTGCGCGTTGAGAACGGCAAGAATGCTGCCGACCTCGTGGTGAAGAGCGTTACGCCTGCTGAGCCTGGTTTCATCACCGTTAAGCTCGACAAACCCTACACCATTCCTGAGGGTGGTGTCTATGTGGGTTACTCGCTGACAGTTAATAGTGTAGAAAATGCAGCCAATGCTGCTCCTGTTGCTGTTACTACCCAGTATAATGACGGTGGCCTCTATCTCCATACTTCCGATGGTTTCTTGAAGTGGATGGACTTTGGCCAGTATATTGGTGCCAGTGCAATGATTCAGATTAAGGTGGCTGGTAGCAATGTGAAGGGCAACGCCGTTGCCATTGCACCAAGTAATGCACAGTTTGTCAAGACTGGCGAAGCCATCACCCTGCCTCTGACAGTCATCAATCACGGTGCCAAGGGTATCCAGTCGCTGGATGTGACCTATAGTGTGGCTGGCCAGAACGGAAGCCAGCATTTCGACACTGCTGTCGATGCCTTCTTTGGCAAGTCTGCTACATTCAATTTGAACATTCCTGCCATTGCAGAGAAGGGTAACTACGAGCTGGCTCTGAACGTGAGCAAGGTGAATGGTATCGATAACGAGGATGCCGCTACTGCTACTACGATTCCCGTCGTCGCCTTGAACACAGTACCTAAAAAGCGTACCCTGCTTGAGGAGTACACTGGTTTCTGGTGTGGATGGTGTCCACGTGGCTACGTAGGCCTGGAGAAGCTTGCTGAGCTCTACCCCGACGACTATGTATTAGTGAGCTACCATAACGGTGATGAATTGGAAATCATGAATTCTAATAGCTTCCCCTCAGCAGTTTCAGGATTCCCCGCTGCTTGGATGGATCGTGCTACAGAGCTTGACGCATACTATGGTACGGGTAATAACGAGTTCGGTATTGCCGATGACCTTGCTGCCAACAACCAGCTGTTCGGCATGGCCGACATCAACATTACTCCGACGTTGAATGATGACCAGACGGCTGTCGACATCGCTACCGAGGTGATCTTCCCTTACGACCTGACTGATGGTGACTACACTGTAGAGTATATCCTCACTTCAGACGGCCTGACCGATGCAACCTGGGGACAGAGCAACTACTATGCTGGTGGCGGCAGTGGCTATCCCTTGTATATGGACCAGTTCACTAAGGGTGAATCTACCGTCTATGGACTCGTATTCAACGATGTAGCTGTGATGACCTCAGAGATGTTGGGTGGTGCGAATAATAGTGTTACAACGGCTACTGCCGACGTACCTGTCAAGTTGTCGTACGCGTTCTCACTGGCCAATGCCTTAAACACCAACTATGCTCCTGTCATCCAGAATGTGCAGAACCTGAAGGTTGTCGCTCTGTTGATTGATTACACTACGGGCAAGGTGCTCAATGCCAATGTTGCTAAGGTTGGCAATTCTACGGGCATTACCATCAGCGAGATGTCGCAGAAGTCTGATGCTAACTACTTCGACCTGCAGGGTCGTCGTGTAGCCAAGCCTGCTAAGGGCCTCTACATCAACAATGGCCGTAAGGTTGTGGTTAAGTGAAAATAAAGCTTGAGGTTATCGTCAAGTAATATAATCATGTAATATGTATAGAATCGTTATCAGCCTGTTGGCTGTTATCTTCTCAATAAGTGTACGGGGTCAGATAGTGGACCCCGTACACTTTACGTCTCAACTCAAGATGTTGGAGGGTGACGAGGCTGAGATTATCTTCAGTGCCACCGTTGATCCTGGTTGGCACGTGTATTCCACGGATATGGGTAATGACGGGCCTATCTCGGCCACGTTCAATGCCGTGAAGATGGACGGTGTGGAAACCGTAGGCAAGCTCAAGCCCCGTGGCAACGTCGTCAAGCAGTTCGACAAGATGTTTGATATGGAACTGCGTTTCTTCGAGCATAAGGCTACATTCGTCCAGAAGATACGCTTCACCAAGCCGCAGTACACCATTGAATGCTTCTTGGAGTACGGTGCCTGCAACGACGAGATGTGTATGCCGCCTTCGCAGGTAGAGCTGAAGAAATCGGGACGCGTTGAACTGGCTGCCCAGGCCAAGGACGACAAGAGCCAGAACGAGCCTGTGGATGCTGTCAAGACCGATAGCGTCGCTGCCTCGGAAAGCACCGATACCATTCCCGCCCGTGCAGATGGGGTAGGGGACGAGAGTCTTTGGAGTCCTGTCATCGACGAATTGCGTAGCCAGGGTGATAATGATAATATTTCCGACCACTCCCTGCTCTACATTCTGTTGATGGGATTCGTCGGTGGATTGCTGGCTGTGCTGATGCCTTGCATCTGGCCCATTATCCCCATGACGGTGTCGTTCTTTCTGAAACGTGCTAAGGCTCCGGTTAAGCAAGAGAAGAGCGATGGTATCATCAGCTCTTCCGAGCGTGAGGAGGCTCGATCGAAGGTCAAGAGCGACAAGGGCAAAGGTATTCGTGATGCGTTGACTTACGGTCTGAGCATCATCATCATCTATCTGGCGTTAGGCCTGTTGGTCACCGCCCTGTTTGGTCCCGATACGCTCAACGCCATGTCCACCAATGCAGTATTCAATGTATTGCTGTTCCTGTTGCTGGTGGTCTTCGCCCTGTCGTTCTTCGGGTGGTTCGAGATTAAGCTGCCCGACAGCTGGGCCAATGCTGTGGACACCAAGGCATCAGCCACCAGTGGACTGGTATCTATTTTCCTGATGGCCTTCACCTTGGTACTGGTTTCGTTCTCGTGTACGGCACCCATCATCGGACTGCTGCTTGTAGAGACAACGACCAGCGGCAACTGGCTGGCACCAGCGATGGGCATGTTTGGCTTTGCCGTTGCCTTGGCATTGCCTTTCACCCTGTTCGCCCTCTTCCCCTCATGGCTGAAGCAGGCACCTAAGTCTGGGTCGTGGATGAATACCCTGAAAGTGGTGCTGGGCTTTGTGGAACTGGCTTTCGCATTGAAGTTTCTGAGTGTGGCTGACTTGGCATACGGCTGGCATATCCTCGACCGTGAGGTGTTCCTTTCGTTGTGGATTGTCATCTTCGGACTCTTGGGTGCATATCTCTGTGGCTGGCTGAAGTTCCAGACGGACGAGATAGGCGGCGAGATCAACAAGCCTATGCCTGTGGTTTGCATTATGGGCGGATTGGTATCACTGGCCTTTGCCATCTATATGGTACCGGGACTCTGGGGTGCACCTTGCAAAGCCGTTAGTGCTTTTGCTCCCCCTATCAATACACAGGACTTTAACCTGAACACCAAGGTTGTTGAGGCTCACTATACTGACTATGAACAAGGTATGGCTGCTGCCCGCCAGCAGGGCAAGCCCGTCTTCGTCGATTTCACCGGTTTTGGCTGTGTCAACTGTCGTAAGATGGAGGCCGCCGTATGGACCGACCCGCGTGTAGCCGACCGTCTGACCAAGGATTATATCCTCATCTCCCTGTTTGTGGATGACAAGACACCATTGGCAGAACCCTATGAGGTGACTGATGAACAAGGTAACAAGAAACAGTTGCGTACTGTGGGCGCTAAGTGGAGCTACTTGCAGAGCCACAAGTTCGGAGCCAACGCACAGCCCTTCTATGTCCTGCTCGATAACGAGGGCCATCCGCTTTGTGGCAGTCGTGCCTACAATGAGGACGTGCCTGCCTTCCTGGACTTCCTGAATACGGGAATACAACGTTACCGGAAGTAACGTCACGTTATCGATATGAATTGCGCCCCAGAAGTCAGATACAGACTTTTGGGGTGCAGTCTTTTGATGTCATGATGTTGAGTACCATGTCGTCGGTCTTGCACATGGCGTCGGCACCGATGCTGGTCAGGTTGTGGATGCTCCGGTCTACGTCGTCGTCGACGATGCCCTCTGACGAGCTGACACACTTGCCCTCTATAGCCAGCAGGGCCGAGAGTAGGGCAGTGGAGATGCCAGAGGTAATTTTCAGCGAACAGGCCGGCTTGGCACCGTCGCATATCATGCCCGTCAGGTTAGCAATCATGTTCTTTACCGAGTAGCAGATGCGTTCGTAGTCGCCACCCATTAGGTAGGTGATGCCGCAGCTACTGCCGATGCTGGCCACCACACAGCCGCAAAGTGCCGACAACTTACCTAATGACTGCTTGATGTAGATGGCTGTCAGATGACTGAGCATCAAGGCCCGAATCAGTTCCTCCTCCGTATTCTCGTTCTCCTTGGCATAGACGCAGACGGGATTGGTGGCGCAGATGCCTTGGTTGCCGCTGCCGCTATTCGACATGACGGGTATCATAGCACCCCCCATGCGGGCATCGCAGGCTGAGGCCGTGCGCGAAATGATGTGTGAATAGATGCTGTTGCCAAAGATGCCTTTCGACAGCGGACGGTCGATGGTCTTGCCGAGGTTGTGGCCGTAGTTACCCTTCAGCGCTTCGCGTGCCGCATTCATATTATAAGTACGGGCTTCCTGAATGAAACTGATTTCGTCAAGGGGGGCCGTCGTGGCGAAGTCGTAAACAAGGCGGAGGTTTAATTGCACATCGTCCATTGCACATGGCCCATTTTGTTCTCCAGTAGCCTCTTGTGCAGCCGATTGGTCAATGTTCAATGGTGAATGTTCAATGAAATTAGTGTGACTGCCAGCAATGATGGCCGTAGCCTGCTTGTCGCCTGCACTACAGATGACCTCTACATACAGTTTCTCGCAGATGTTCTCCTTCTGCTTGATGGCGATGCGGTTCTCCGCCATGAACTGTTTACCTTCTTCGAGGGATTCGGAGCTTAGGTCCTTGAGCACCTCCAGCTGATAGGCGCTCTTGCCGATGAGCGCACCTAAGGCTATGGCGATAGGCAGGCCTATCATGCCCGTTCCCGGTATGCCTACACCCATGGCGTTCTTCAGGATGTTTGCACTCAGCAATGCCTCTATTCTTTCCGGACGGCAGCCTAACTTCTCCGTGGCCCGTGCCGTACACAATGCAACACACATCGGTTCTGTACAACCGATGGCAGGTACCACCTCCTGATGTACCAACGCAATAATGCGTTCACGCAGTTCCTTGTTTACCATATTTTATCGTTGTTTTGTGCAAAGATAGTGCAAATATTTCGATTAAGCGAAACGAAAGGCCAAAAAATATGTAGTAATTATTTCTTAATAATGTTTAAAATAACGTGAGTTCGATGAATTCAGAACAGTGTTAATTGGTTATCAATAGCCCTTTCACATGCAATGCATGGCTTCTTCGGAAAGAAGCAGTAGGCAGCCAGGGCTCCCAGTAGATTGACCATGAAGT
>Ga0310695_10012807_pt1 | contig 11655 bp, 5 predicted proteins | sample RumenRJG_04DNA_FD_203882 | JGI IMG/M metagenome (GOLD analysis project Ga0310695, IMG submission 203882) | Bovine rumen microbial communities from Lethbridge, Alberta, Canada - RJG_04 (v2) (version 2) | ecosystem: Host-associated > Mammals > Digestive system > Stomach > Rumen | place: Canada... | reverse complement strand
GCCACAGCCAGTGCTCCGCCGGAAGCACGGGTCCGTATAAGGATCAAACCGATATAGATAACACATTCCAACAACATCAGGATCCCGAAAATCGTCAGCGAGGCAGAACAGCCAAAACGCCGCGCATTTTTTCCACACCCGGACATCCGGTGCAGCTGCCAGCAAAGAAGCGGAACGGCAAAGAAACCGAACATGATCAGCAGCTGTACGGGACGCGTCACGAAGACACCGCTTGGGACAATACCGCCCGCCTGTGAAGCAAAGCTCACAAAAAACAGGCTGTAAAGCAGCAGGCATCCGGCACCAAAGGGGAGGGCTGTTTCAAAAAACAGCGTAAAAGCCTTCCGGTTCCAGCCAAAATTCCGCACCTGAGCTGCGGTAACGGCAAGGCAATACAAGCCGAAATAAAACGGGAAATCCCACATATTCAGGAACAAAAGTGCACCAACACATATGGATGTCAGCCAGAAATCCGGAGAAAGGATCCAGCGAACCATGCCCGTATCCCGCAGTGAAAGATCATCCCGAAGCAGTCCTTCCGCCAGGAAAACGCGTTCGTTTTTCACAGAAAGGAACTGCATCAGTGCATTCAGCGCGATCCCGATGGCAAACAGCACAAAAGGAATCGCCAGCACATGCGGATGAAGGTCTCCCAGTTCAAAAGAAAACATCGGGAATTCATCGATCACTTCCTTGACCGATCCCTCCAGCCCGCTGTCGCTCACGACCCGGGAAGCCCGCCACCACCAGATACCGGAGCGCTGCGTTGGATCCCAAGTCGCCGCCCGCACCGGGAAATCAGTCAGCTCCTTCAGATCCAGCCAGGACCAGAAAGCTGAGGTCCCGTCCGGATTCCAGAAGAGATGCAGGGAATGGAACACCTCCAGCAGCCCTTCGAGATTCCCGGCGATCAGCACAAAAAGCGGTGCCAGAAGCGAGCGCAGCCGGGCAGCAGGCCTTCCGCTTTCCGAAGGATGACACAGGTCCAGCAGATCATTCAGGATCCCGAAAGCAGCTGCGGCTGCCATCCCGAAAACCGCTGCGAGCATCAGATTGAAGCCAACCGAAGAAGCAACTCCCGAGAGCATGATCAGGACAGCGGACATGATATAACCGAAATAATAATAGGAGATCGAATAACCGGAAAGCCAGCCGTCATTCGGCGGGAAGGTTTCTGATTTCAAAATGTTATTGATAAACATCATTTCCATCGGTTTTTCCGTTCCGGACACTTCCGGACCACCCAGACGGAATATAATGATCAGGACAAATCCCAGCAGAAACACAAGTTCGGAAACGACCACATAGCGGAGAGAATTTTTAAGCCAATCCCGGATCACGGGCCATTGCCTGATCCAGGCTGCTGCAGCCAGTCCGGCAAAAACACATACGACCAGCAGCAGACTGCCGGTATTATTCCGCAAAAAACCGAGTGATCCTGAAAGCCAATAAACATAAGAGATCAGGATCAAGCCCAGCGGCCGGGAGAACACAAGCCCCCTGCCCGGCAATTTTTTCAGCCAGCCGAAAATTATCGGGAAACCGCATATACCGATCCCCGCAAGGATCAAATACCATTTTACGATGTCAAAAATCACGCTCAGCCTCATCAAACCATAAACCTTTATTCAGGATTTCGTTCTGTTCCGCTTTCCGGATCCGGTTCTCAGTAATCTACCGAATAGATCTGTGTATTCCCCTTATCATAAACACATCGCCACAAATTCCCGTCATTTCCGGCAAATTTTGCGATGCCTTCCTCTGTATACATTCCCTTTTCCATCTGCCCGACGATTATATATTTTACATGATAATCATCCAGGAACCGTTTGGCGGTAAGCAGGTCCTCCGTATTGTAAAACTCATGGATGCTATTGACCCGGTCCCACACCTGAAAAGAGGCCGGACCGCGCTGCTGGCGCTGATGGTAATTCCATCCCACCACACCCGGCAGCCCGGTATATACCGTATATCGGGAACCGAATTTATACTCCGTCGGACTGGCTTCCACGATGACGGGAGAGCCCTGAATGTTTTCCTGCATCCATTGAATTGCTTCGTAATCCTCCGAAAGATCCATCAAAAACCCATCCTGCCAATAGGAAGAGGTTTCCATGTATTTCATCCCGTCAAGCGTATGCGGAGCACGGTCAGACATGCGGTCAGTCATTTTGTCTGTTCCCGCAAAAACCGTGTAAAGGAAGGCTCCGAATATGAGCACACAACCGGCTGTCTGCCAAAAACCGACAGCCCATCCGGAAAGAGATTCTGAACGCAGTGTTGAAAGCGTACAGGCAAGGGCAAAAGCGGCACAAATGGAAAGCATCACCCAAATCTGATTATAAAACTTGAAAACCACATTCATCCGGCCGATATCGCCCAGCAGATGCACCATTTCCACAAGAAGGCAGGCAAAAAGCGACACCCCGACAAGGAAGAAAACAAAACGTTTGGTCTCCGTTATATTCTTCTGCAGCATCAGCAGCAGGGAGGCCACCATCAGCGGCTCAGCGATCCAGATGATCTTGACGCCGTCAAGGGCAAAATAAACCAGGATCAGCAGCGCCGCGCCAGTGCCTGTCAGCAGCCAGCTTCTCCTTTCCGTGAGCATTTTCAAACAGGAGCGCAGGGAAGTATACTTCATCCAGCGGTATATCTCAGTCACATACCAGGCACTGATGAAGAACAGGAAAACGCCCCAATGCATCAGAAAAGAAGAGACCGGCGTCCGTTCATCCCGGTACATTCCGACACGATTGTCCTGCGAGTTGGTGGAAAGATATGGATAAACCATTCCGATGACCAGTGCGCTGAAAAGGAGCAGCAAAAGAAGCAGCGGCAGCACTTTTTTCGAAGCAGCCCCTTCATCTTTTGAAAAATAACCGAAGCGAAGTCCGAGGTAGATCAAAACCACCAGGGAAATGCAGTAATAGGTCGGGGCGTCCCAGGTGTTTGTCGGGATCAGGGAAGCGATCAGCAGGCTGCCGCTCAAAAAGACAGCAAGCCATTCCGCAGCTGAAAAACGTTTTTTCTTTTGGACCCGCAGGATCATCGCAGTCAGCCAGATCAGTACCAGGACCGTCATCGGAAGGGCAAACAGATGGGCGTGCGGATCTCCGTAAAGAAATGTGAAGAAAGGAAATTCCGTGATGGAGGAATCCGGAATAGCCCTGCTGGGGATCCAGTACCAATCCCCCTTGTACATGATCAGACGTTCTCCGGAAAAAAGCTTGAACAGTCCCTGCCAGAAGGCAGCGAAATTATTGGCTGCCCCGCCGCCGGCATTACCAAGCTCCACCAGTTCATTTTTGATCTGCACAACTGTTCCCAGGTTGCCAATGACCTGAAGCCCAATCACCGTAAAAATGCCGGCCCGGTTGCCTGACCGTCCATCCGGGTAATGCTCAGCATGCAGATATAAGGTTTTCCCGATGCTGAAAGCCGCACTGCCAAGAAAAGCGTACCAGAGCGCCAGATTCAGATTGAACGCGACGGAAGGGATCACGCCCAGCAGCTTGACCATCAATCCGGAAAGATAGATACCGTAGTAATAGTAATTCAGAAAACCGCCGGCAAACCAGGGGTCATAAGGCGGGAATTTCTCGCTCTTCAAAATCGCATTGAAATAGGAAAAATCCATCGGCCGTTCGCCGCCCTTGTAAGGGTGCCAGAGGTCCGGATTCATAAAACGGATCATGAGGAAGAAAAGGAAACAGGCCAGAAAGACAGCTTCAGCCCATAAAATATCCTTTTTGTCCGCGTGCCATTCGTTTTTGAAGCGATCCCGGAAAACAACGGCAATTATGCCGTTCAAAACCGCAAAAGCAGCCAGCACCAACAGGATCGTTTTCCGTGAATAGTCCGCTCCCAGTGAGCAGGCCAGCCAGACCGAATAGCCCCAAACCATCAAACCAAAGAACTTCGAAATTCCCCAGCCCTTATCCTTGAGCGGATGGAAAACCATCGCGGTCAGCGGTCTGAAGATCACCCCAACCAGACAGAAAGCCGCCAGCCAGAAAATGACAGTAAGCGGCTGAAAGACATTGATCAGCGAGGAACGGTCAAAGAGCTCCGACCAGGTGCCGGCGCTTTGTTGTGCAGCCCATTGATCCAGCGGCAGCATTTCCATAAATCAAAACGCTCCTGTTCCGCTCGGATCAAAAGTGATATAGGAATAGAAATTTTTCCCGCTGTAAGGGCCGAGATGCAGCTGCTCCACACCGTATGGGAAAACAGCCCTCACCGCGCCGGCAGCCTCTTCATCCGTATCCCGGTAAATGAAGAGCCGCGGCGTGCCGTCCTTCGGCAGGGAGGAGATCAGAGACTTGTCAAAAGCATAATCCTTGCCCGGATCGCCTGCATTGATCCCGACCAGGCGCGTATCCACCCAATGCGGGAAAGGAATCACATAGGCAGTTTCATAGGAACCGACAGAATCGGCAAAGCCTTTGATCACAGCTCCGATTTGCGAGGTATTCCAGGCGCTCCGGTTGTATTCATAAGCATACCGGCGGAAAATCAGGTCGAAATTGTTGGCGCCAATACTGTACAGAACCGCGCCGGACATGAGGCAGAAAACAATAAATCCCGCGGTATGCTTCCGCAAAGCGTTTGCCAGTACATCAAAACAGCTGCAGAACCCTGCGGCAGCGATCAGCATGACCGGGATCAGGGCTCCGGCAGTCCGGTTCAGGCAGGGATTTTCAGCCGGGAAAGCCAGTGAAAGCGTAGAGGGAAGCATCAGCAGCGGAATGGAGAGCAGCATACACAGGTCAGCCCAACTTTTCTTCTGAAACAAGTTCATAAGGACAAATAATAAGCCGATAAAGAAGAATGATGCTGTAAAATGTTCAAGAGCCGGCCGGTAAACGATCGAATGGACCCATGTCGAGCCGTCGCTCCAGAAAGGCATGATCACGCCCTTCCAGACATTATCCGCAAAAATTGAGAGCGGAGAAGCATCAAAGCTTTTTTCCGATTCACCGATCCGGGAAATCGAACGGTAAACGACCATCTCAGGCATATCCATAGTCACACGGGCAAGCGGCAGAAACACCAGAAAAGCGAACAGGACAAGGCACAAAAAAGCCTGGAGCGCATTGGTCCGGGCACCTTTCTTCACGTCCATGAGCAGGTAAATGATGAAAAACAACACAAATGCCAGGGGGACGATCCGGAAAGGACTGTAGCCATGCAATCCGATGCCCAAAAAGATACCGCTCAGGATCAAGGCACCCCGGCTGCGGTCCTGAAAGCCCTTGAGAAGGTAATATAAAGCGGGTGCCGTAAACATCGGATAATAGGCAAACCGAAGGGCAGCCCGCTGGATCACGATCGGCCAATAGGATATCCCGCAAAAAAGCATCGCCAGTAAACCGACCCAGCGGTTTCCAAGCCTTTTCCCAAGTTTATACACAAAAGGCAGAATAAACAGCCCGGCCAGTCCGGTACCGATCTTCAGGCTCAGGAAAGTCAGGCCGGTTCCGAAGAGTTTGATAACCAGCACCGTGAAATAAAACTGGAAGCATTCCCGTCCGGTGTTCCGGGGAAAGAAAATCGGACTTTTCCCGTCGAGAATATCTTTGATATCATAAAGCTTTTCCGCGTGGTCGCTGACCATGTCAACCGGCACGCCGTTCAGATCATGAAGGATGAAGAAAGCACACACAGCGAAAACCGCGATCCACAGTATGTTCCAGGCGGAAACATGCAGCGATCCGGAAAATTTTCGCTTTGCAAGTCGTCCGAAGCGCTCACGGATATGAGATGCCGCATCCCTGAGGTGGAATGAAGAGAAAGCCAACACCGCAAAGAGGATCGAAAGCAGCCAGGCAGAAACATTCAGAAAGGTGAATTGATTTCCGCCGAACAGCAAAAAGGCCAGAAGTGCGCAGATGCCGCTCAGACCCAAAAACTCAAAACGGAAATGAGACGCAAAGAGGCGCTGCTCTTCAGCCTCCACCGGTTCCGCAGATTTCAATTCTGCGGTCTGGTCGTCATCCCTGGTTTTCATGATGAAAGAAAAAACAAAACAAACCGCACAGAGCAGATAAAACCCTGCACCGATCCATGGCGTGATCCGGGTACGCGCGAACACAGTCGGCTCCATGGCAATTTGCGCTGCAGCCGCAAAACAAAGGCTCAGTGCAAGAAACAACGGATTCAGTTTCGTGCGGACCAGTGTCTGACCGGAAATCACACGTTCTGACCAGGCAGGACCCGATTTTTTATCTTCTGCTGCATCATCTGCTTCGTCTTTTTCCGGAAGGTACTCCGCAGGCAGGATCTCTTTTCTGAAATTTCCGGGCTTCAGTTTGAACTTGAGATAATCAAGTACACTGATCTCATTCAGCGGATCCGGCTCCTGTTCCAAAGACAAATCGGTTTCCGGCAACGGTTGATCCGGCAGAACCTGTTCGATCAGATCCCCGGTTTCGCTGTTTGTTTCGACTTCTCTAATTTCTTCTGTTTTTTCCATACATTCTAACCATTTATTTGTAATTCATGCTTCTTCTCCGGACTTTTCCGGGTGGTTTTACGCAGCAGGATCCGGCAGATGTTCGATCAGATCCGTATACAAACCGGCTACATGATCCGGGCTGTACATCCCGCGGATCTCATCGCACGCTTCAGCGGGATAACGGGTCCGTTCCCGCAGCACACGGATCAGCGCATCCGCCAGCGCATCCGAACCGCCAACCGGGAATATCGCTCCCATTTTATGACGGTTCACAGGAACACGGATGCCCGGCAGATCCGATGCGACAACCGGTTTTCCATTGATCATCGCTTCGATTTGCACCAGGCCGAAAGAATCTGTCCGGTTCAAGCTGGGCATTGCCAGGACATCGATACATCGGTAGAAAGCTGGAACTTCCTCATCCGGGATCTTCCCCATGAACTGCCAGTGTCCACCTTCGATCAACTGATCGATCCGGGGTTTCAGCCTTTCATAATAAGCAGCTTCCCCGAGGACATTTTCATAAGGTCCCATGAAAAAGACCGCAGCCTTCGGAAATTCCGCCAGCACTTTCGGCATGGCATCAAGCAGGATCTCGACCCCTTTGTCAGCTGCGAAACGGCAGGCCATCCCGATAACCGGATCATACTTTTCAGGGTGTACACGTTCCTGAAATGCCTCAAACACATCATCATTCAGCGGGGCTAATTCCACCGGCGGCTGAATGATACGGACCTTTTCCTTCACCTTTGACAGAATTTCCGAATGATCAGCATAATCCTGCGAGTTGGTAACAATAACATCACAATTACGGAAAGCGAAACGATTCATCATCAGCACGCCCTGATTTGCCAGTGCATTCACAGCACCGCGGGGCATTTGCAGGTCGCAATGATACGTCAGGACCACTTTTTTCCCGTATTTTCTGCCCCATCCGGCCAGCATACCGCTTTCAAGCTGCGGCAAATGGATGTTTACAACATCCGCATCCCGAACAAAGCCGGGGGCATCCAGCCAGAATTTCGGCATCACCGTACCTTTGGAAACCTTCAGCATCACCGGTTCCCGTACGACACGGACACCGTTTACAACTTCTTCCGCAGGCAGTTCCGGTAAATGCTTTGAGGTCAGTACTGTCACCTCATGACCAGCCCTTGCCCAGGCTTCCGCCACCCGGGCGGCATAAATCGTCAGCCCGCTGACATAAGGCTTGTAATAGGTCAAAGCAGTCAGGATCTTCATAAAAGCTTTTATTTCCGATTAAGTACCCTGAGAGATCCGGTCAGGTCACTGTTCGCCGGCGGTCAGATCTTTATCCATCGTACTGGTAAAAACCTCTGTAAGCTTCAGTCCCTGAACGGAAAAACCGATGAGTCCCCAGAAGATCGGAGTAACGATCGCCACCGCATGCATCACAAGGCCGAAAGCGAGGGCAGAGGACTGGTCAATACCGAAGAAACCAAGTGCCACCACATAAGCCCCTTCCACGACGCCGAGTCCGGCAGGCGCAGACGGGATCGCACCGCCCAATGCACCGATTCCCTGTGTGAACAATCCGGCCCAGAAGGGAAGCTGCGGGAAAAATTCTTTCATACCGACCTGCAGGGTCGCGATCCAGCACACCCAGGTTGCCAAAATCCAGAACAGCCAGACGGCAAAACGCTTCGGCTGCGTGAGGATCCCCATGCCGGAGAGCAGAAACCTGAGCTTGGGAAGGACAAACTTCCCGATTTTGGATTCCGGTTTGATGATTTTCTCAACGAAACGCATAAACTGTTCCTGATGCGCAGCGATCCAAAACATAAAGGCAATTCCTGCCAGGATCACAGCAAAAAGGATGTAATAAATGGTTCCGGAAAAGGATGCAGCACTCAGCATCGGGATCGTGATCACCAGAAAGATCAGGGTGATCAGGACATCAAAAATGCGTTCCAGGATGACTGTCGTAAATACATAAAAGGGACTTTTTCCGATAAGGCCGCCCATGATGACCGATCTTCCTATTTCTCCCAACCGAAGCGGCAGCAGGTTCAGCAGATATCCCTCGGTGATGGTGAAAAACGAATTCAAACGGGAAGGGGCATTATCCAAAATCACCCGCCAAGCCATCCCGCGGCAGAAGAACGAGAGGGACTGCAATGCAAAAAGGATCAGAAACAATTTGACAGAGCAGTTTTTCAAAGCTTCTGTGAGTACATTCCAGTCGATAAAATAAATCAAAACACCGATGATGACCGCACTGCAGATAAGTCCCGGCAGCATCTTTTTCCAAATATTTGTCTTTTTTTGCTTTTCAGTCATTATCAAACCTGTAAACAAATGCCAAAACCCGGCAGTTTATTCATCTTCCAGTGAAAGGACAGCCATAAAAGCTTCCTGCGGAATTTCCACGTTCCCGACCATCTTCATACGCTTTTTGCCGCGCTTTTGTTTCTCGAGCAGCTTGCGTTTCCGGGTGATATCACCGCCATAACATTTCGCAAGAACATCCTTCCGGTAAGCCTTGACATTGGCACGGGAAATGATCCGTCCGGATGCACTGGCCTGAATGGCAACTTCGTAAAGCTGCTGCGGAATGAGTTTTTTGAGTTTCGAAACCAGCAGCTGACCCTTATGATAGGCATCTTCCTTATGAACGATGGAAGCCAGCGCGTCCACCGGTTCACCGCCCACCAGGACCTCGAGCTTCACCAGGTTTCCGGCCCGGTAATTGTCGATCTGGTAGTCCATGGAGGCATAGCCCTTGGTTCTCGATTTCAACTCATCAAAGAAATTCACGATCAATTCGGCAAGCGGAATTTCAAAATTCAACTGGATACGATTGGGTGCCGGATAGTCCTGAGAGATAAAGACCCCGCGGCGTTTGCGGACCAGTTCCATGATCGTCCCGTAAAACTCAGTCGGTGTAAAGATCTGCAGCTTCATCCACGGTTCGCGGATCTCCGCGATCTTACCTTCGTCGGGCAGCTGGACCGGTGAATCGATCAGGATCGTCTCCCCGGTATTCAGCAGGACCTCATACTCGACGGAAGGAGCCGTTACGACAATATCCAGGTCATATTCCCGCTCCAGACGTTCCTGAATGATTTCCATATGGAAAAGTCCCAGAAAACCGCAGCGGAAACCGAAATTCAAGGCTTGAGATGTCTCCGGTACGAAATCCAGCGAAGCATCATTGAGCTGAAGCTTGTCCAAAGCATCCCGAAGGTCATCATAATCTTCGCCTTCCACCGGATAGATCCCGGCAAAAACCATCGGCTTTGCCTTTTGGTAGCCCGGCAGCATTTCCGAGGCAGGAGATGCAGAAAGCGTCAGCGTATCACCGACGCGGCATTCCCGGACAGTTTTCAGCCCGGTGGCGACATAACCGACATCACCGGAGCGCAGTTCATTGACTGTCATCATACCGGGGTTGAAAATACCAATTTCCACCGGCTTCATATCGGTCAGGGTAGACATTGCCAGCAGCGTGTCGTTCGGACGGATCACGCCGTTGCGGACACGGATATACGCAATCACGCCCTTGTAGGAATCATAATGAGAATCAAAAATCAGCGCCTGCAGCGGAGCATCATCCGTGCCGGTCGGAGGCGGGACCATTTTCACGATCTTTTCCAGAACATCCTCTACATTCAGGCCTTCTTTGGCTGAAATGCAGGGGATTTCTGCTGCCGGAACACCAAGAAGCTGCTCCAGTTCATTGGCCACTTCCGCAGGCTGGGCGGAAGGCAGGTCGATCTTATTGATCACCGGGATGATCACCAGGTCAGACTCAAGAGCCAGATAAAGATTCGCAAGGGTTTGCGCCTCGATTCCCTGTGTGGCATCCACAACCAGCAGGGCGCCTTCACAGGCTTCCAATGCACGGCTGACTTCATAATTAAAGTCAACATGCCCCGGAGTATCGATCAGATTCAATTCGTAACGCTTGCCATCTTTTGCGTCATAAAACATCCGGACGGCAGAAGCTTTGATGGTCACCCCTTTTTCCCGTTCCAAATCCATACTATCCAGAACCTGGTCCACCATCTGCCGGTCAGAAATAGTACCCGTGATCTGAAGAAGCCGGTCGGCCAAAGTTGATTTGCCATGGTCAACATGGGCGATAATACAAAAATTTCGAATATTGTCTTTCATAATCAGTTATCAAGTATATCATTTCTTAACGGGAACTTTCCATGGAGATGAAAATATTGTTAGAGTGTGTTGGTTCGCTAAAAGTCTGCAATAGTTATCAATGTCAAACTTCATCAATACATTTTCTCATACACAGACAATTTCATTTATAATTAGAGAGCGAAAATTGATAGCCTGAAGAATTCAGACAAAACAAACATCAACACTTCCGAAGGAGTTCATTATGAGTCAGAATGTAAAACCGGGATCAAATGGCGATCATTACGTCCCGTATGCCGAACGAAGCGGCAATGAGTCAATAGTCTATTTCACACGGGATCTCTCTGCAGAGGGACTGAAAAAAATCTATAACCGTGTCTGCGCACCGATCAGCGGAAAAGTCGCGATCAAATTACACACAGGTGAACCGCACGGTCCCAACATCATCCCCCGGGAATGGGTTGCCGCACTGGTAAAGGACGAGCTTCCGGAGGCCCACATCATCGAAACCAACACCTTCTATGACGGCGACCGTTATACCACCGAACAGCACCGCAAAACATTGGAAATCAACGGATGGACCTTCTGCCCGGTCGATATCACCGATGAAGACGGCACAGCCCTGCTGCCGGTAGAAGGCGGAAAATGGTTTGAAAACATGTCCGTCGGCAAAAACATGCTGAACTACGACTCCATGGTGATCCTCACCCATTTCAAAGGCCATATGATGGGTGGATTCGGCGGTTCCAACAAAAATATCGGCATCGGCTGTGCTGACGGCCGTGATGGCAAAAAATGGATCCACCAGCGGGAAGGTTCCGATAATCAGTGGAGCATCGATACGGAAGAATTGATGGAACGGATCGCGGAATCCACAAAAGCCACCATCGATTTCTTCGGCAAAAAGGTGATCTATATCAACGTGATGCGCAACATGTCCGTCTCCTGCGACTGTGAAGGCGTCGCGGCAGCTCCGGTTGTCACACCCAATGTCGGCATTGTTGCCTCCGTGGATATCCTGGCAGCTGACCAGGCTTCCATTGACCTCGTTTACGCCATGAAGGAAGAAGAACATCATG
>Ga0310695_10012805_pt1 | contig 11656 bp, 10 predicted proteins | sample RumenRJG_04DNA_FD_203882 | JGI IMG/M metagenome (GOLD analysis project Ga0310695, IMG submission 203882) | Bovine rumen microbial communities from Lethbridge, Alberta, Canada - RJG_04 (v2) (version 2) | ecosystem: Host-associated > Mammals > Digestive system > Stomach > Rumen | place: Canada... | reverse complement strand
GACTCCACCATGCTCTACTGCATCCAGAAAGCCGCTGAGCTCAGTCCGTTCAACGAGACCTATCTGGAGCGCCTTGGACAGGTATATATCAGGATGGGCAAATATGCCGATGCCACCAAAGTCTACGAGGAACTATCGGCTGGAAGTCCCAGCCGTGTCGATGTGCTCTCGCTTCTGCTCTCGCTCTACCAGCAAGAACAGAAATACGACAAGATGATCGAGGTGCTCAACCGCATGGAGACCATAGAGGGCTCCTCCGAGGACATCACGCTCACCAAGATGAAGGTCTACTCGCTGCAGGGCAACAAGAAAAAGGAGTATAATGAGCTCAAGGAACTCTCGCGCCAGCATCCCAGCGACTACAACTACAGGGTGATGATGGGTAACTGGCTCCTGAAAAACGGAAAGGAGAAAGAGGCGCTGGGTGAACTCAACGGCGTGCTCAAGAAGGAGCCCGACAACGAGATGGCCCAGATGTCGCTCTACGACTATTACAAGGAAAAGGACGACTCGCTGGCCATGCAGCATGCGCGGGCACTGCTCCTTAACCCGCGGGCCGAGAACGACAGCAAGGTGGTGGTGCTCAGGCAGATCATCGCCGACAGCGAGGAGCATGGCGGCGACAGCATTCCCGTGCTCGCCCTCTTCGACAGTATGCTGAAGATGCCCCAGCAGAATGCCGACATCGCTGGACTCAAGGCCGCATATATGTCGCTCAAGCAAATGCCCGACTCGCTCGTCGACCTGGCCCTGCTCGACGTGTTGGAGATAGAGCCCGACAATGCCGGCGCTCGCATCCAGCTATTGCAGGATGTGTGGGCCACAAAAGACTACGACCGTGTGATCGCCCTCTGCAAGCCTGCCCTGGAGTACAACCCCGACAACATGGCGTTCTATTACTTCCTCGGACTGGCCTATTCGCAGAAAGACGAGGTCGACAACTCCATCGACGCCTTCCGCAGGGGAGTGAGTCAGATTACCTCCGACAGCAACCGCGACCTCGTGTCCGACTTCTACGCCATCATGGGCGACATGCTCCACGAGAAGGGACTCGATGCCGAGGCTTTCGCCGCCTACGACAGTTGCCTTCAGTGGAAACCCAACAACATCGGTTGCCTCAACAACTATGCCTACTATCTCAGCGTGCTCAACAGAGACCTGCCGAAGGCTGAGCAGATGAGTTACCGCACCGTGAGGGCCGAGCCCAAGAACTCGACCTATCTCGACACCTATGCGTGGATCCTCTTTAGGGAAGAACGGTTCGAAGAGGCGAGAATCTATATCGACCAGGCGCTGGCCAACGACAGTACGGTGAGTGCCGTCATCATCGAGCATGCCGGCGACATCTATATGATGGTCAGCCAGCCCGACAAGGCAGTGGAATACTGGGAGAAGGCGCTCGAGATGGACAGTGAGAATGCCCTCCTGCAACGAAAGATCAAACTCCGGAAGTATATCGACGACACTTCCGACAAATAATATCTGGTATGAAGAAATTGAACATTATGGCCGTGATGGCCTGCATAGCCGTGCCCCTGATACTCGGGTCGTGCGGTTCCAAGAAAAAACTGGCCGACAACACTCCGGCCTCCACACCTACCACTACCACACAGCCCACCACTCCCGGTGGCGCTCCCGAGAACACCACCAACCTGGCTCTCGTGAGAAAGGTAATCGAAAATGCTACCGATGCCCGCAATATTGTCAGTTCTATTGACTTCAACATCAAGTCGGGGAAGAAAGACATTACCGTCGACGGGAAGATATGCATGCGCCGTGACGAGGTGATACGCATACAACTCTCGCCCATGGGACTTGTTGAGGTGGGCCGCCTGGAGTTCACCCGCGATTCCGTGCTCATCATGGACCGCATACACAAGCAATACCTCAAGAGTGGCTACGACCAAGTGAGCTTCCTCAAGAACAATGGCATCGATTTCTATGCCCTGCAGGCGCTCTTCTGGAACCAACTTTTCGAACCGGGAAAGAAGGTGCTCAGCGCCTCCGAGGCTTCTCACTTCGATACCAACGGCAACCAGATTGTGCTCCAAAAGGGAAAGATGGGATTCTTGTGGAATACCGATGACGAAGGACGCATCGCAAAGACCGTGGCTTCTTACAACAGTAGCAGCAAAGGCACTTCGAAACTCGACTGGAACTATGCCGATTTCAAGGCCTTTGGCAACAAGATGTTCCCCACCAAGCAGTCGTTCACCATACAGACTGAGGCCACGGGCAGCACGAAGACAATCGGTGTCACCATCAGCATGAAGAAACTGAAGACCGACAGCGACTGGGAGACCACCACCAAGGTGCCCTCCAAATACACCCCTGTGAACCTGAAAGACGTTATCAACCAAATACTGAAGATGTGATGAGAAAATACATACTCCTGATCATGGCACTGTTGCTCGCTATGCCACAATACGCGCAGACCAGGCACCGGTCGGGCTCTAGGCATCAGCGCACAACCACCACCTACCAGAAGAAAGGTGGCAAGCGGGGCGGTCAGACCACAGCCCCAGCGCAGAAAGGTGGAAAGGGCGGCAAGGCTAACTACACCACCTCCGAGATCCGTGGCCTCCAAAGCCAGCGCAAGCAGATAGAGCAGGATATCCGTGCCCAGCAGAACCGTTTGCAGGTGAACAAGGCCGACGTGGAGAACCGCCTGAGCAACTTGCTCGTCATCAATGGCGAGATTGATGCCAAGCAGAAGGATATTGATGGCTTCGAACAGGAGATAAAGAAACTCGACGGCAACATCGGTATGCTGCAGTCGCAGATGTCTACCCTCCAGTCTCAGCTGAAGGAGCGTCAGGAGAAATTCAAGAAGTCGGTGCAATATATGGCGCAGCACCGCAAGATACAAGACAAACTGATGTTCATCTTCAGTGCAAAGAGTCTCACCCAGGCCTACCGCCGACTGCGCTTCGTGCAGGATTATGCGGCCTACCAGCGAGCCCAGGGCGAGCAGATCAAGGCCAAACAAGAGGAAATCAGGCAAAAAGACCTTCAACTCAAGAAAGCACGCTCACAGAAAGACCAGTTGCTGAGCAAGGGAAAGGCGGCCAAGGCCGAACTCCAGACCAAGCACAATGAGCAGCAGCAGGTAGTGGCGCAGTTGCAGAATGAGCAGAAGACCATACAGGTGATTATCGCCGACCAGGAGCGCAAGAATGCCCAAATCAATGCCGAGATCGACAGGCTCATCGCCGTGGAGGTAGAGAAGGCACGCGCCCGTGCCGCTGCCGAGGCCGCCCGCAAGGCCGAGGCCGCTGCCGCCAAGAAACGCGCCGAGGAGGCTGCCCGGCGCAAGGCTGCCGCCGAGGCTGCCAAGCGTGAGGAGGAGCGCCGTATTGCCGCCGCCAAGGCCGAGGAGGCCCGTGCCAAGGCTGCCGCCGAGGCTGCCCGTAAGAAGGCTGCCGAGGAGGCCGCCAGACGTGAGGAGGCCCGCCGTGTGGCTGCTGCCAAGGCCGAGGAAGCCCGGCAGCGCGCCGCCGCCGAGGCCAAGGCCAAGGAGAAGCGCAAGGCCGAGGAGGCTGCCCGCAAGGCCGAGGCTGAGGCCCGTGCCGCTGAGGAGGCCGCCCGTAGGAGTGCCGAGGAGAAGGCGCGCACCGAGCAGGCTGCCCGTGAGGCTGAATCGGCCCGTCTGGCTGCCGAGCGCAAGGCCGAGGCCGATGCCGCCCGCCGCAAGGCCGAGGAGGCCGCTGCCGCCCGTGAGGAGGAGCGAATGGAGACGATGTCGGCCGTCGACCGCCAGATCAGTGGTAGTTTCGAGAGCAACCGTGGGCGACTGCCCATGCCGGTGACAGGAAAATACAAGATTGTGAGCCACTACGGACAGTACGACGTGGAGGGACTGAAGAACGTGCGTCTCGACAACAAGGGCATCAACATTCTTTGTGAGTCGGGAGCCAGTGCGAGGTCTATCTTCGATGGCGAGGTGAGCGCTGTGGTGCAGGTGGCCGGACAGATTGTGGTGATGGTGCGCCATGGCGACTACATCTCCGTCTACTGCAACCTTCGCAACGTGCATGTGCGCAAGGGACAGCGTGTGTCTACCCGTCAGTCGCTTGGCACCGTGGGCCAGGACAACATCCTGCAGTTCCAGTTGCGCAAGGAGAGAGACAAACTCAATCCTGAGTCGTGGCTGGGCAGGTAATTCCCAAGGAAATACAATCAATCATTTCTCTCATCCCCTTTCCTCAAGCAGGAAGGGGGATTTTCGTTACCATTCCAATCCGTCAAGTATCGCCATGTATCGGTCGATGGCATCGTCAATCTCGCTGATGCCAATAAACTCGTCGGCTGAGTGGGAACGGGCCGAGTCGCCAGGCCCCAATTTCAGTGAGGGGAACGGCATGAGTGCCTGGTCGCTCAGTGTGGGCGAGCCAAATGGCTTCATGCCCAGGGCAATACATCGTGCCACGACAGGATGGTCGAGGGCAATGCCCGATGAGCGTAGGCGGAATGAGCGTGCGCTTACCTCGCTCCTCACATTCGAGCGGATGATGTCGAACACTTCTTCATTGGTGTAGTGCTCGTTGGTGCGGATGTCGATGATGGCCTCGCAGGTGTCGGGTATCACATTGTGCTGCGTGCCGGCATGAATCACTGTCACGTTCATCAGCGTCGGACCCAGCAGGTCGCTCACCCGCTCGAAGCGGTAGTCGCGCAGCCACGTCAGGTCGTCGAGCATCGCGTAGATGGCGTTCACGCCCTCGCCACGAGCGGCATGTCCGCTGCGGCCATGTGCCTTCATGTCGACCACCATCAGTCCTTTCTCTGCCACGGCGGGTTGCATACCCGTTGGCTCGCCCACAATGGCCAGGTGGATGGCGGGTAACTGTGGAATCACGCTGCTGATGCCGTTGGCACCCGACACCTCTTCTTCGGCCGAGGCCAGATAGATGAGGTTGTAGGCCTGGCGTGTGTTTTTAAGGAGCCTGAACACCTGGAGCAGGGCCATCAGTCCGCCTCCGCAGTCGTTGCTGCCCAGGCCATAGAGGCGGTCGCCCTCCACCACCGGAGAGAACGGGTCGCGGGTCCACGATGCCACGGGTCTGACGGTGTCGATATGGGCATTGAGCAGAAGAGTGGGGCACTGGGTGTCGATGTTGCCAGCCACCGCCCAGAGGTTGTTGCCGCTGCGCTGGGGATACAGTTCCCATCCTCGCATGGCGTTCTCCAAGATGTCGGCGGCCGCTTTCTCGTCGCGGCTCACTGAGGGGGTGGCAATCAACTGCTTCAGCAGGGCCATCGCGTCGGCGGTGTATGTTTTTTCTCTCGTAAGACTCATCTCTTTGTTTTTCTTCTTGCAAATATCGGTTTTTTTATCCATACCCCCAAGGTTTTGGCCGCGGATTCTTTTGTTGCGGCCCATAAGGGCAAAAAAAAAGCCTTTTTTTTTGGTTTTTGGCATATTTGCATTATATTTGCCAAATTAAAAAGGAATTGATTATGCAGACGAATTGTCATTTATCGGTGCTTATTCACGAGCAGGCCAAGATATACGGCTCAAAACCCGCGCTCACTTATCGTGACTTCGGTAGCCTGCAATGGAAGTCGGTGTCATGGAATTATTTCTCTGACATGGTGAAACAGGTGTCGAATGCGCTGCTCAACCTCAATGTCAAGGTGCAGGAGAACATTGGTGTGTTCTCACAAAACACCGTGCAGTATATCTACACCGATTTTGGCGCCTTTGGCATCAGGGCCGTCACCGTGCCTTTCTATGCCACAAGCAGCGAGGAACAAATCCGTTTCATGATTCACGATGCAGAGGTCAGAATCTTGTTCGTAGGTGAGCAGGAGCAGTACGACAAGGCCCATCGTATTGTGCCATTGTGCCCCACGCTCGAGCGCATTATCATCTTCGATCCAAGTGTGAGAATAGTGCCCGGTGATCCCAACGCCATCTATTTTGACGATTTCCTGAAACTCGGCGAGAACTACCCTCGCCAGACTGAGGTGGAGAAACGTTACGCCGAGGCCTCGTTCGACGATATCTGCAACATCCTCTATACCAGCGGGACGACTGGCGACAGCAAGGGAGTGATCCTTACCCACAGCCAATTCCATGCCGCATTTGAGGCCAATTTCCAGAGTGTGCCGGTAACCAAGGACGATGTCATCATGAACTTCCTGCCCTACACCCATGTCTTCGAGCGTGGATGGGCCATGCTGTGTCTCACCGTGGGTGCGCGTCTGGTCATCAACACCTATCCCAAGGAGATTCAGCAGTCGATGCTCGAGACGCATCCCAGTTGCATGAGTTCGGTGCCCAGGTTCTGGGAGAAAGTCTATGCGGGCGTGAGAGCCAAGATCGACAGTGCCAGTGGCGCCAAGAAGATGCTCTTCAAGAAAGCCCTCAGTGTGGGCCGCCGCCATAACATCGAGTATTTGAGCAACGGGAAGAGGCCTCCGTTGACGCTGAAAGCCGAGTATGCTTTCTACAACAAGATGGTATTCAGCCTCATCCGCAAGCAACTGGGTCTGGAAAATGCCCATTTCTTCCCCACGGCAGGCGCTACGGTATCGCCAGAGGTGGAGGAGTTCATCCATTCTGTGGGCATCAATATGATGGTGGGCTACGGACTGACCGAGAGCCTTGCCACCGTGTCGAACGACCACCTTGGCGAACCCTACACCATCGGGTCGGTAGGCCGTCCCATCAACAGCATCCAGGTGAAGATCGGCGAGAACGACGAGATCTTGCTCAAGGGTCCCACCATCACTCCCGGATATTACAAGCGCGACGACCTCACCAAGGCCGCCTTCGACGAGGAGGGATTCTTCCATACGGGCGATGCCGGATATATACAGAATGGCGAGATTTTCCTGAAAGACCGCATCAAGGACCTGTTCAAGACCTCCAACGGAAAATACATCGCTCCCCAGCTCATCGAGTCGAAAATCCTTGTCGACAAGTATGTGGAGCAGGTGGCCGTCATCGCCGACCAACGTAAGTTTGTGTCGGCACTCATCGTCCCTGTATTCGACTTGCTCGACCAATATGCCGCCGACATGGGCATCAAAGCGCAAGACCATGAGCAACTCTGCCGCGACCCGCGCATCATAAAGATGATGGAGGAGCGTATGGAGACCCTGCAGCAGGGACTGGCCAGCTATGAGCGCATCAAGCGCTTCACGCTGCTTCCCAAACCCTTCAGCATGGAGAATGGTGAACTTACCAACACACTGAAAATCAGGCGCAATGTGCTGACCAAGAACTATGCCGCCGAGATAGAAGAAATGTACAAGGAATAATATGATCACAAGCGACCAACTCAAGGATGTGCTCACTCGTGTCGACGCGCTGCACAAATACCTTGAGATAGACAAGAAAAAGATAGAATTTGAGGAGGAGCAACTGCGCACCCAGGCTCCCGACTTCTGGGACGACCCGCAGCGGGCACAGGAGCAGATGAAGAAGGTGAAGGGAATACAGAAGTGGATCGACGGCTATAAGGACGTGCGCGACAAGGCCGATGAACTGCAACTTGCCTTCGATTTCTACCACGACAACATGGTGACGGAGCAGGAGGTCGACGACGACTATGCCCAGGCAATCAAGGCCATCGAGGACCTTGAGCTGAGGAACATGCTCCGCCAAAAGGAGGACCCGATGGACTGCGTGATGAAAATCAACTCTGGTGCCGGAGGCACCGAGAGCCAGGACTGGGCACAGATGCTCATGCGCATGTATATGCGGTGGGCAGAGGCCCATGGACACAAAGTCACCATCAGCAACCTGCAGGAGGGCGATGAGGCCGGCATCAAGAGCGTCACTATGGAGATAGAGGGTGGCGACAGCGCCTATGGCTACCTGAAGAGCGAGAATGGGGTGCACCGCCTGGTGCGCGTCTCTCCTTTCAATGCACAAGGCAAGCGCATGACGAGTTTTGCCAGCGTCTTCGTCTCGCCGTTGGTCGACGACACCATCGAGGTGTATATCGACCCCTCCAAAATCTCTTGGGACCTCTTCCGAAGCGGTGGTGCTGGCGGACAGAACGTGAACAAAGTGGAGACGGGCGTGCGCCTGCGCTACCAGTATGTGGATCCCGACACTGGCGAGGAGGAGGAAATCCTCATCGAGAACACTGAGACCCGCAAGCAACTCGAGAACCGCAACAACGCCCTACGCCTGCTCAAGTCGCAACTCTACGACCGCGCCATGAAGAAGCGGTTGGAGGCGAAGGCCAAGATCGAGGCAGGGAAGAAGAAGATAGAGTGGGGTAGCCAAATCCGCAGTTATGTCTTCGACGACCGACGGGTGAAAGACCACCGCACCAATTATCAGACGACCGATGTCGACGGGGTGATGGATGGCAAGATCGATGGTTTCATCAAGGCCTATCTCATGGAGTTCCCCGTGAACGACGAGCAATAGGCGGGTCGCAGGAATACCAAGCAACAATCAACAACCAATAATCAACCTTATAAAAACTGAAGACTATGAGTAGTACGAAAGCCAAAAAAAAGCGTATTGAGCGCGCAGAGCGTCAGGAAAAACAGGCACAGATAGTGATTCGTTGCATCTTCGGGGTGCTGATACTGCTTGCCATTTGCTACGCTTTCTTCGCCATGAGCATGTAGGCGCCTATGAGTGGAATGGAAATCGAACGCAAGTTCCTGGTGCGCAAAGACCGTGACTACAAGGGTCAGGCCTTTGCCAGCAGTCGTATCAAGCAAGGCTACATCGCGGCCAAGGGGGCTACGGTGAGGGTGAGGCTGCGCGACGACAAAGGCTACCTCACCATCAAAGGGCCATCAATGGACGGCGGACTGTCGCGCTATGAGTTCGAGAAGGAAATCACGGTCGAGGAGGCCGCCCAACTCTTCAAACTCTGCGCCCCAGGTGTCATCGACAAGACACGTTACCTTGTGCACAGCGGCAAACACACCTTCGAGGTCGACGAGTTCTATGGCGAGAACGAGGGACTGGTGATGGCCGAGGTCGAACTGGGCAGTGCCGATGAGGAGTTTGTCAAACCCGACTTCATTGGGTTGGAGGTGACAGGCGACTCGCGGTTCACCAACAGGAGTTTGCGCAAGATTCCATTCATGCTTTTGAGAGCAACCGTGCCGCCAGAATACCGATGAGCAACGCCAGGGTAGCACCCGTGGCATTGGCGGCGAAGTCAAGCCATTCTCCGCTTCGCCGCCCACCGGTGCAATAGGCTTGAAGTATCTCTATCAGTCCGCTCATCATCGTCGGACCTATCCATGCCCCGAGCAATGCTTTCGGCCATGACACCTTCTCGTGTCGCCGAAGGTATTCCCACCAGATTACCGTGCATGTGCCCAGATACATCACCAGGTGTGTCCATTTGTCGATAAAGGCCACATCGTTGAGTGGGGTGTGGGGTGGAATGAGCCAGAAACACAGCAGCCAGATGACCAAAATGAGGAAGCTGGAGAGTGGGTAGTGGGATACTAAATGAAGGAGATATCTCATAATTGCTTTTGATTTTGTGGCAAAATTACATCCTTTTTTATAATTTTGCGGTGTGAATAGACCTGATTCTTCGCAAAAGTGGAGAATCTTCATTTTCAGTCATAACACTTGTGATATGTCGAGATCTTCGGAGCGTGCCAATTTTGGCAGCAAACTAGGCATCATTCTTGCCACGGCAGGCTCGGCCGTCGGACTGGGCAATGTGTGGCGTTTCCCTTATATGACGGGCGAGAATGGTGGTGCGGCTTTCATCATCATCTATCTGGCGTGCGTGCTGTTGTTGGGTATCCCCTGCATGGTGAGCGAGTTCATCATCGGACGCCATGGCGCAGCCAACACCGCACGTGCCTACAGCCGTCTGGCCGACGGAAAAGCTTGGAAATTTGTGGGCTATCTGGGTGTGCTCACAGGCTATCTCATCACGGGCTATTACGCCGTGGTGTCGGGTTGGTGTCTGCAATATGTCTATGGGGCATTGGTGGGTGGCGTCAGTGGTAATGCCGATGATGTGAAGCAGTATTTCATCGAGTTTTCCTCCGACCCCGTGAGACCTGTCTTCTGGGCTGTGCTTTTCCTCGTCATCACCCATTTCGTTATCGTGAGAGGGGTACGCAACGGCATTGAGCGGGTGTCGAAACTCATGATGCCCACACTCTTCGTGTTGCTCCTCGTTCTAGTCGTGGCTTCATGCATGCTGCCTGGGGCTCATAAAGGAATCTCCTTCCTCTTCAAACCCGATTTCTCGAAGATGGACAGTGGCGTGTTCCTGGGGGCACTGGGGCAGTCGTTCTACTCGCTGAGCATAGGCATGGGCTGTATCTGCACCTATGCCTCCTATTTCACACGGCACACCAACCTGCTCAATTCGGCCCTGCAAATCAGTGTGCTCGACTGCCTCGTGGCGGTGCTTGCCGGACTGATGATCTTCCCCGCGGCTTTCTCTGTGGGTATCAGTCCCGACTCTGGACCGTCGCTGGTGTTCATCACCCTGCCCAACGTGTTCCACCAGGCCTTTTCGGCAGTCCCCTGGGTGGGCTATTTCGTGGCCATACTCTTCTATTTGCTGCTGTCTGTGGCCGCTCTTACCTCGCTCATCTCGCTGCATGAGGTGAGCACGGCGTTTTTGCAGGAGGAGCGCCGTATCTCCAGACCTAAGGCGGCAACAATCGTCACGTGCTCGTGTGCCGTCATCGGCGCATTCTGTTCTTTGTCGATGGGCGCCTGCGACTCGCTTGTCTTCTTCGGATGGTCGCTTTTCGATATTTTCGACTTTGTCACCGGACAGTTGTTCCTTCCCTTGGGCGGCTTCCTTACCTGCATTTTCATCGGATGGTTTGTACCACGCAAGTTGGTGCGTGATGAGTTCACCAACTGGGGCACCCTGAAGGGTACGTTCTTTGGCGTGTTCCTCTTCCTGGTGCGTTTCGTGTGCCCGGTGAGCATCCTGCTCGTTATTCTCCATCAGTTCGATTTCATTTAGTCGAGACCTATGGCAAATCACAACAGAGCCACTTTCGGCAGCAAACTGGGCATCATCCTCGCCACGGCGGGGTCGGCTGTAGGACTGGGCAACATCTGGCGTTTCCCCTATATGACAGGACTGAACGGCGGAGCAGCTTTCATCCTCGTCTATCTCGTGTTCGTGCTCATGCTTGGCGTGCCGGGCATGGTGGCCGAGTTTGTGGTGGGCCGTGCCTCGGGTGCCAATGCGGCAAAGGCCTATAGGCAGTTGGCTGGCTCCAGTCCATTCCGTGCCATAGGTTATCTGGGTGTGCTCACGTCGATGATCATCCTGGGGTTCTATGCCGTGGTGGCGGGCTGGTGCCTGCAGTATCTCTTCGCCTCGGTGGTGGGACATGTGGATGGCGACCCCGACTATGTGCTGACTTATTTCAAGGACTTCTCGTCCGACCCATGGAAACCCTCGCTGTGGGCATTGGGATTCGTGGTGCTCACCCACCTCGTGGTGGTGCGGGGAGTGCGCAATGGTATCGAGCGGGCATCGAAACTGTTGATGCCCACACTGCTCGTGCTGCTGTTGGTGCTCATCGTGGCGGCATGTTTGCTGCCGGGAGCAACCAAGGGCATCTCGTTTCTCTTCCATCCCGATTTCTCCAAGATCGACCGTGGCACCATCTTCGACGCTCTCGGACAGGCTTTCTTCTCGCTGTCTCTGGGCACGGCATGCCTGTGCAC
>Ga0310695_10012802_pt1 | contig 11657 bp, 15 predicted proteins | sample RumenRJG_04DNA_FD_203882 | JGI IMG/M metagenome (GOLD analysis project Ga0310695, IMG submission 203882) | Bovine rumen microbial communities from Lethbridge, Alberta, Canada - RJG_04 (v2) (version 2) | ecosystem: Host-associated > Mammals > Digestive system > Stomach > Rumen | place: Canada... | reverse complement strand
CACTGCTTCTATGCCGGTCGTATGGGACGGGGCGTTCTATTCTTCTTCACCGTCGGTCTTTTCGGATTCGGTTGGATTTATGACACCGTACAGATCGCGCTCGGAAAGTTCACCGACGGGTATGGGCTCCCAATTGTGTATTAATGGCGCTTGCCGATCGGAAGGTGTGGCTTCGGATCCCTCTCTTGATTCGAGACATCCTCTGAAACCACAATGCCTCCCTTGAGCTCGCCTTTGTCGGGGGCATTATTCTACGGGTAGCCCACTCGCGAAAATTACAACCCCTATAACGAGAGCCCCATGTCGGGTTTGGCGCCGCAGCGCGCTGCGCCCGTGGCTCTCGCACCCAATCCATCCCAATGCAAGGAGGCACCCATGCCTGTCATCCGAAGTCCCGATTGATGCGTTTCCGCAGGTAAACCGCCAGAGAGGAGACCGCATGCTCGCAACATCCATCATCAAGGTCGCCATCACGATTGCGCTGGCAACGCTCTTCGTCCGCTCCGGCTATCGCATCGGCTACCGTGATGCCATCGCCGGCAGAAAGCCTCGCATCAGAGTCTTCTCCCTCGATGAAGATGATCACCCCGACGACTGCGTTTAACGAATCGCGGGATACGTTTCCGCACCGAGCCGATTCGACTGCCAGAAAGGAACTGCAAAAGCAACCATCACAGCAATCACGAAAGGAGTCCGCATGGACAAAGACGCAATTCTCGAGGCCCTCGAGGCCGGCGAGTTCGACGGAATCAGCCACGAGTACCAGTCGTACACCCACGGGGGAGTGGAGACCTGGGTCACCATGGAGGTCTCGGGCTCGACCATCATCGTGGAGAAGCACTCGGAGGGCAAGTTCTTCGACGGCCGCGAGAACGAGCGGTGGGATAAGTGCACCACCGAGCACCTCACGGGTCCGGACGCCCTCAGGTTCATCGAGAAGCGACTCTACTACTTCGCGCAGCGCAGGCCGGATCTGTTCTAGCGCGACATCTGTTGACGCTGCAAGCGGGGGCCCGCATCATCTGGTGCGGGCCCTTACTTTCAATGGTCGGTTTTTCGCAGTATGTATTCGTGCGAGGTTGGTACCAACGCATATCGGGTAGATTATTGCTAAAGCCTGAATTCCAAGGCTGATGGCTTAGGGGGTAGCGATGGGTTCGCGTCTGTTCTGGGAGTGCCCGTTCGCCTTGAGTGGCGCACAGGAGAAAGCCGAGATCGTCTACGAAACCGTCTTCTCTATTCCAGTGACCAAATATGACTACATGTTCCTCTACTGCGATGGTTCGAATCCGAAGGCGGACGACCTGGACTTCTACGAGTTCTTCTCCGGCGAGTACATCGGAACGAAACGCAACCTTAAGCAGGCATCTTATCCTGGGGGACCAGTCCACATCACTCAGGCGCTTTCCACAACTGCACCTGAATCGGTGCTGACGGTACACCTCGGATACTCTTGCGAAGATGACGTCCATTGGTGGATGAAAGAGCCGCGTGATTTCGAGGAGAGGATTCAGCCATTCTTGAAGCACCGTGATTACATAGCCAGTCAGGTCCGTGAATTGAGCCAGGAAGGAAGGCGGATCTACGCCCAGAGGCAGCAGCCGAGGCCCAAAACGGTCAGCTATGAAGAATGGTCCGAACAGTCTGCTGTTGATCGGTTGAACAACTTGATCGGGCACTAGGTTGAAAAAACAGCTATCGCAGATGACGCTCGAGGAGCTGTGGCGGCTCTTTCCCATATTCCTTGTCGAGCACGACCAAGCCTGGCAGCAGCAATACGACGAGATTGCCGGCACCTTGTCCGAGTTGCTGTCGGGCTTTCATGTTCAGAGGATCAGCCACATCGGAAGCACCGCCATCGACGGCATCATGGCGAAGGACATCGTGGACATCCTGATCGAGCTTCCGGAGCGCGCGAACATGGAGGCGGCAGCGAGCAAGCTCGAGCAGGCCGGCTTCACCGTGATGTCCTCCGAGGGTGGAAGAATCTCGCTCAACCGTGGCTACACCCCGGACGGCTTCGCGGACGAGGTCTTCCACGTCCACCTGCGCTACGCAGGCGACAACGACGAGCTCTATTTCTGCGACTACCTCAACGATCATCCCGAGGTCGCCAGGGAGTACGAGGCGCTCAAGCTCGCGCTGTGGAAGCGCTACGAGCACAACAGGAATGCCTACACGGAAGCCAAGACCGACTTCATCGCGTCGATTACCGCCTGCGCGAAGCGCGCATACCCCGGCCGGTACTGCAGATAGGGGAGTACCCCTTTTATGGGGTTCGCTTAGAGCCGATTAACATACCATTTGCGCCAACTATTCGGCCTCCATTTTCGGAAGACCGAATAACTCCGCCAAATGGTTTGTTAATTTGCCGCGCCTGCTGCCTGGGTTTTTGTCCACCACGCCCGATATGCTAATCCCAACATCGGAAAGCTGTTCCAAGGAGCCTATCATGGCAGCAAACGAGCAGGTGGCAGAGCGTATCCAGGCGCTGCGCGACGAGATCCGCGCCGTGCGTGCGTCCATCGTGGAGATGCTTGCGCGCATCGATCACATCACCTTGCAGGAGCTTCCGCAGATTCGCATTGACTACGCGGTGAAGATCGGCTGCTGGGAGCAGGAGCTGCTCGAGGCGGAGCTTGCTGGTCGCCGCGCCCGCCGCAGGTTGGCGCTGGCGCAGGCAGAGGCAAACCGTGGGCAGGCTATAGAGCTCGCGCACATAGACAGCCAGCTTGATATCGAGCTTGCCGACTGGCAGGCAAAAGCCGAGGCCGCGCGTCTGGCATACGAGGCAGCGCTCAAGCAGCGTCTGGGAACGCAGCGGCTCTCGCACACAGACGCAAAAGAGGTCAGGCACCTTTATCGCACGCTGGTCAAGCGCCTGCACCCCGATGTCTGCCACGGGGGAGAGCGCGAGGCCGCGCTATTCAAGATGGCGCAGGCCGCCTACGCGAACGGCGATGTTGAGGCGCTGCGTTCGCTGGAGGTTGCAACGCGTCACATGGATCCCTCGGAGGACGATCTGGAGCTTGCCACCAGCGAGTCCGAGCTCGAGCAGGAACTCGAGCTGGCGCATATCGAGGAGGATGTGGTGCGCGAGCGTCTCGAGCAGACGGAGGATTGCGAGGAGATGCGCCTGGGCCGGCTGCTCAACAGCACGGAGTGGCTCACCCAGCGCACGTCTCAGCTGCGCGACGCGATCGACGAGTGGCGGCGTGTGAAGCACGATTGCGAGCGTAGGCTGGCCGAGCTCATGGAGGTGTGAGATGGCAGACACAACGCTTGCTTCGCTTGATCTTGGCACGGCGGGAGGGCTTCTCGCCGCAATGCACGGCAGTGGACCCGCTGGCGTCGAGGTGCCCAAGCCCTATGCGCAGCGCATCTGCCTTCTGCCCGACGTCTGCGTGGCGGGAACCTCGCATATCGATGGGATTGGCGAGCTCGCATCGCAGCTGCATGAGGGGGACAGCCTTCGTCTGGAGCGCGACACTAAGAACCGTTTCGACCACTGGGCCATCCGCGTGCTCGACGCGCGCGGCAGGCGCCTGGGCTTTTTGCCTGCCGACAATAACGAGATTATCGCGCGTCTGATGGACGGCGGTAAGCGCATCGTGGGAGAGGTGCTCAGCGTGGAAGACGTGAGCGGCTGGGCGCGCATCGGGATGGCGGTGTGGCTTGATGACTAACTGGAACGGCAACGGTGGAGGATGGGGCGGAGATGCCCCCGTGTTCGACACCATCTTCGAATACGACTGGGGCGGCCGCAGGTGGCCGTACCCGGATGTGTGGATCACCTACCAGCGCGATATGCCCACGGCAACGCGTACGGGGCGCGACTGCATCTGGCATTACACGCCCGACCAGGACGACGACGGCTGGGAGGCGCTTGGCTACGGCGGAGATTACTATGACGAGGGCATGTCCTGCGTAGACGATGACGAGCACGAGAAGCGTGTGATGTGCTTCCAAGCCGCAGAGCTGCTCTATCTGCATGCCGCGGCAAAAGGCAACCCCATAGGCGACCTCTTCTTGGGCTACGTGTATGCCTACGATCGCTGCGAAGACAAATACTGGGAGAAGCTCACGGGCTGGCAGACCGACGAGGATCTGCGCACGCCGTTCGACTGCGACGGGCACGCGTACCGGCATTTCCGCCGCGCGGCCGAGGCGGGCGTGGGCGAGGCCTGCTACAAGCTGGGCGATATGTTCCGCGATGGCCGCGGGTGCGAGGTCGATCTCGCCCAAGCGTTCGAGTGGTTCTCCAAGGCCTACGAGCTCACCAAAGACGACAGACCGCACCTGTGGGGGAGCGCCGCGCTGCGTCTGGGTGCGGCTTTCGAGGAGGGTGAGGGCTGCGATCACAGCTTCGAGAAGGCGGAGCACTGGTACAAGATCGCCACTACGGGTCTGGGCGCCGAGGTGAGGGCGGGCGGCAGCTGGTACCGGGGCGCGCTGAGACGTGCGGAGGCCGGTCTTGTGCGTGTTCTCCAGGAGCTCGACGGCCGGTACTGATGCGTGTGCTCGTGGTGTTCTCATTTCGGGGATACTCCCCGAAATGACAGGCAGCGTCTTCGACTTCGTGCCTCATCCAACCATTTCGGGGAATACCCCAAAATGGATCACGTGTGGATCGCGCCGTTTTCTCGCCCAATAGGGGGTTATCCCCTTGCTTTGGTTTCAAAAAACCTTGCATCTACCAGCATTATGTGAAAAACTTGCAGTAAATGAAAGTTTTTCACATGGAGGATACCGTGATCGAACGCCCGAGATATCTTCAGCGCCTTAAGACGTTCCAAGACAAGGATCTTATCAAGGTCGTAACCGGCGTGCGCAGATGCGGCAAATCCACGTTGCTGGACCTTATGAAGGAGGATCTTCTCTCGCAGGACGTTCCCAGCGACCGTATTCTCTCGTTCAAGATGGAATCGATGGAATACGACGGTCTCGATGACTATCGGGAACTCTACCGTATCGTCATGGATCGCGCGAGGGGATTGACCCATCCCTATCTCTTCTTCGACGAGCTCCAGGATGTTCCTGGCTGGGAGCGGGCGATCAATTCCCTGCGGGTCGACCTTGATTGCGATATCTACATCACGGGATCGAACGCGCATCTCCTCTCGAGCGAGCTGTCCACATTGATATCGGGAAGATACATCGAGGTTGAGATGCGCCCGCTTGTCTTTGAGGAGTATCTGAGATTCAGGGGCTTTACGCGCATTGCCGCATCTCCAAGCCTTGCGCAGACCTCAGACGGGAGCATAGCTGCTTTGGCTGATCTCTTCGCGGACTACCGGCGTTTTGGGGGGTTCCCGTTCCTTTCGCTGTCAGAGCCCGACCTCGAAACGCATCGTGCGTATATGCGCACACTCTACGAGACGGTCATCGTGCGGGATATTCTGGAACGTGCCCGCAGACGAGGTGATCGCGAGCTTCAAAACAGGGCCCTTCTCGAGCGCATCTGCGCATTTCTCGCGGACAACGTGGGAAACCCGAATTCGGTGAACAGCATAGCCAAGGCGATCAAGGCAGAAGGGCTTTATGCGGTGAACGACACCGTCGACGCATACGTCGCGGCGCTAACGCGGGCGTATCTCTTCTATCACGTGCAGCGGTTCGATATCAAAGGCAAGGATCTGCTCAAGACAAACGGCAAACATTATGTTGTTGATACAGGAATCAGGAGCTACCTGGATGGATACCGCGATGCGAATCTGGGACATGTGCTCGAGAACATCGTCTTCCATCAGCTGTCATATCAAGGCTATGGCGTCAACGTGGGAAAGCTCCGTTCAGGCGAGGTCGATTTCGTTGCCCAGCGAGGAGCCGAAAGGGTCTATATACAGGTGACGGAGAACATGCTGGACGATGACACGATGCGACGCGAGCTTGCGCCGTTGCGAGCGATTCCCGATGCGTATCCCAAGATGGTTGTCGTTGGATCGGGCGAGTATCCCGCCGATATCGATGGCATAAGAATCGTCAGGATTGAAGACTACCTACTTTCTGATTGACAACTACACTACGAGCAAAAGTGTCAAGTTTCGATGCGTCTGGAGGCTGCCATGAAATGGCCGTGGTCGAAGCAAACCGAAAAGAGCGGGCAGCAGGGCCGCATGACGCTCGCCGACGTGCATGCCTATATCGATAGCCGCTACGGGGTGAGCCCCGTCAAGGCGTTCGACGAGGATCCGAGCATCGGCGTCTTCGCACGGCCCGATAACGGCAAATGGTTCGTGGCCACGAAGAACATCCGCTGCAGCTCGGTGGGCGCGGCGGGCGACGGCCGCGTGGACATCGTCAACCTGCGGCTCAACCCGCGCGACGTGGCCGAGCTGCGCACGCGCGAGGGGTTCCGATCCGCGTGGCACATGAATCCCAACAAGTGGGTCACCCTCCTGCTCGACGGCTCGGTGGCCGACGACGAGGTGCGCGCCCTTATCGACAAGAGCTACGCCTTCATGGCCTAGCCGCACTTGGCGCGTGGCTGCGAGCCCGCGCTTACGGAATCTCGATTTCGAAAAACGCCAGCAGCCTTCTGAACTCGTCCTGACCGTCCAGGCAGGTGCCGATAAGATACCCGCGCTCGCGGCTCCACTCCTGGAGCCCGCGATAGTAGAACGCCTTCTTCGCGTCTTCGATGATGAAGGGGACGATGCTCCAGCGCAGGCATTCTTTGAGCGCGACGAGCCTCCCGACCCTGCCGTTGCCGTCTTGGAACGGGTGTATGCGCTCGAACTCCGCGTGGAAGGCGACGATGTCCTCTATGGTTGCGGATGTGCGCGCATTCCAGCTCTCCAGAAGCTCCCTCATCCTGGCGGGGACGTCCTTCGGCGCTGTTGTCTCGCGGCCGCCGACCATGTTGGCGCGCTGCTTGTAGTCGCCGATGGAGAACCACGGAAGCGAGGCATCCCGCGTGTCGTGCTTCAGGATGCGGTGGAGCCCCTTGATCATGTCCTCGGCCAGCACGTCCTCCGCGTGGTCGATCACGTAGTCGATTGCCCTGAAGTGGTGGATCGTCTCGAGGATGTCGTCCACGGGGATGCCGTCGCCGGCGTCGATAGTCCTGGTCTCGAAGATCAGCCGCGTTTGCTCCTCGGTGAGCGTGCTGCCCTCCAGGTGGTTGGAGTTGTAGGTCATGCGCACCTGCAGCTCGTGGTACAGGCCCCCGCGGATGCCCGCGTCCTTCTCCTCGCGCAGGCGCTGCAGCACCGGGTTCGCCGAGATGATCCGGTAGAGGTCCTCCGGCGCGCATCCCAGGGTGCCCGCGATTTTTTGGAGAACGATGGGGGAGACCCGCTCGCCTTTCGCGATTTTCGCAATCGTGCGCGACGAGATGCCGGGGTCGCGCGTGAGGTCGGTTCTGGTCAGGCCCTTCTCGGCCAGCTTTTGCTCGAGCCCTTCGTACGAATACAGAGCAATCACCTCCGTGATGCTTTACTTTTCGCTTCAATTATACCCATAAAAGTAAAGGTAATGCGCCCAGATTACCGCGCAAAGTAAAGGTCACGTGGCGCCTTTGCCCGCAGCAGTTCTGTCATAATCCAAGCAGGTCTCTGCGCGGAGGTTCACCCGATGTCCGAGCTCGACAACATGTTCGACTATCTCCTCGACGTCGCCCGCGGCAACGCGCCTGGGCCCATCGGCATGCTCAAGGCGCCCGACGAGAAGGGCCCGCTCGGCGAGTACCTCATCAAATACGCGCTCGACAACAACCTCGCCACCACGGGGTATCCCACCTACACGAACCTCATCGTGCCCGGCACGGACGCCTCCGCCAACATCGCCGAGATCGACGTGCTGCTGCTCACCGCCAAGGGCATCTTCGTGTTCGAGTCCAAGAACTACGCGGGGTGGATCTTCGGCAGCGCCAACCAGCGGCAATGGACCGCGACCCTCTCCAAGACAAAGCGCGAGCGCTTCTACAATCCCGTGCTGCAGAATCGCACGCACGTGCGGGCGCTCGCGGCCTACCTCGGCATTCCCGAGCGCGCGTTTCGCTCCTACATCGTCTTCAGCGCCCGCTGCGTGTTCAAGGAGGTCCCCGACGACACCGCCGAGTACTGCATCTGCCAGCGGCCCGGCCTCAAGAGCCGTCTCAACGCCGATCTGCGTGCCCGCGAGGCGATCTTCTCCGCCGAGCGCCTGGGCAGCCTGCGGGCACGCCTCGACCTGCTCGCTGCCGCCTCGAGCGAAGACGCGCGCGAGGAGCACGTGGAGCAGGTGCAGGCAGCGCTGCGCACCTGCCCGGTCTGCGGCAATCCCCTCGTGGAGCGCCATCGCAAGTCCGATGGCGGCACCTTCATCGGCTGCAGCGGCTACCCCAAATGCCGCTACACGCGAAACAGCTGGTAGGGGTCTGTTTCAATAGTCACGTCCGCTTGGATTGGCTCTTTTCAACTGACGCGTGAGTTCATCCGTCAGTTCTTGTCCTGCCTGCATGCGACAATACCCGCATGGAAGGATGATTGCTGCTCTGGCCATATTGTATGGTGGGGTTATATGTATAATATAATTATATCAGCATGGAATGACTTGTCGTTCGCGTGGGGCCCGGCAAAGGCGGAGATAAACCTTTCCAAGCATGGGGTGAGCTTCGAAGAGGCAAAGAGCGTGGCGAGCTACTACTGGAGGTTGAGGAATGGAAGCTGAATACGATTTCACAGAATCGCGGCCCAACCCCTATGTCCCGCGTGCACGCAAGCAGGTCACGATGAATATCGACGTAAGCACCATCGAGTACTTCAAGGAGGAGTCCGCGCGCACGGGCGTGCCTTATCAGACCATCATGAACATGTTCCTCGGCCAGTGCGCCCGGGAGCAGAAGCACCTTGTTTTCTCGTAGATTCTGCTGCTGCCGTTAATTCCAGCGAGACCAGCGCGTCACGTCCCACGCCCGCGCAACTTGCTACGATTGAACCATCGCCCATCCGCAACCAGGGGAGACGCACCGCGATGAATGCCGAGACGCGCGAGTTCATCAACCTGTACAACCAGCTCGAGAGCCTCATCCGCAGCTCGTACGACCTCCCGAAGGACGCCGGCCCCATCTACTGGCTCTCCCACAGCCTCACGAGCTTCCGCGACGTGAGCGCCAACCTCGACTACATCCGGCGCGTGCGCAACCTGCTCTCGCACTGCGGGCTGGTCAACGGCGACTACCCCGTCACCCCCAGCGCGGGCATGCTGGAAACCCTGCGCGAAACCATCAGCAAGGTGCGCGACATCCCCAATGCGCTGCGCCTCTGCATCGAAACCCGCGACATCTACGCGGCCAGCATGAGCGACTGCATCCGCCCGGCCATGCGCGAGATGGCGGAGAAGGTCTTCACGCACGTCCCGATCCTCGAGGACGGGCGCGTGGTGGGCGTGTTCAGCGAGAACACCCTGCTCGCCTACATGAATACGTCCAACATCGTCGTGATCTCCGAGAACGACACGTTCGAAAAGGTGCGCGACTTCCTGCCGCTCGACCGGCACGTCTCCGAGAAATTCGCGTTCGTCTCGCGCGGGACGATCGCGACCGAGGTCGTGAAGCTGTTCCAGGACTCCCTTGCGCGACGCGAGCGGGTGGGCATGGTGTTCGTCACCGAGCACGGCGAGCCGGACGAGGAGCTGCTCGGCATCCTCACCGCGTGGGATATGGCGGCGTTCTTCTGATGGATCCTCCATGGGGCGAGAACGCAACGAAGGGAGGTACCCCCAACGAAGGGGGGTACGCCCTCTGTTGTGATGATCCTTCATTAGGGGAGAACGCAACGAAGGGGGGTACCCCCTATGTTGCGTTGCTATCGCTGCTCCACTCCCCGCGGAGCGCGGCGCATCCGCCTAAGCGCGGAATTGCACGCCGCCGCGCAGCCCCATAATCGAACCTGGAAGGCACCCGCCCCCATCCGCACCCAGCGAGAGGAGAGACCATGCTTCACGAGATCAAGTTCGCATCGTCCAACGGCCGCGACGAGGTGACCGGCTGGATCTACGTCCCCGCCATCGCCGAGCCCGAGGGCATCGTCCAGCTCGTCCACGGCTTCGGCGAGCACTCGCGCCGCTACTTCCACCTGATCGTCTCCCTCATGGAGGCCGGCTACATCGTGGCCGCCGACGACCACGTGGGCCACGGCGCAACCGCCATCGCCAACAACACGTGGGGCGACTGGGGCGACGCCGGCCCGCACACCATGATGGAGGACGAGAAGCTCTTCCACGACTGTGTCGTCGAGAAGTACCCCGACCTGCCGTACTACATGTTCGGCCACTCCATGGGCTCCATGATCGCGCGCGACTTCTCCGCGAAGTACGGCGACCTGCTCACGGGCGTCATCTACTGCGGCACCACGGGCGTCTTCGCGAACTCCGCCGCCGTGCGCGAGGAGGTCGACGCCGCGTGCCAGGCGGGCCTCGCGCATGAGAGCGACCCGAAGTTCGTCGCCGACCTGCTCGGCTGGATGTTCAGCCGCTGCGAGGAGGGCGTCACGCTGGGCAACGAGTGGATCTGCCACGACCCTGCCGTCCAGCTCGATCACGCGAACGACCCGTTCGACGCGTTCACGCACCCCACGCACAACATCAGCCTGCGCGACTTCATCGACATGATGACGTTCATCCAGGGCAAGGAGTGGGCCGAGAAGGTGCCCGCCGACCTGCCGATCCTGCTCATCGCCGGCGACCAGGACCCCGTGGGCTGCTTCGGCGAGGGCGTCTACCAGTGCGCCAACTGGCTGACCGAGACCGGCCACCAGGTCACGACGCACCTCTGGAGCGGCTACCGCCACGAGATCCACAACTACGTCGACATCAAGGACGAGGTTGCGGAGTTCATCATCGATTGGCTCTACGAGACGTACTAGGATTGGGTGCAGAGGGTTGACCGGGGCGGCCCTTCGCGGGGCCGCCCCTCCGTTGATGGGGGAGAAGATGCAGTACCGCAGGCTGGGCAGGACGGAGCTCCGGGTTTCCGAAATCGGCGTCGGCGGGGAGTGGTTCGAGCACAAGAGCCCCGAGGAGGTCGCGGCCATCATGGCGGCGGCCCGCGAGCAGGGCATGAACATCCTCGACTGCTGGATGAGCGACCCGCGCGTCCGCTCCATGATCGGCGACGCCATCGCCGGCGACCGCGAGCACTGGATCGTCCAGGGGCATCTCGGCTCCACGTGGCAGGGCGGCCAGTACGTCCGCACCCGCGAGGTCGAGCCTGTGAAGCGCGCGTTCGAGGATCTGCTCGACCGCTTCCGCACCGACTACGTCGACCTCGGCATGATCCACTACGTCGACTCGCCCGAGGAGCTCGCGCACATCCTCGACGACAGCCCCTACCTGCGCTACATCCAGGAGCTCAAGGCCGCGGGCACCATCCGCCACATCGGCTACTCCACGCACAACCCCGTGACCGGCCTCATGGCGATCGAGTCCGGCGTGGTCGACATGATCATGTTCTCCGTGAACCCCGCCTACGACATGAAGCCCGCGAGCGACGACATCGAGGACCTCTTCGGCGAGTACGGCGACGACATCACCGGCATGGACGCGCAGCGCCTGGAGTTCTACCGCGCCGCCGAGCGCGCCGACATCGGCCTCACCGTGATGAAGACCTTCGCCGGCGGCCGCTTGCTCGACCCCGCGCGCTCGCCGTTCGGCGTCGCGCTCACGCCGACCCAATG